>Ga0316195_10000115_pt1 | contig 25730 bp, 18 predicted proteins | sample Phised1_MG_FD_204937 | JGI IMG/M metagenome (GOLD analysis project Ga0316195, IMG submission 204937) | Coastal sediment microbial communities from Maine, United States - Phippsburg sediment 1 | ecosystem: Environmental > Aquatic > Marine > Coastal > Sediment | place: USA: Maine | collected...
CACGTCGATAAAGACCAGCGTGCCGATCAGCAGTAATATTCTCTCGCCAACGACGAGCGGCGGAATGTCGCCGGCAGAATCTTTCCAGAGGATGATCCGCGTCAGTATCTCGACAGCGCTAGCGAGATCGGCAGCCCTGAAAAATATCCAGGTCAGACATACGAGCTGAAAAGTGATGAAAATCTTGAGCAGCCCGGGGATGATCCGGGTGTCGCGGACCGGACGCGCAATTCCCTTAAGACTCAGGAATGCTTTATGCGCAGCGAGATAAAGTCCGTGCAGCCCGCCCCAGATGACGAAGGTCCAATTCGCCCCGTGCCACAGCCCGCCTAACAACATCGTGATCATCAGGTTTATGTAGGTGCGTCTGAGTCCCTTCTGGTTTCCGCCAATTGAAATATACAAATAGTCCCGCAACCAGGTTGAAAGCGATATATGCCAGCGCCGCCAAAACTCGGTAATGCTTTGCGAGAGATACGGCTGATTGAAGTTGCGCATTAAATCGACACCGAACAGTCGCGATGTTCCGCGAGCAATGTCCGAGTATCCCGAAAAGTCGCAATATATTTGCAGCGCGAACAAGTAGGTCGTGATGAGCAAATCGTGACCGCTGACCAGGCTTGGGTCGACAAAACGGGTATCGACCAGTGGCCCCAGGACATCAGCGATAGCTACTTTCTTGAAGAAACCAATCAGGATCAGTTCGAAGCCCACCGCGATGTCGAGCCACTGGACCGTTCTGCGCGCCTGGAGAAGCGGCAACAGGTGATGTGCGCGTTCGATCGGACCCGCAACGAGTTGAGGAAAGTAGGCGACGTACAGTGCGAAGGTAAGAAGATCGTCGGTATGCTTGATGCGCCGCCGGTAAATATCGATGGTGTAGGACATCGTTTGAAACGTGTAAAACGATATACCGACCGGCAGGACGAACTGCAGCGTCGTTATGTGGGCCTGAAAACCAAATGCTTCCAGCAGGGCGGCGAAGCTGCCGACGAAAAAGCCGTAGTACTTGAAAACTCCGAGGATTCCGAGATTGGTAGCCATGCTGATCGCGAGCAGGCGCTTGCGTGATACCGGATCGTCGGCGCGATCAAGCCGCATTCCCACGATGTAATCGACGGCGGTGGAAAGCAGGATCAGTCCAAGAAATCGCCAGTCCCAGGAACCATAAAAGACATAACTTGCGACCAGGAGCCATGCGTTTTGCATGCGCATCGATAACAGGAAGTAAATTCCCAGAACGATGGGCAGAAAAACAAAAAATTCGAGGGAATTGAATAGCATGGACTATCGAATTCGGTTGCTTGCCGGTCGGGCATTATACCCGTTGACTCTGTTGCCCGGCGTGCGCCGGTCGCAATTTACGGCGCCAGCCGGTCGATACTCCAGCCATCATCAGAGCGTGAGTAGAGAAACCGATCGTGCAGTCGATTGGTGCGTCCCTGCCAGAATTCGATTTCCTCCGGAACGACGCGAAAGCCGCCCCAGAAGGAAGGTAATGGCACTTCCTTATTGTCGAATTTGCGCTTTATTTCATCGAACTTCATTTCGAGTAACGACCGCGAGCTGATGACGCTGCTTTGTGCCGACACCCAGGCGCCAATCTGGCTGCCGCGCGGCCTGGTCATGAAATACCTCAATGTCTCCTTGCTGGGTATCCTGGTCGCCGTACCGCGAATGCCAACCTGCCGACCAAATTCCGGCCAGAAGAACAGTAACGAGACATTTCGGTTGACTGTTATCTGGTTTGCCTTGTTGCTGGACAGGTTCGTGAAGAAGACAAAACCACGCTCATCAAAGTACTTGAGCAATACGGTGCGGCAGTAGGGCCGCTGCTGGGCATCCACTGTCGACAGGCTCATCGCATTTGGATCGAGCGTCGCAGAGTCGCAGGCAATTCGGAACCAGGTCTCGAATTGCCTGATCGGGTCATCTTCCAGATCCTCCCGCTCCAGCGTGGGGCCCGTTACTGAGCGGCGGATGTCGGAGACATCCATGCCCGAATCCTCCGCCGATTGTGAATCGTCTTTTTCGTTCATTGGTCCGTTGCCGGCTATCCGGGGAGGTCCGCAATTGGATACTGATCGCCGTCGATTATCAATGCCGAATAGCGGTGCTCGCGGGCAGATTTTCGAGTTATACTGCGCGGCTGAACTTGGAGTGGCTGGCGACACGGTGGCGCGGCGAGCGTGGCGGAATTGGTAGACGCGCTGGATTTAGGATCCAGTGGGGCAACCCGTGAGAGTTCGAGTCTCTCCGTTCGCACCAGGGTTCTCTGAAACGTATCTCATTGATTAATAGAATTTTAGTAAGCTGTCCAACGGCGCTGAGCGCGTCCAGCAGGGCGCAGGAAAAGGTTTAGGAATATGCAGGTCACAGTCGAATCGACGGGCACACTGGAGCGTCGCATGCGCGTCGAACTCCCTGCCGAACGTGTCGAAAAAGAAGTCGAAAGTCGCTTAAAAAAGGTCGGGCGAACCGCGAAAATCAAGGGTTTTCGGCCCGGGAAAGTGCCGCCGAACGTTGTGCGCAAGCACTACGGTTCGCAGGTTCGGCAGGAAGTGCTGTCCGACCTGATGGGGCAGAGCTACCGGGATGCTGTCCAGCAAGAGAATCTGAATCCGGTGGCTAACCCTCAAATTGAGCCGGATCTCTCGGGCAGCAAGGGGGCATTCGCCTACACGGCGACCTTCGAGGTGTTACCTGAGGTGACCCTGAAGGGCCTCGACAAGATCGAAGTTACGATTCCCGACGTGCAAATTGCGGATTCCGATTGCGACGAGATGATTGACAACCTGCGTCGCCAGAAGGCGACCTGGAAGACCGTTGAGCGCAAGTCTGCGGAAGGCGATCGCGTGATCGTCGACTTCGAAGGCAAACTGAAGGGCGAGGTATTTCCGGGCGGCACGGGCAAGGAAGTGCCGGTCGTTCTCGGCGAGGGGCAGATGCTGCCCGATTTCGAAAAGGCGCTTTTCGGCGTCAGCGCGGAGGAACGGAAATCATTCAAGGTGAAGTTCCCCAAGGACTATCAGGCCGAGGACCTCGCAGGCAAAAAAGTCGATTTTGAGATCAACGTTCACCGCGTCGAAGAGCAGGAGCTGCCGCCACTGGACGATAGTCTTGCGGACTCTTATGGGATAGAGGAAGGCGGACTGGAAAGGCTCAAACGCGATGTTCGGGAAAACATGGAGCGGGAGGCGAAACAGCGGACCCGCAACGACATTCGCGAGCAGGCAATGAACGGTCTGCTCGACGAAAACCCGTTTGACGTACCGAAAGCACTCATCCACCAGGAAGCGCATTCAATGCAGCACGAGGCGATGCGCCAATTTGGCATCAAGGACCACGACCAGGCACCGGCCATCGAAAATTTCCGTGAAGGTGCCGAGAAGCGCGTCCGGCTTAGCTTGCTGATTGGCCAGCTCATCGAAGACAACGGCATTCAGGTGGACGCAGGCAAGCTGAAAGAGCGCGTAGAGCAGCTGTGTGCAGGCTACGAGAATTCTGAAGAAATGGTTGCAACTTATCTGAGCAACCCCCAGATCATGTCGCAGATTGAGCCGATGGTGCTCGAGGAGCAGGCAGTTGAGTGGATCGTAGCGAACGGCAAAGAGAAGTCTAAAAAGATCGGCTTCAAGGAATATATGAAGCCACCGGCGTAGAATGGCAGTTTCAGGCGGAATACGGATGACTACAGGTAACCCAATGGATGTGAAAGCGTTAAACCTTGTGCCGATGGTGGTTGAGCAGACTGCACGCGGCGAACGTGCCTACGACATTTACTCGAGGCTCCTCAAAGATCGGCTGATTTTCATTGTTGGCCCGGTTGAAGATCAGATGGCGAATCTGATCGTTGCGCAACTCTTGTATCTTGAGTCCGAGAACCCTGACAAGGATATCCAGCTGTATATCAATTCGCCGGGCGGCTCCGTCACCGCGGGTCTTTCGATTTACGACACGATGCAGTTCGTTAATTGCGACGTTTCGACCATTTGTGTCGGTCAGGCGGCCAGCATGGGCGCGCTGCTGCTCGGCGGCGGCGCCAAAGGCAAGCGCTATGCGCTGCCGCATTCCCGAATCATGGTTCATCAGCCGAGCGCCGGTTACCAGGGACAGGCAACCGATATCGATATTCACGCCCGCGAGGTGCTGGAGCTGAAGCGCCGCCTGAATGAAATTATGGCGGCCAACACCGGCAAACCCGTGAAAACCATCGAACAAGACCTCGAACGCGACAATTTCATGAGCGGCGAAGCCGCCGTGAAATACGGCCTTATTGACACGGTTTTAGGGAACCGCACGGAAATGAGTGCGTCCAAGAGGGCTGAATCCAAGTAAAATCAGCTACTTAAGTCTGTTAATATGCACATATGAGACGTGGCGCTTTGCACCCTCAAAGTGCGCGTGTTATATACATATTCAGTCGTAACAGACTGATTTTTGGTCGAAGAGGCATGTACGAATGAGCGATGATTCCCGCGGTAAGAACGAGGACGGCAAACTCCTCTATTGTTCTTTTTGCGGCAAAAGCCAGCACGAAGTTCGCAAGCTGATTGCGGGACCGTCAGTCTTTATCTGCGACGAATGCGTCGAACTTTGCAATGACATCATTCGCGAGGAACTCGAGGACGCGAGTGAGACCGGGCACGACAAGTTGCCCAAGCCGCATGAAATCAAGGCGATACTCGACGAGTACGTAATCGGCCAGCAGCGAGCCAAGAAAGTGCTGTCTGTTGCCGTATATAACCACTACAAGCGCCTTGATAACCGTTCCGGCGAGCGCGGCAAGGACGACATCGAGCTTGCCAAGAGCAACATCCTGCTGATCGGGCCGACCGGCTGCGGCAAGACATTGCTGGCGGAGACGTTGGCGCGCTTGCTGAATGTCCCCTTTACGATAGCCGATGCGACGACGCTTACCGAAGCCGGGTATGTTGGCGAGGACGTCGAGAACATCATCCAGAAACTGCTGCAAAAGTGCGATTACGACGTCGAGAAAGCGCAGACCGGTATCGTCTACATCGACGAAATCGACAAGATCTCGCGGAAGTCGGACAATCCGTCGATCACGCGGGACGTGTCGGGCGAAGGTGTGCAGCAGGCGCTGTTGAAACTGATTGAAGGCACGATTGCCTCCGTGCCGCCCCAGGGTGGCCGCAAGCACCCGCAGCAGGAATTTCTGCAGGTTGACACAGGCAACATCCTCTTTATTTGTGGCGGTGCTTTCGCGGGCCTGGAAAGGATAATTCAGGATCGGTCCTCGAAGAGCGGTATTGGCTTCACTGCCAACGTCAAGACCGAGCAGGAAGTAAAGAGCGTCGGCGAGTTGTTGTTCGAGGTTGAGCCGGAAGACCTGATCAAATTCGGGCTGATCCCTGAATTCGTTGGTCGTCTGCCTGTCGTTGCGACGCTCGAAGAACTCGACGAAGATGCCCTGATTCAGATTCTTGAAGAGCCGAAGAACGCGCTCACCAAGCAGTACCGCAAACTCTTCGATATGGAGGGCGTGGAGCTTGAGTTTCGCGAGGACGCGCTGCGGGCCGTCGCCAAGCGCGCCATGAAGCGCAAGACCGGCGCCAGGGGCCTGAGAACCATTCTCGAGAGTGTTCTGCTGGACACGATGTACGACCTGCCTTCGTCGACGAGCGCCAAGAAAGTGGTACTTGATGAGGCTGTGGTCAATGGCGAGACCAAACCGTATGTCATCCATGAATCCGAGGAACCGCCAACGGTCAACATTGAGCAGCAGGAGCGGCCGACCGGTTCCGACAGTTAATTAAAAAAGGGGGTATTCCCCCTTTTTTAGTGTCTCTTTCAGCTTGGGTAAAAGGGACAACTGCTCACAATCTGCCGGGAGTCAGGCGCGACTTGCCCGCGAGCCCTGAATTTTTGGTTTGGATTGTCGGCGGCACGCTTGATTCCGGTCGATTCGGACACATGTCCGATCCCTCAAGCTAATTACCCGGCCATATTGCGAGGGCTTAAATAAGTGTCTGACCAGGAAATCGATCCAAGAGTTAAGCAGGAAGACGTAACAGACGACGTGAAAGGCGTTCCGGTACTGCCGCTTCGCGACGTGGTTGTTTACCCGCACATGGTGATCCCGCTGTTCGTTGGCCGGGAACGGTCCATAGTCGCGCTGGATCGCGCGATGAACAGTGGCAAGAAGATACTGCTCGTCGCCCAGCAGACGGCAGATATCGACGATCCGTCGCCAGAGGATCTGTACGGCGTCGGCACACTTGCGACTATTCTGCAGCTCCTCAAGCTGCCGGATGGCACGGTCAAGGTGCTTGTCGAGGGCGGTGAGCGTGCCCAGGTGGATGAGCTGATCGCCGGCGACCATTTTTCTGCCGAAATCACGATTCTGGAAGAGGAAGACCGTCACGACGAACGCGAAGTCGACGTGCTGGTTCGTTCGATCATTGCGCAGTTCGAGCAGTATGTGAAGCTCAACAAAAAAGTACCGCCGGAGATTCTGACGTCACTGTCGGGCATCGATGAAGCGGGCAGGCTCGCCGACACCGTCGCTGCTCACATGGCGCTAAAGCTTGCCGAGAAACAACGAATCCTCGAAATCCGCGACGTCAAAGTGCGGCTGGAGCAGGTTCTTGGAATCATCGAGGGCGAGATTGACGTTTTGCATATCGAGAAGCGTATTCGCGGCCGCGTCAAGCAGCAGATGGAAAAGAGTCAGCGCGAGTACTACCTGAATGAGCAGATGAAGGCCATCCAGAAAGAGCTCGGCGAAATGGAAGACGCGCCAAACGAACTCGCCGATCTCGAGAAAAGGATCGAAAAGGCCGGAATGCCCAAAGAGGCGCGGGAAAAAGCGACCTCCGAGCTCAACAAACTGAAACTGATGTCGCCGATGTCAGCCGAGGCAACAGTTGTCCGTAACTATGTCGACTGGCTTCTCAAGGCGCCGTGGAAGAAGCGCAGCAAGGTATTGCGCGATCTGAGTCGGGCCGAGGAAGTGCTCGAAGAAGATCATTACGGTCTTGAGAAAGTCAAAGAACGTATTCTCGAGTACCTCGCGGTTCAGCAACGGGTAAAACGCCTGAAAGGACCGATACTGTGCCTGGTCGGGCCGCCGGGTGTGGGCAAGACCTCTCTCGGTCAAAGTATCGCCCGCGCTACCAATCGAAAGTTTGTCCGCATGTCACTCGGTGGTGTGCGTGACGAGGCGGAAATTCGCGGCCATCGTCGCACCTACATCGGTTCGATGCCTGGCAAAATTATCCAGAACCTCGCGAAGACCTCCGTCCGGAACCCGCTTTTCCTTCTCGACGAAGTCGACAAGATGGCAATGGATTTCCGTGGAGATCCGTCCAGCGCTTTGCTGGAGGTCCTGGATCCGGAGCAGAATTCGGCCTTCAATGATCATTACCTGGAAGTCGATTTTGATCTTTCGGATGTGATGTTCGTGTGCACGGCAAACAGTCTCAACATTCCTGCGCCTCTGCTCGATCGAATGGAAGTCATCCGCATTCCCGGTTATACCGAGGACGAGAAGCTGAACATCGCGATTCGCTACCTCATTCCGAAGCAGATGAAAGAGAACGGACTCGAGGACTCGGAACTGTCGATTTCCCGCGGTGCCGTCCTCGATATGATTCAGCACTACACGCGCGAGTCCGGTGTTCGAAACCTCGAGCGTGAGATTTCGAAGATTTGCCGAAAAGTCGTGAAGTCGCTGCTGCTGAAACCCCGCGACAAGACCGTTCACATAACGCCAAAGAGCATTGAGAAATTCCTCGGCGTGCGACGTTTCCGGTATGGAAAGGCGGAAGACAACGATCAGGTCGGGCAGGTTACAGGTCTGGCCTGGACGGAGGTCGGTGGTGAACTGCTGACCATCGAGGGCGCCGTCGTGCCCGGCAAAGGCAAGCTCACGCATACCGGGCAACTTGGCGAAGTTATGACCGAATCGATTCAGGCGGCAATGACTGTCGTCAGGAGTCGTGCGTCCGTATTGGGCATCGACCCGGACTTCCATCAGAAGCTGGATGTGCACGTTCACGTGCCGGAAGGCGCCACGCCCAAAGACGGACCGTCTGCGGGAGTTGGCATGTGCACTGCCTTGGTGTCGGCACTTACCGACATCCCGGTAAGGAGCGGTGTTGCGATGACCGGAGAGATCACTTTGCGCGGTGAAATACTGCCCATCGGCGGATTGAAAGAGAAGTTGCTTGCGGCCCACAGAGGCGGCATCGAGACGGTCCTGATCCCCCAGGAGAACGAAAAGGACCTTGCTGAAATTCCGAAGAACATCAAAGACAAGCTGAACATTGTTCCCGTGAAATGGATCGACCAGGTACTTGAGGTTGCGTTGCAACACATGCCGGTCCCCAGCGCGGATTCCAAGGCCGCCGCCGCGGAGTCCGAAGCAGGCAAAAAAAGCAAGAAATCGACCGATATCGTCCGTCCGCACTGATTGCTGAAACCCTTGAAAACACTGGTCTTGTTGACGGTGTTTTAGGCGCTTGGTATAAGCGTACGCGTGTTAAGGCGCGCTGAAAGTCAAGCGTGGCAAGGCATTGGGAGTTTCCAAAGCTGTAGGCAGTGGAATTTCCCGAATACTGGGTAATCGCGTTCCTCTAAACCAGGGCGTGCACGGAGATGCGGGACAATGACTTATGGCATTCCGCATTATTAATTCAGAAATTAATACATAGGGTGAATGCATGAATAAGGGAGAACTGATTGACGCGGTTGCAGCTTCTGCAGGATTGTCGAAGGCAGATGCAACCAAAGCGGTCGATGGTGTTTTGGATAGCGTGACCAGCACTCTCGCTGGGGGCGGATCTGTTTCACTGGTTGGCTTTGGTACCTTCTCTGTGAAGGCGCGAGCTGCACGAATGGGACGCAACCCGAGAACCGGCGAAGCGATCCAGATTCAGGCCAGCAAAGTACCGGGATTCAAGGCTGGCAAAGCCCTGAAGGATGCCGTAAACTAGCGCGCCCTTCGGGTCCGGGCCTGAAAAACCAACGCTTCGGCGACGGATTTTTCAGTACTGATCCGGGGTTGCGGCCTCGTGTCGCAAACTTGCCGGAACGTACGTGACTGACGTTTCTGCAGGTCGACCGGGTGCTTAGCTCAGCTGGTAGAGCATCGCCCTTACAAGGCGAGGGTCGGCGGTTCGATCCCGTCAGCACCCACCAGGTTATGGAGTGGTAGTTCAGCTGGTTAGAATACCGGCCTGTCACGCCGGGGGTCGCGGGTTCGAGTCCCGTCCACTCCGCCACAAATGGAAAAGGGATCCTCAGGGATCCCTTTTTTATTGGTGTCGCTGAAATCGGGGCGCGGCGAGAAGCCCCTGATGCAGCCTGCGACAAAACGGCCAGCAGACTGTTTTGCCGCTCCAGCGGCAAAATTGCAGCAGACTGCCAATTCTGCGCTTGGCCTCAGGAGTGCGCTCGCGTATCATCGCACGCCAGATTTTGGCTGTTGGCACGGCCACTTACGAACCATTCTTTGCCCGTTTAATATGCTGATTCGGGCCTATCCGGATAATTCAGACAAAGCCTATGTTGCAACACATTCGTGAAAGATTCACCGGCGTATTTGCGGCCGTTCTCCTCGGGATGCTGGGCATCTCATTCGTATTCTTCGGCATCGGAAATTTCAACTTCCTGAACGCCGGTTATGCCGCGAAGGTTGAAGATGTTGAGATTTCCATCATCCAGCTTGAGAACGCCTACCAGAACCGGCTGCTGCAATTGCCCGATTATGGCGAGCTGCCGGCGGAAACGCTGCGGTTGATTCGGGCAAATACGCTTGAGCAACTGATTCGCGACACCCTGGTAGAAGTTCACATAGCGGAAAAGGGCTACCGGATAGCCGACGAGCAGGTGGCGGAACTGATTCAGTCAGAGCCGCAGTTCCAGGAAAACGGCGTATTCAAGAAGGAACTGTATTACAACTGGCTGGATCAGATTGTCGTTGATGCGCGCATGTTTGAGAACCAGCAGCGGCGAGAGATGCGCACGAGCCAGCTGCAGCGTGGCATAGGTGCAACTGCCTTTGTGACACCATCCGAATACCGTCGTTACCTGAATCTCTATGCAGAGCAACGCGTGGTGTCCATTGCAACTTTCGACATCGCATCGTTGGCGGAAACGATCGTTGTCAATGATCAGGATATTCAGGATTTTTACGACGGGCGCCCGAATGATTTCAGGTCACCGGAGTCAGCGGACTTTGAATACATTGAAGTAAATCGCGACCAGCTCGGGGAAGAAATCGAAATATCGGACGATGTTTTGCAGCAGTATTACACCGAAAATAGCAGTCGCTTCCTGCAGGACGAGCAGCGGCGTGCCGGCCATATTCTGCTGACTTTTGATGGCGACGAGGCGGCCGTCGAGGAGCAGGCGACCGCGCTCGCGGCCCGTGCGAAAGCAGGGGAGCCGTTCGAGGACCTGGCCCGGCAATATTCCAAAGACAGTGGAACCGCCAACCAGGGCGGCGACCTTGGCGCGGTGATGCATTCGCAAATGCCGGGCGCCCTCGGGGACGCTATTTTTGCAATCGATCAGGGTGAAATTACGGGCCCGGTTAAAACCGAGTTCGGATTTCATATTGTCAAGCTCAACGAAGTCATACCGGGCGGCCCTTTGCCGCTGGACCAGGTGCGCGGTGAGTTAGTGCAGGAATTGCGTTCACAGCGTGTCGAGGATCGCTTCCAGGGACTGTCGCGCCAGCTTTCCGATGCGGTATTCGACGCCGATAACCTGCAGTCGATAGCCGAGTCGACCGGTCTTGCGCTGAAAAAGGTCGAGAGTTTCACGCGTTCGGGCGGCGAACCCTTTGGCGCGAACCAGACAGTAATCGACAATGTGTTCGACCAGATACATTTGGTTGATCGTCAAATCAGCGATGTCATCGAGATCGACGCCAACCGATCGATCATGATCCAGGTTACCGACCATCACGAAGAAGCACGCCGGCCTATCGAAGACGTTCGTGACGATATCGTTTTTGCGCTGCAGTCAGAGCGCGCGGCCAACATTGTCGAAGACCGGTCACGCCGGCTGCGTGAAGCGTTGGAAGAAGGTCGCGATTTCGAGCAAATGGCATTTCAGCTGGAGGCCGGGTTCACGCGCGACGTAACCGTGAACCGATTCGAGGCTGATCTGGATCCAGCCGTGCTGGACTCTGTTTACCGGGCCAAGAAGCCGTCGCCCGGCAAAGCGCGGCTCGGCAGCACCATCTCAACGACCGGCGATTATGTCGTTTTCATGATAACGGCGGTTTTGCCGGGTCGGCCGGAGTCCATTCCCCTCGAAGAGCGAGACCAGCGCAAGGAACAGCTGCAGATGAACGCAGGTGCCTCCGATTACAACGCGTTCGTCAATGAGCTTGAGCGCAAAGCGGACATTGAGAGAGCTGAGGACGCGCTCGCCACGCCTGATTTCCTGCAATAAGTTACGTATGATGCTCACTGCCGGCCAGAGGCTGGCGGTGAGCTGAATATCAACGCAAGCGTATTGTTCGGAGAAAACGCCGATGAGAAAACTGGAGCTCCACTGGCAGATCCTGATTGCCATCATCCTCGCAGCGATATTCGGCGGAATCATATTCAACGCAGCTGAGTCCTCGGGCACACAGCCGGCTCTTTTCGGCGTCGAATATATCGCGGTATTTGGCTATATCGGCACCATCTTCCTGAACGCGCTGAAGATGATCATCGTGCCGCTGATTACCTCGTCGATCATTGTCGGCGTCGCCGGCATTGGTTCAGGGGGCAACCTCGGTTCGCTGGGTGGTAAGACCCTGCTGTTTTACGCGGCGACGACGCTCGCCGCGATAATGGTTGGCCTGATTTTGATTAACCTGGTGGCGCCCGGCATCGTCGATGGCCAACCCGCCAAGGATCTGCTTGCACTGGATGCTCCGGTTGATGAGATTGCTGCCAGGGTAGAGGGGCGTGGAGTCGGTGACGTGGCGGAAGTGTTCCAGCGCATGGTCCCCCCAAATATCGTTGCCGCGGCCGCAGAAGGCCAGATGCTCGGCCTGATCTTTTTCGCCATCCTGTTCGGCTATTTCATGACTCATCTCGACGATGAATATGCCGGGCCGCTTTATCGTTTCTGGAATGCCGTATTCCACGTCATGATGCGTATGACCGAGTGGATAATGACCTTCGCGCCTATCGGCGTGTTCGGGCTTGTCGCGGGTGTAATCGCGGAAGCCGGTTACAAGGCAACCGGTCCGCTTGCCGTTTTCTCGATCGTGGTGCTGGTCGCGCTGGGTATTCATGCGTTTGTGACGCTGCCACTGTTGCTGCGATTCGTTGGCCGCGTAAACCCGCTGAAGACCCTCAAGGCCTGTGCGCAGCCTATGCTGACCGCCTTTTCGACGGCATCGTCGTCGGCAACGCTGCCGGTTACGATGGAGGCGATCGAAGACAACGTCGGTGTGTCGAACAAGATTTCAAGTTTCGTGTTGCCGCTGGGTGCGACGGTTAACATGAACGGCACCGCGCTCTACGAATGCGCGGCCGCCATGTTTATCGCGCAAGCCTACGGCCTGGAGCTGACCTTCGGCGTCCAGTTCTCCATTGTTGCGATTGCCCTGTTGACATCGATTGGCGTTGCCGGTGTGCCTTCGGCGTCGCTCGTCGCCATTGCGATAATCCTCGCCGCGATTGGTCTGCCCATCGAAGCGCTCGGCGTGCTGATGGTGTTCGATCGCATCCTCGACATGGCACGGACCAGTATCAATATCTGGGGTGACTGCAGCTGCGCGACGATTGTCGCACGACTCGAAGGTGAGGAGACGAAGGTTGCTATTGGAGCCGCCGCTTAGGCGCGGGTACCCTTGTTCCTCATGAATCGGAACGCTGGCTAACCGGTCGACCGGGTTGGGCTGTCATTTTTACCTGGCCGCGATTGCCGCTGCTACGGCTATTGACAGCCGGGCATATTGTTTGTGAGTCGCTGACTAATCGTCCTCGTCAAACGTCATCGCCATGATGTTTGAGCCCGCGTCAACAAACGTCGTTTCGCCGGTAATCCCGCTGGCCAGGTCCGAACAAAGGAATGCGGCTGCGTTGCCAACTTCCTCAATCGTTACCGTGCGACGCAACGGCGCCGACTTTTCGGCATAACTCAGCATCTTGCGGAAACCGCTGATGCCGGCCGCCGCCAGCGTTTTCACCGGCCCGGCTGATATCGCGTTCACGCGAATGCCCTGCGGACCGAGGTCTGCGGCAAGGAATCGCACACACGACTCCAGGCTGGCTTTAGCCAGACCCATGACGTTGTAATTTGGTACGACCATCGTCGCGGCATTGTATGTCAGCGCCAGTATCGCAGCGTCACGCCCCTGCATCATTGGCAGCGCTGCTTTGGCAAGTGCAGCAAGACTGTAAGCGGAAATGTCGTGCGAGATGCGAAAACCTTCCCGGGTAATCGATTCGGTAAAACCGCCCTCCAGTTGCTCGCGCGGCGCGAATCCGACGGAATGCACGAGCACATCGAGGCCGTCCCACTTTTCGCCAAGCGCGGCAAATACGGCATCGATCTCGTCGTCGCTGCTGACGTCACAGGGGTACAACAGGCTCGTGTCCTGGCCGAGACGGGCGGCAAGTTTTTCGACGCGTGATTTCAGCTTGTCGTTCTGGTACGTGAATGCAATTTCAGCGCCTTCCCGGGCAAATGCTTCCGCAATACCTGTGGCGATCGAACGATCACTGGCAACGCCGACAATCAACGCGCGCTTTCCGGCCATGAAGCCCATGCGATTTTCCCCGTGTTTGTGTTTCCAAGATCAAGGAGTCCGGGCCGAGCCTGGATCCCTTTTTTTGATGTTAGCTGGACTGGGCAGTAACGTCGACATACATCGTCAGCTTCTGCCCGGGCCTGAGTATTTTGTTGGTATCGATACTGTTCCAGCGTGCGATCTGGGCGACCGTGACCCGAAAGCGGCTGGCAATCAGGTACAGCGAGTCGCCGTTACGCACGGTGTAATTCAACTTACGCGTCGTTGCGGCGCTGCTGACGGCGTTGGCGGTTACAGGGGCGTTGGTCCACACCACGAGCTTTTGCCCGACGGCTAGAGTATCGCGCGGTGCCGTGCCATTCCACGCCGCCAGCTGATTCATGTTGACATTGTAACGGCGGCTGATCGTCCAGAAACTTTCACCGGACGCAACAACGTGTTCGATGCGGTTGCCACTACGTACTGTGTTTTGTTTGCGTTCGCGACGTTCGTCGGCGCTTTGCGTGTAGGCATGCAGCGGTTTGGTTGCTACCGGGATCATGAGGTATGCACCGGCCCGGATCATGTTGCCGGAGAGGTTATTGGCACTCTTGATGGTCGAGACGGTGACGTTGTATTTATCCGCTATTTGCGAAATTGCCTCACCGTTTTTTACTTTGTGTCGTTGCCAGCGCAGCCGCTCGTTGGCCGGAACGTCGGCAAGTGAGGTGACAAAATCATCGGCAACGTCGACGGGCAGGATCAGTCGGTGCGGACCTGCCGGGTCCGTCGCCCAGCGATTGTTGCCGGCGTTATAGGATGAGAGCGTATCGAGATCGATGCCGGCCAGTTCGGCGGCCAGGGCCAGGTCGATCTGACTACCGATATCGGCGATCGCAAATTGGGGCTCGTTGACGATTTCTGGCAACTGCAGACCGAACCGGGCCGGATCGCGAACGATTTCAACCAGCGCCATCAGTCGTGGCACGTACGCGCTCGTTTCGCGTGACAGCGAAAGGTTCCAGAAGTCGACCGGTTTTGAGCGAGACTGGTTGCGCTTTTTCGCCTTCAGTACATTGCCTTCGCCGGAGTTATAAGACGCAATTGCGTTGAGCCAGTCGCCGTCCTGCAGTGCATAAAGGTACTCGAGGTAGTTGAGCGCCGCGTAGGTTGCGTCAACAACGTCACGCCGGCCGTCATACCACCAGTTCTGGCGAACGCCGAATCGTTTCGCCGTGCCGGGAATCATCTGCCAGAGTCCGGCGGCCCGTCCGTGCGAATAGGCAAACGGATCAAAGGCGCTTTCAACGATCGGCAGCAGCGCGAGTTCGAGCGGCAGCTCACGGGATTCAAGTTCGTCGACAATAAACGGCAGGTAACGCTGCGCGCGAGTGAACACGCGGTCCAGGTACTGCGGGTGTTTTACGAACCAGTTGAGCTCCGCCTCTACGCGGTTGTTCATGACGGGCTCGATCGAGAACCCGCGGCGCAACTGATCGAGCAGATCGTTTGATGGGTCGGATGCAACAGAAGCGGCGACGGCAAACTTGTCCAGCTCCAGCCAGACGTGGTCGTCGGAGGCCGCTTCGCCGTCGTAACCGGCGTCGGCATCGCCCGGATAGTCGAGCAATCGCTGCATGGCGGGCTCGGCATCAGCGACCGGCGACAGCAGGACAAAAGCCGGGATGGCGACCAAGAGGAGCAGCCCGAAATTCGAAGATAATTTCTGTTTTATGTTCAACATCACGCTATCCTACGTACCGACAGGCATCATGCAAGTATCCGTTTCACACCTCGCGACATGGCCTTGAAATGGCAACAGAAATGACGAACAACGCACCTGATCCTGGCCAATCCCTGGTGGCGGCCCGGCGCTGGCTGGAAACGGCGCTCGGCAAGTCGCTGCTGACCCAGGAACAGCGCCTCGTGGAGGAGGCGTTCGACGGGCTGTTCGGCGAGCAATGCCTGCAACTTGGCCTGTGGGGCGATGCAAGCACCTTTACCCGATTTGCCCGCACCCAGCGGGCGACCTCGATCAGCGATCAGCCGGTAGCGGACGGCAGGCCGGGAGCTATCGGCAGATTGCACCAGTTGCCGATTGCCGATCACTCGATCGATGTCGTTTTCCTGCCGCACACGCTCGATTACTCCGACGACAGGCCGCACGCGGTGCTGAGGGAGGTGGACCGGGTGCTGACCCCTCACGGGCACGTTGTCGTGCTTGGCTTCAAACCGGGTGGCCTGTGGGGCCTGAGGCGGCTGGTTCCCGGCGCCGGGTTGCCCCCGGGGACCGGGCGGCTGATATCCGACCGGCAGCTTTCCGACTGGCTGCAGCTTCTCGACATGCGCATCCAGGGGCTGACCCGGTATTTCTTCCGCTGGCCGCTGCCGGGCAACAAACGCTCGTCATCGACGGCCTGGGAAGCACGCGGGCGCCGCTTCTGGCCGGAGCTCGCCGCTTGCTATATGCTCGTCGCGCAGAAACGGGTGGTCACAATGACTCCCGTGAGCAAACCGTGGCGTTCGCGGACGAAAGTTGTCGGCGGCATTGCTGAACCATCCAGACGAGTATCGCGAATCCGCTTTGACCGACATCGTTGAGATATATACAGACGGCGCCTGCAGGGGGAATCCGGGTCCGGGTGGCTGGGGCGCCTTGCTGGTTGCCGGTAAACACCGCAAGACCCTGCACGGCGGCGAGCGCGAAACCACCAACAATCGCATGGAGCTCATGGCCGCCATCGAAGCCCTGAATGCGCTCAAGGGCTCGTGCAAAGTAGTCCTCTATACCGATTCCCGCTACGTCATGGATGGGATTAATGACTGGATGCCGAGGTGGAAGAAACGCGGCTGGAAGACATCGGCAAGAAAGCCGGTCAAGAATCAGGATTTGTGGCAGGCGCTGGACGAGGCGATCGGCAGGCACGACATCGAATGGAAATGGGTACGCGGCCATACCGGCGTGGACGGAAACGAGGCGGCCGACGCTCTCGCTAATCGCGGCATTGACGAATTGTAGCGGGGCAGGGACTATGTCCCTCGCTGGCCACGGCACGAACGAAGACTGGATATGCGGCAAATCGTACTCGACACTGAAACTACCGGCCTGTCCACGGCGCAGGGGCACCGCATTATCGAAATCGGTTGTGTGGAGCTCGTCAACCGCCGGCTAACCGGCCGCGAATACCATCGCTTCATCGATCCGCAGCGCGATATCGACGAAGGGGCCGAACGCGTCCACGGCATCAGCCGCGCGAGCCTCCAGGGCCAGCCGCTGTTTGCGGATATCGCCGCCGAATTGCTCGATTTTGTGAAAGACAGCGAACTGGTTATTCATAACGCCGATTTCGATATTGGTTTTCTCGATTATGAATTGAAGTTGATGAACCACGCGAAACCATCGATCACCGAACATGCGATGGTCCTCGACACCTTGAGCCTTGCCCGTGAGTTGCACCCGGGACAACGTAACAGTCTAGATGCGCTCTGCAAGCGATACGCAATCGACGCTTCAAAGCGCGACGTGCATGGCGCGCTGATCGACGCTGAACTGCTGGCACGCGTCTACCTGGCGATGACCGGCGGACAGGCGGCGCTATTGCTGGACGATGAAGAAGACGCCGGATTCAGCGGGGTGGAAGTGCTCGTCCGGCCGCGCCGAAACGACCTGAACCTGGTCGTCGTCAAAGCGAGTGACGCGGAAGTCGCGGCACACGAGGCGCTGCTGGACAAGATGCAGGAATCGGGCCCCTGCGTATTTCGTGATCGGAATTAGGCGTCGGTTGGCCAGCACCCGGATGGCAAGCGCGTTTCCCGATGCTATACTGCACGCCAATTTCACGGGGGACGGGCGACAGCAGTACGTTGCCGCCTAATTTTTTGTGTGAAATTCATGGCCCTATATTAATAATTAGAGACTAAAGCTATGGAAGAAATAGTTGCACCTTTAGCCTGGAACAACGCGATGTTGGTGTCGGGAATTATCCTCGCAGCGACATTTGTCGGCATCTTCACGGAAGCCGTACACGGCTTTCACCGTACGAAATTTGCCATGGGCGGCGCCGGATTGATGATCCTGGCCGGGCAGTATTTCGGTTTCTACGACACGGAACTGGCCGTTGAAGCGATCGACTGGAACGTGGTATTCCTGCTGGCAGGAATGATGACGATCGTAGCGATCATGATTCCAACCGGTGGATTCCAGTACCTCGCCTACAAGATTGCCGACCTGACCAAGGGCCGGCTGTTCTTCATGATGGCGCTGATGGGTACGCTGGTAACGGCGTTGTCGTTGCTGCTGGACAACGTGACGACGGTGGTTATCTTCGGCCCGCTGATCATCCTGATCTGCCGCGCCATGAATGTGACGCCGATTCCGTATCTGCTTGCAGCCGCGCTGTTGTCGGACACCGGCGGTGTCGCCACCCTGGTTGGCGATCCGCCGAACCTGATGATCGGCTCTGCCGCCGATATCAGCTTCAATACATTTTTCTATCACATGGGCGAGATCGTGTTTGTGGCGTGGATCGCAACCGTGCTCTTCCTCAAATTCCTGTTCCGTAAGGAGCTGGCAGAAACGCCGAAACTGACGGATTTCCACGACCAGGAAAAAATTGCGGATCCGCAGACCTGGTATACCGCGCTGGCGGTGCTCGGCGGAATGGTGGTGTTATTCATCCTGCACCATTCGCTGGGTTGGGAGCCCTGGTTCGTGGCGGCCATCGGCCTCACCTCGCTGGTGTTCATTGCGCACCACATCGAGCTCGATGAATCCTTTTCGCAGGTCGAACTCAGCCTGCTGATGTTCTTCATCTCGCTGTTCATTCTGGTGGGCGGCGTCGAGCACAGCCAGTTCCTGGTCTACGTCGGTCAGTTCATCCTGCCGTTCGTCCAGGAAGACCTGTTAATGGCTTGCATCATCCTGATGTGGGGTTCCGCCATTTTTTCAGCGGCGATCGACAACATTCCTTTCACGGCAGCGATGATCCCGATCATCCTGGGACTCGAAACGCAGGGTATCAACGTTTCTCCGATGTGGTGGTCGCTGGCAATCGGCGTAGGCATGGGCGGTAACGGAACCCACCTTGGATCGACGGCCAACGTCTTTATCGTGACCATCTCCGAGCGTCTCGCGCGCGAGACCGGCGACGAACGATTCAGAATTACGCCGGGGCTGTGGTTTCGCAAGGGCACACCAGTCATGCTCCTGACACTGTTGACCTCGACGATCATCATGGTGACGTTCTGGGATTTCTACAGCAGGGTCGTGCACTAAGCGGGCGGCTGGATTGGTTGGTGCGAAGGGCCGGCGCAAGCCGGCCTTTCTTATTCCGGGTAATGAATCAACGCGCGCCCCGACTCGAAACGGACCGCGGAACAGTCGAATTGTCCGCGCATCACAAGCGGCCATGCGATCCATGTCACTAATTTTCCCGTCGGAGTATGTTTTAATGCGGGGTCATAATAAAATCAGTGGCTTACGCTTTAACTGGGCGATATAAACACTCTATGAATTTCGACATCAAGAATATCCGGATCGGCGTGATTGGCCTTGGCTACGTCGGGTTGCCCCTGGCGGTGGAATTTGGCCGCAAATATCCAACCGTGGGCTTCGACGTGAAGGCGTCAAGGATCGACGAGCTGAAGCGCGGCAGGGACTCGACGCTGGAGGTATCGGAGGCCGAGCTAAAGGCGGCCAGCAAGCTTTCCTATAGCGCCGACGTTGAAGCGATCGCCGACTGCAACTTTTACATCGTGACCGTGCCGACGCCGATCGGCAGCGGCAATCGGCCACTGTTGACGCCGCTCAGGAATGCCAGCATCGCGATTGGCAGCGTGCTGAAGAAAAACGACATCGTCGTTTACGAGTCGACCGTGTACCCCGGCGCAACCGAGGAGTTTTGCGTGCCGTTCCTCGAGCAAGGGTCCGGGCTGACCTTCAACGAGGACTTTTTTGTCGGTTACAGTCCGGAAAGAATCAATCCCGGCGACAAGCAGCACCGCTTGCCGATGATTCTCAAAGTGACGTCCGGTTCGACGCCCGAGGCCGCGACCTTTATCGACAAGGTCTATCGATCGATCATCGAAGCCGGTACGCACCTCGCATCGAGCATCAAGGTCGCCGAGGCGGCCAAGGTGATCGAAAACACGCAGCGCGATGTCAATATTGCTCTGATCAATGAACTGGCGATGATTTTCGAACGCATTGGTATCGATACCGAAGAGGTTCTGTTGGCCGCAGGCACGAAATGGAATTTCCTGCCGTTTCGACCTGGCCTGGTGGGCGGACACTGCATTGGTGTCGATCCTTACTACCTGACCTACAAAGCCGAACAACTCGGTTATCACCCGCAGATGATCCTTGCGGGCCGACGTATCAATGACGACATGCCGATCTACGTCGTGTCACGAATCATTAAACTGATGCTGGGCCGGGGCATGCAGCCGCATGGCGCCAGGGTCCTGATCATGGGGCTGACCTTCAAGGAAGACTGTCCGGATGTCAGGAATACAAAGATCGTGGATATCGTTCACGAGCTGAAAGTTTACGGCGTCAATGCCGACGTGCATGACCCATGGGTTGAACCGGCTGAGGCAGAAGCCCAGTGCGGCGTAACATTGACCGCCGAGCCGGAGACGGGCGCGTATGATGCCGTGATCCTGGCGGTCGCGCACCGGCAATTCAAGGAAATGGGCGAGGCGGGACTGAAAGCGTTCGGCAAACCGGGCGCTGTCTATTTCGATATCAAGTATCTGCTGCCATCGGGTTCGACTGACGGGCGGCTTTGAGGCAACACGGCGACAGCATGAAAGTTCTTGTCACAGGCGCAGCTGGATTTATTGGTTCTTTCACCGCACGGAGTCTTCTCGAGCGCGGTGACACGGTCGTTGGTCTCGATAACTTCAACGACTATTACGACGTCAGCCTGAAGGAAGCGCGCGCGAAGATCCTTGCTGGCTACGACGGGTTCAGCATGCGGCGAATGGATCTCGCTGACCGCCCGGCCATCGAGAAACTGTTTGCCGAGGAAGGTTTCGACAAGGTTGTGCACCTCGCGGCGCAGGCCGGCGTCCGCTATTCGATCGAGAATCCGCATTCTTATATTGAAAGCAACGTCGTTGGTACGTTGCACATTCTCGAGGGCTGTCGGCACAACAAGGTGCAGCACCTGGTTTATGCATCGTCCAGCTCCGTTTATGGTGCCAATACGGCGATGCCGTTTTCGATTCACCAGAATGTCGATCATCCCCTGGCACTCTATGGCGCCACCAAGAAAGCCAACGAGTTGATGGCGCATTCCTACTCAAACCTCTACGGCCTGCCGACGACAGGTTTGCGATTTTTTACGGTCTACGGTCCGTTCGGTCGGCCGGATATGGCGCTCTTCCTGTTTACGAAAAATATCATCGAAGGCAAACCAATCGATGTCTTCAATTACGGCAAACATCGGCGCGATTTCACCTACGTCGCGGACATCGTCGAAGGCGTGATTCGCACGCTCGATCACACGGCGCAGCCCAATAAAGACTGGGATCCGGCGAATCCTGATCCGGGCACGAGCGCCGCGCCTTACCGCATTTACAATATCGGCAATCAGCAGCCGGTCGAGCTGATGCAGTACATCCAGGTGCTTGAAGAGTGCCTTGGACGAAAGGCGGAAATGAACCTGCTGCCACTGCAGGATGGCGACGTCCCGGATACCTATGCCGATACCCGGGACCTGGCCGACGATGTCGGTTACCAGCCCAGCACGCCAATCACAACGGGAATTCGCAATTTCGTTGACTGGTATCTCGACTTCTACAACGTCGACCTGAAATAAGTAAGTTGAGCGGACGCGACCTGTCAGCAGCCTACCCGACCGACCTGCCGGCGTGGCAGTCGCTTAGCGACCATTTCCAGAACGAAATGCGGTCTCGCCGGATCAGCGACCTGTTTCACCACAACACCAAGCGCTTTTCCGGGTACTCGCTGGAGGTCGGCGACCTCTTTCTGGATTACTCCAAAAACCTGCTGAACGCGAACACCCGGAAACTGCTTTGCAAGCTGGCGCAGGAAGCCGGCGTACCGCAGGCCATTGAGGCGATGTTTAGCGGCAAGCCAATTAACAACACCGAGAACCGGTCGGTCCTGCACGTTGCGCTGCGCGCCAAGATGTCGGACGAACTCGCGCTTGACGTGCCGGGTGCGTCAGAAGTCTGGGATGTTCTTGAGAAGATGACCCGTTTCGTCAACGCCGTGCAAGACGGTCATATCCGCGGCGCGACCGGTCGCAAACTGACCGACATCGTGAACATCGGCATCGGCGGCTCCGATCTCGGCCTCGTGATGGCGAGCAGGGCGCTCAGGCATTACTGGCAGCCGGGCATGAATTTTCACAGCGTATCGAACGTTGACGGGACGCAGCTCGTTGATCTGACCGAGCAACTCGATCCGGAAGAAACGCTGTTTGTCATTTGCTCCAAAACCTTCACGACGCAGGAAACCATGGCGAACGCCCATGCCGCCAGCGAATGGGTTTCCAATTGCGTCGGCGGCGATGCCGTCGGTCGGCATTTCGCCGCCGCATCGACCAATCACGAAGCCATGGACGTATTTGGCATTAACCCGGAGTACCGCTTCGGCTTCTGGGACTGGGTCGGCGGACGCTACTCGATCTGGTCCGCCGTTGGCCTGTCGCTCGCGCTCGTCATTGGCGCGGATCGTTTCTGGGCGCTGCTGTCCGGCGCGCGACGCATGGACCAGCATTTTCGAACGGCGCCGGCCGAAGAAAACATGCCCATGCTGCTGGCATTGATGGGTATCTGGTACAACAATTTTTTCGGCGCCGAATCGCAGGCGATATTGCCGTACGACAATCGTCTTGATCGTTTCCCGGCCTTTCTGCAGCAAATGCAAATGGAGTCGAGCGGCAAAAGTGTAAGGACTGACGGCCAGCCGGTGCAGGTCAAAACGGGGCAGGTGATCTGGGGCGAGGCGGGGTCGAATGCGCAGCACTCCTTCTACCAGCTGCTGCACCAGGGAACGCGCTTTGTGCCCATCGATTTCATTCTGCCGATGGAATCGTCCGGTGGCCCGCAGGCTCAACAGGACCTGGCAATCGCCAACTGCCTGGCACAAAGCGAGGCGCTCATGGACGGCTTCAGGCCGGACGACCAACCGCACCGGGTCCACCCCGGTAACCGGCCAAGCAACACCATCCTCATGAAACGCCTGACGCCGAGTTCGCTCGGACAGCTCATCGCCCTGTACGAGCACAAGGTGTTCGTGGAAGGGCAAATCTGGGGCATCAATCCATTCGACCAGTTCGGCGTGGAGCTTGGCAAACGCCTGGCCAACGACGTGCTGCCGGCCGTGGTGGGTGCCGCCGACTACCAGGGCGAAAACGATTCAACCTGCGGGCTGCTGGCGAGAATCAGGCAATCCCGCTGAGGAGCGGCAGCGGTTCCTGGGTTTGGAGAGGCCGGGCACGGGTTTACAGCGCGTCTGCCGACAGCAGTAAATTGCGAATCGGAACTACGGTAAAACCCCCATCGTTACCTACAGGGTGTAATTCCGATATTGGGCTGTGAGCCCCATAGGATTACTACCGGCTTACATATACCGTCGCGAGAATAGAACGATTGGGTGTCGGTCATCCAACGGACTGTCGAGGCGCCGTGATTCAGACCGTGACAAAACTGCATAACAATGAATTGCCGGCCACTGAACCAGCGGCTGCGGCAGCGGCGCCCATGCGCCCGGAAGGCGTCGTGACGGCGCCCGAGATTGCTGTTGTTTCCGAGCAGGAACAATCGCTTACCGAGGCGGTAACCGAAGAGGGTAATGCCGACAACCTGCTGCGCAGGGCGCTCATCGATGCCGGAAAAATCACCGACACCGACTTTCGACGCCTGCTCAGAATCAAGGAAGAATCAACGCAGCGGAAATCGGTGGTCAGCCTGCTGGTCAGCCTGGGGCTGGTTTCGGAACAATTCCTGGCCGAACTCCTTTCGCAGATTCACCACGCGCCACTCGTACCCAGCCTGGAGCTGCTGGAATACCCTGAGGCGCGCGTGGATATATCCCCCAGGTTTCTACGTGAAAGGGTGGTTGTCCCCGCAAGGGACGAGGACGACAAGCTGCTGTTGGTCATGGCCGATCCAGGCGACGACGAGGCGCTTGACTCGTTGCAGCTCGCGTTTGCAGAACCACTGGTGCGCGCCGTGGCCACACAGGCTGATATCGAACGCGCTATAGACCAGTTCTGCGAAGAAGACCATCCCGGCAAGGGGCCGGATGTCGATGACGACGAAAGCGATGACGATGGTGCCGACATGGATGTCGAGCAACTCAAGGACATGGCGAGCGAGGCACCGGTAATTCGCCTCGTCAACCTGCTGCTGCAACGAGCAAGCGAGGCGGCGGCATCGGATATCCATATCGAGCCCTTCGACGGGCAACTCAAAATTCGCTATCGAATTGACGGCGTTCTGCACGACGTGGATTCACCGCCACAAAAACTGGCCGCGGCGGTCATCTCCAGAATCAAGATCATGGCCAAGCTGAACATTGCGGAAAGGCGTCTGCCACAGGATGGCCGGATAAAACTGAAGATTCAGGGCAGGGACGTCGACGCCCGCGTTTCCACCGTACCCACCATGCATGGCGAAAGTGTCGTGATGCGACTGCTCAATCGCGGCGACGTAAAGCTGAACCTTTCCGGGCTCGGTTTCTCCGCGACTGTTCGGGACGCGTTCGTCGGTATATTGCGCCAGCCACACGGCATGATCCTTGTTACTGGCCCGACCGGCAGCGGCAAGACGACAACCCTGTACACGGCCATCGATCTCCTCAATACGGAGGAGCGGAAGATCATCACGGCCGAGGATCCCGTTGAATACCAGATGGACGGGGTGAACCAGATACAGGTTAAACCGGCCATCGGACTGACCTTCTCCAGTGTCTTGCGTTCGATTGTCCGCCAGGATCCGGACGTCATCCTGGTCGGGGAAATGCGCGATCTCGAAACTGCCAAGATATGCGTTCAGTCGGCGCTGACCGGCCATCTTGTTTTATCGACACTGCATACCAACAGCGCTGCCAGCAGCATCACCCGGCTGCTCGAAATGGGCATCGAAGATTACATGCTCACGTCGACCGTCAACGCGGTGCTCAGTCAGCGGCTTGTACGAAAACTGTGCACGCATTGCCGCGAGCCTTACACGCCTGCGCCGGCGATGGTCCGTGAGCTGAAACTCGATCAATGCGCGCCCGAGGATGAAATTACCTTGTATCGACCGGTCGGTTGCGAAGAATGCAATTCAACCGGGTACCGCGGGCGCCTGTCCATTCTCGAACTCCTGGTCATGACCGACGAAATTCGCAAACTGGTCCACGGCAACACCGATGCCAGGGCGATCGAGTTGGCTGCGATCCAGGGTGGCATGCGCACCATTTACCAGGACGGTTGCGACAAGGCCCTGGCCGGCAATACCTCGATGGAAGAAGTATTGCGCGTCGTCCAGGAAGCGTGACGACGATGCCGACCTATTTCTACAAGGCAGTTACCGCCGACGGCGTCGAAGATCAAGGCGAGATGACCGAAGTCAGTGCGGCGGCCGTAATTCGCCGTATTCAGGAGAGCGGGCGTATTCCGATAATGGCCGAAGAAATCGGCGCAGGCAGTATTGCGCGGAGTTCATTCCGCTTTTCCTTCCTGAGAAGAAAATCCCGACAGCCGGAAATCACTGGTTTCACGCGTTCGCTCGCGTTACTGCTGGCATCCGGAACGGCGCTCGACCGCGCGCTCGATATCATGCTGACGGTCGAAGAAGACCCGGCGACGATCAAACTCATCCAGGAAGTACAGACGTCGGTCAGGGGAGGTGCGGCTCTGTCGACGGCGCTGGAAGAACAGGGCGACGTGTTTTCCGGTTTCTACGTGAGCATGATCCGTGGCGGCGAAATCAGCGGCACCCTGAGTGAAAGTCTCGAGCGCATGCTGAACTATCTCGAAAGAAGTCGTGCGCTGCGGGAGAA
>Ga0316195_10000117_pt1 | contig 25499 bp, 22 predicted proteins | sample Phised1_MG_FD_204937 | JGI IMG/M metagenome (GOLD analysis project Ga0316195, IMG submission 204937) | Coastal sediment microbial communities from Maine, United States - Phippsburg sediment 1 | ecosystem: Environmental > Aquatic > Marine > Coastal > Sediment | place: USA: Maine | collected...
CTACAACCCGACCACGGTCGCAGGCGCTGAAAAGGCCACGCCGGGCATCGACTGGTCGACCTGGCTCACCGACATGACGCTGCCGGGTTCTGGCCAGATCGTGCTCACCCAGACGGACTACTTCCAGGAAGTGGGCAAGGCTCTCAACGACGTGCCGCTCGCCACGTGGAAGGACTACCTGACGCTGCGCACGATCGATGCGTACTCGCCCTATCTCGGCAAGGCGTTCGTCGACGAGAACTTCGACTTCTACCAGCGCACGCTGTCCGGCACGCCGCAGATCAAGCCGCGCTGGAAGCGCGCGCTCGCCGAGCTCGAGGACTCGACCGGCGACCTGCTCGGCAAGGAATACGTGCAGCGTCACTTCCCGCCGCAGGCGAAGCAGCGCATGGACGTGCTGGTCGCGAACCTGCTCAAGGCGTTCGACGTCTCGATCGACGAACTCGCCTGGATGGGCCCGAAGACGAAGCAGGAGGCGCACGAGAAGGTGGCCAACTTCACGGTGAAGATCGGCTACCCGACCAAGTGGAGGGACTACGCCGGCCTGGTCGTCCGCCGGGACGACCTGCTCGGCAACGTGCTGCGCGCACGCGAAGTGAACGTGCAGCGCGAGCTGAAGAAGGTTGGCCAGCCGGTCGACAGGACCGAGTGGGGCATGACGCCGCAGACGGTCAACGCCTACTACAACCCGCTGGCGAACGAGATCGTGTTCCCGGCGGCGATCCTGCAGCCGCCGTTCTTCGACATGAAGGCGGACGACGCGGTGAACTACGGCAGCATCGGTGCCGTGATCGGCCACGAGATCAGCCACGGCTTCGACGACCAGGGCCGCAAGTTCGACGGCAAGGGCATGCTGCGCGACTGGTGGACGGAGCAGGACAATGAACAGTTCGTGGCGCGCACTAAAGCGCTGGTGAAGCAGTACGATGCTTTCAGCCCGATTCCTGGAATGAACGTCAACGGCGAGCTGACGCTCGGCGAGAACATCGGCGACCTCTCGGGCCTGGCCGTGGCCCACAAGGCCTACCAGATCGCACTGCACGGCAAGGATGCGCCGGTACTCGACGGCTTCACCGGCGAGCAGCGCTTCTTCCTCGGCTGGGGCCGGGTCTGGGCCTGGAAGTGTCGTGACGACGAACTGCGCAAGCGCCTGAAGACGGACCCGCACAGCCCTGGCGAGTACCGCGCGAACGGCATCCCGCGCAACATGCCGGCGTTCGCTGCAGCGTTCGGCGTGAAGGAAGGCGACAAGATGTACCTGCCGCCCGAACAGGTCGTCCGAATCTGGTAAGGCGATTCTGGTAATGTCGCATTCGATCCAGGGGTGGGGCGGTTGGTAATCCAAGGAGAACGTTCCGATGCGAGCCTTGCAAGCGTTTCTGCTGGTGGCCACGGCCCTGCTGCTGTCCGGCTGCGGTTACAACACGATCCAGGTGCAGGACGAGGCGACCAAGTCGGCGTGGTCCGAAGTCGTCAACCAGTACCAGCGCCGCGCTGACCTGATCCCGAACCTCGTCAACACGGTGAAGGGTTTCGCCGCGCAGGAACAGGCCGTGCTGATCGGCGTAACCGAGGCCCGCGCCAAGGCGACTCAGGTGCAGGTGAAGGCCGACGACCCTGCGTCGCTGCAGCAGTTCCAGGCGGCACAGGGTGAACTGTCGAGCGCGCTTTCGCGCCTGATGGTGGTGGTCGAGAAGTACCCCGAGCTCAAGTCGGACCAGAACTTCCGCGACCTGCAGGCGCAGCTCGAAGGCACCGAGAACCGGATCACCGTGGCGCGCAATCGCTACATCCAGGCGGTGCAGGACTACAACGTCACGATCCGCAAGTTCCCGACCAACCTGACTGCCATGATCTTCGGCTACAAGGTCAAGCCGAACTTCACGGTCGAGAACGAAGCCACGATCGCGAAGCCGCCGACAGTGGATTTCAGCGCGCCGCCGGCCCCGGCAGCCACGCCCGCACCTGCGACCAACTGAGGCACTCCTCGCGCCGCGCCCCAACGGGGCGCGTCGCGGGGTGATCCCATGGTCGCTGCCTCATTCCCGCTCAAGTCCCGCCCGCTGCTGCGCGGCCTGATCCTCGCGGCGCAGCTGTGGCTCCTGGCCGCTGTCGTTGCGCCGGCCCTGGCGCAACAGGGCTTCGTTGCCGTGCCGCAACTCACGGCGCGGGTCACCGACCTCACCGGCACGTTGACGGCCGACCAGTCCTCCGCACTCGAAGCGAAATTGGCGGCGTTCGAGCAGTCGAAGGGCAGCCAGGTCGCGGTCCTGATCGTGCCGACGACGCAGCCCGAGGAAATAGAGCAGTACGCGATCCGCGTCGTCGACCAGTGGAAGCTCGGCCGCGGCAAGGTCGACGACGGCGTGCTGCTGCTGGTAGCGCTCAATGATCGCAAGCTGCGCATCGAGGTGGGCTACGGACTGGAAGGAGCGCTGCCCGATGCGACGGCGAATCGCATCATCCAGCAGGACATTACGCCCGCGTTCAAGCGCGGCGATTACTACAACGGCATCAATACCGGCGTCGATCGCATCATGCGTGTGATCGAGGGCGAGCCGTTGCCGGAGCCGGAGTTCAGCCCACCCGCGGCCGGCATCCCCGGACTGGTGCACCTGCTGCCGTTCCTGTTCATCCTGGCGATGGTCGGTGGCTCGATCTTCCGGCGTCTCTTCGGTCGTGTCGGTGGCGCGCTCGCCACCGGCGGCCTGGTCGGTTTCCTGACCTGGCTGCTGATCAGCATCCTCGGCATCTCCGTGTTTGCGGGCATCGTCGCCTTCATCTTCGCGCTCATGGGCGGTATGGGTGGCGGCGGGCCGCGCAGTGGCGGCGATGGCTGGGCCAGCAGTCGCCACCGCAGCGGCTGGGGCTACCCGGGTGGTTTCGGCGGCGGCGGCTTCGGCGGCGGCGGTGGCTTTGGCGGGGGCGGCTTCGGCGGCGGGGGCGGCGGTTTCGGGGGCGGCGGCGCCTCGGGCGGCTGGTGATGGCGATGGACTGGACACGTCTTTTCCGTCATCTGTTTTCGACGCGCCGTAAACTTGCGCGCGCTTTCCCGGTCCAAGCCCTCGAGGCGATTGAGCGCGCGGTCGCCGAATCCGAGCTCACCCACAGCGGCGAAATCCGCTTTGCGATCGAAGCCGCGCTCGAGCCGCACGAGGTCTGGGCGGGAAAGACACCGCGGGCCCGGGCCCTGCAGGTCTTTGCCGCCCTGGGGGTCTGGGATACCGCAGCGAACAACGGCATCCTGATCTACGTGCTGCTGGCCGATCGCGACGTCGAAATCGTGGCTGACAGGGGGTTCAACGGTCGTGTCAGCACGGCGGAATGGTCCGCGGTCTGCAACACGATGGAAGAGAAGTTCCGCGCCGGGCAATATGAGCGGGGCGCGGTGGAAGGAGTGCACGAGGCTGGCCGGTTGCTGGCCCGGCACCACCCGCCATTGCCCGGCGGGCGCGACGAGGATGAACTGCCGAACCGCCCCGCCGTGCTCTGACCGGCCGCGGGCCGTTCGACACTTGACGAGAGGTGGATAGTGATCGGAACCGTGAATAGTCCAGGCATCAGGTCGACGCGCCACGTGGCGCTCGTTGCCGTGCTCGCAACGCTGGCAGGCTGCAGCATCTTCGCGCCGCAGCCGCAAAAACCGCCGCCGCCGCCGGAACCGCCCAAGCCGCAGTATGCGGAACCACTCGCGACGCACACGTTCCCCTACGATCCGCAGACCACGGCGGTCGTCGGCACCTTGCAGGCGACGATCGCGACCGAGGAAGACACGCTTCCTGACATCGCGCGCCGCTTCAATCTCGGCTACGACGAAGTCATCAACGCCAACCCGGGCGTCGACCCGTGGCTCCCGAGGGAGGGCACCCGAATCGTGCTGCCCACGCAGTTCATCCTGCCGGACGCGCCGCACGAAGGCCTGGTCGTCAACCTCGCGGCGTTGCGGATGTACTATTTCCCGAAGCCGGCAAAGGGCGAGCAGCGCGTCGTTGTCACGGTACCGATCGGCATCGGCATGGTCGGCTGGGCGACGCCCGAAGGCAGCACCAAGATCGTCTCGAAGCGCAAGGATCCGGTCTGGACGCCGCCCGCTTCCGTGCGCAAGGAACACGCGGCCGATGGCGACATCCTGCCCGCGCGAGTGCCGGCCGGTCCCGACAATCCGCTTGGCGCGTTCGCGATGAACCTGGGCTGGCCCAGCTATCTGATGCATGGCACCAACAAGCCCGCCGGCGTCGGCATGCGCGCCAGCCACGGGTGCATCCGGTTGTATCCGGAAGACATCGCGACGCTGTTTCCGCAGTTGCCGATCGGCACCAAGGTGACGGTCGTCAACCAGCCGCTGCTCTACAAGGCGCAGGATGGCCAGTTCTACGTGCAGTCGTTCCCTCCGCACGAGGAGCATCCGGAGGCGAAGGCGGCGGCCAAGGGCCAGCGCTTCAACAAGAAAGTGCAGGAAAAGATGGCGCAGCGTGCAAAGCCGGCGGATGTCGTGGTCGACTGGGCACTGGCGGAACAGGTAGTGAACGCGTCGAAAGGCGTGGCCGTGCCCGTCTCGCAGCCGGCCGTCGGTCTCGACCAGTTCCTGGCGTCGGCGCGGCTCGTCGCGAATCGCATCCCGGACGGTGCGACCTGGGACGGCAGCGACCGGCCGGTGCCGATCCGCGGCGAGGCGTCCGCCGCTGCTCCGGTCGTCGCCGGCGGCGGACGCTAGGCAGCCGTGCGAGGACTGCCCGCCAGCTGCTACCTCGACACCGCCCGCGCATCGCTCGAATACTCCGCTGTCTTCGCGTCGAGCTGGCAGTTCGTTTGCCATGCCTCGGACCTGCCGGCGTCCGGTACCGCAGTGCGATTCGACTGCGGTGGGCGTTCGGCGGTGGTGCTGCGGACCAAGGCAGGCGGCCTGCAGGGTTTTAGCAACGCCTGCCGTCATCGGGGCGCACGCCTCGTCGAAGGCGACGCGCACACCGGCCTCGCGTTCTGCATCGACGGGCACCTGCGCTGCCCGTACCACGGCTGGGCGTACGACGAGTCGGGCGCGCTCGCCAGCATTCCAGCCGGCCAGCACTTCGACGAGTTCGACGCGGACGCTCACTCGCTGCATCCGCTCCACGTTGCGCAATGGCGCGGCCTCGTCTTCGTGTCTTTCCAGGCGCCGCGGCAAGCGGTGGAGCAGGTACTCGACGCCGTAGCCGGAGCCTGGCCGGACCTCACGTCGATGCGGCGTGTGGTCGAGCCGCGCGCAACGCCCTGCGCGGCCGACTGGAAACTCGCGTGCGAGCACATGCTCGACACCGCGCACCTCGACATTGCGCGACCTGCCCTGAAGCCGCGGTTGTTTGCACCCCTGGTGTTCGAGCATGGCGAGGGTGACAGTCTGCGTGCGACAGCCGCAGTCGCTACCGGCGCGCTTGGCGACACCTGGCCGTCGCGCGTGTACCGCCAGTTGCTGCGCGACAGGCAGTTGGCGCCGGCCCGCGCCGAATACGTTTACCTCTGGCCGAACCTGCTGCTGCAGCTCGCGCCCGACGGCCTTTCCATCCTGCAGGTCCTGCCGGGCGCGACCGGCCAGAGCACGTTCCGTGAGTTGCGCTACGCGGCGCCCGATTCGAGTCGCGACATGCGCCTGCTGCGATACACGCATCAGCGTGTGCGACGCCAGGCTCTCGCAGCGGACGTGCGCATGCTCGCGCGCGTGCAGCAGGGGATGGCGGCGTTGGGCGCGGATGAGGCCGGCCCGATCGCAACTGGCGAGGTCGGGCTGCGCTGGTTCGCCGAGCGCTGTCGCGCGCGCCTGTCGGCACCCGCACCCCGCGCGCCGACCAACCGCGGCCGCAGTCGCCGCAGGACCACCCCGTCCGCAGGACCATGAGGCCGCTTGCGCCACCACCGGTTGGGATGGGATCGCTTCGAAGGCCAATTAGTTGTGGTACTTTAAGTTAATTTCTCGAGGCGGGGCGCGGCTTTGCGCGATAGTGCCCACACTGGCATCACGGTGACGGAGGCGGTTGGCGCAGACCTGCCGATCGTCCGTCTGCCGGCGGCGACGACCGGTTTCGTTGGCCGCGCGTTGCGCGGTCCAGTCAATCGCGCCGTGCGCGTGCGCAGTTTCGCCGAGTACCAGCAGGTATTCGGCGGGCTCTGGCAGCCGAGCATGCTGTCGTACGCCGTCGAGCAGTACTTCGATAACGGCGGCCGCGAAGCGGTCATCGTGCGCGTCGTGAACGGCGGCGCGCCGGCCACCATCAGCCTGCCCTGTGGCGACGAACAGCTGGTGCTCGAGGCACTCAGTCCCGGCACGCGCGAAATCCTGCGAGCCTCCGTCGACTACGACAACATCGCGCCCAGCGAGGAAGATCGCTTCAATCTCGTGTTGCAGCGCGTGCGCGCGCTCGGCTCCGAGCAGATCGAAGACCAGGAAATCTTCCGGCGGCTGTCGACCGCACCGGGCACGACGCGATTCATCGCCTCGGCGCTGCAGGAATCCCTGCTGGTGCGGGTGCGTGGCGCCGTGCCGAACGCGCGTCCGGACCGCACGTTCCGTGCGGGCGCGCGTCACCCGATCGGCTACGTCGATTCGAATCCCGACGGTGACGATGGCTCGCCGCTCACCGATTACGACCTGATCGGCTCGGCTGAGCGCGGCACCGGCCTGTTCGCGTTGCGCGACGTCGAAGACCTGCACTTCGTCTGCGTGCCGCCGCCGGCGCGCGATCGTGACATCGGGCCTGGCGTGCTGCTCGTCGCGGCGCAGTTCTGCCGCGACCACCGCGCGTTGCTGGTCGTCGATCCGCCTGCTGCGTGGCAAACGGCCGATGACGCATTACAGGGCCTGCGCGAACTCGCGTTCCAGAGCGATTCCGCGTTCATCTGTTTCCCGCGCGTGCAGGCTTTCGACCGGCTGCGCGGTCGCTACGAGCCGTTCGCCAACTGCGGCGCGGTTGCCGGTGCGCTCGCGCGCATGGATGCGCACGGATCGCCCTGGGACGGCCTGCCGGACGAGCAGATCCTGCTGCGTCCCGGCACGCGCCCGCTGCAATTGCTGACCGAGGCCGACTGCCAGAAGCTCTCGGCGCAGGGCGTCAACCCGCTGCACGCAGTCCGTGCAAGCGTTGCCGGCACCGCGCAGCTGAAGACGCTGGCGCGTGGCACGGGTGCTGGCCCCGAGAGTTCGCTGCTCACGTTCCGGCGGCGGCAGCTGCTCATCATCAACAGCATCGAGAGCGGCACGCGCTGGGCGCGCTTCGAGGGGCGCGACCGCAACACCTGGCCGCGCCTCGCACGGCAGGTGCATGCCTTCCTGCTCGGACTGGCCGCGAGCGGCGCCTTTGGCAAAGGCGCGGACGCGCAGCACTGTGCGGTCATCTGCGACGAGCGCATCAACACGGTGGACGACCTCAAGAATGGCGTGGTGCATTTCCTGGTCTCGCTGCCCACGCCGCGCCACGGCGAGCACCGCTCGTTCATGTTCACCCATCGGCTCGAGGGCAGCGCCGTGCGGGCCGTGAACCAGAGGCAGTTGCCGCCGGGTACGCGCTTCACCGTGCGCGAGCCGCCGGGTCCCGCGCCCGGCAGCTCGCTCGAAGACACCGCACCACGCCGGACGCTGGCACAGGAGTTGTTCGCGCCGACGCCGGATCAGCGGCCCGCCGTGTCTTCAGGCGCCCTGCGCCCCGAAGCCGCCGCCGCCCGGCGTCTCGATCTGAATCTCATCGCCCGGCTCTACGGCGAGTCCGAACGTCGCGGCGACCGTTTCTGAGGCGGCGCGGCCGCGCCGCCGGACCGTGTTACGTCCGGGCGACCCAGGCGCGCCTCCCTCCAGGCCGAACGGCGCGATACGCCGATGATTGGCGAGCACGTTCGCCGTCATCGCCTCCCGGAATTCCACGCGCCGTACGAGACCGTCGCCACCGCGGTGCCGACCCGCGCCACCGGAACCGCGACGAATCGAGAACTCGCGCAGCAGCACCGGGAATCGCGTTTCGAGTACCTCGGGATCGGTGAGCCGCGAGTTGGTCATGTGGGTCTGCACACCGCTTGCACCGTCGAAATCCGGTCCGGCACCCGCGCCACCCGCGATCGTCTCGTAGTACTGGTAACGCTCGTTGCCGAACGTGAAATTGTTCATCGTGCCTTGCGCTGCGGCCTGCAGCCCCAGCGCTCCATACAGCGCATCGACGATGCACTGCGAGGTTTCGACGTTGCCCGCCACTACGGCCGCGGGTGCGACCGGATCGAGCATCGATCCGTGCGGTACGGCGATCGTCAGGGGTCGCAGGCAACCCGCGTTGAGCGGGATCGGCTCGTCGATCAGCGTACGGAAGACGTAGAGCACCGCCGCTGTGGTGACGGCGAGCGGTGCATTGAAGTTGTTGGCCTGTTGCAATGAGGTGCCCGTGAAGTCGACGGAGGCGGTGCCTGCATCCGTATCGACGGCGATGCGCACGGCGATCACCTGGCCATTGTCCATCTCGTAGCGGAAGCTGCCGTCGCCCAGCCGGCGGATCGCACGGCGCACGCAGCGCTCGGCGTTGTCCTGCACGTGACCCATGTACGCGAGCAGCATGGCGCGTCCATGGTCCGCCGCGGCGCGCCGCAGTTCCCGTTCACCACGTGAATTGGCCGCCAGCTGCGCCCGCAGGTCCGCAAGGTTCTGCGGGAAATTCCGCGCAGGCCAGGGGGTGTCGCAGAACAGCTGGCGCAGCCGTGCGGCATCGAGCACCCCGTCGCGCATGATGCGCGTCGGCGCCACCAGCACGCCTTCGTCGTCGATGCTGCGGCTGTCCGGCGGCATGGAGCCGGGCGAGATCCCGCCCACGTCGGCGTGATGCGCACGCGAGGCCGTGAAGAACTCGATGCGGGCGCCGTGCTCGTCGAAGACCGGTGAGACAACCGTCATGTCGGGCAGGTGGGTGCCGCCGGCATACGGCGAGTTCACCAGGTAGGCGTCGCCGGGGCGCATGTCACCGTCGAACGCTTCGAGGACCGCGGCCACGCTTGCGCCCATCGAGCCCAGGTGCACCGGCATGTGCGGCGCATTGGCCACGAGGTTCGCCGCGGCGTCGAAGATCGCGCACGAAAAATCGAGCCGCTCCTTGATGTTGACCGAGCTGGCCGTGTGTTGCAGCACCGCGCCCATCTGCTCCGCGACGTGCATGAACAACGCGTTGAACACCTCGAGGCGCATCGGGTCGGGCTCGGTGGCGGACCCGGCCGGGTGCGCGCTGTGCCGTGCGGACTGCGACCGGTGCAGGACAACCAGGCCGCTCGGTGCGACTCGGCCCGCCCAGCCGGGCGCGATCCAGCTCGTCGCACCGTCTTCGCAGAGCAGCAAGGGACCGTGCAACCGGGCGCCCGGCGAGAGATCGCGCCGCGCGACGACCGGCACCGGGCGCGAGGCCCCCTCGGTCCAGACCGGGGCGCTTGCAGCCGGCGTTGCAGCGTCGGCGCTCAACGGTTCCCTGCCGGCGGCCGGATTCGGCGCCGTTGCTGCGGTCCGCTCGATGGCCTCGGCCATGACCGAGCCGATGACCAGCGCCGCGGTCTCGTCGGCAAAACCGTAGAGTTGGGCGTGAGCCCGGAAGAAGGCGGTGCGGAGTGCGTCGGCGGGCTGCCAGGGAAGTTCGAGCGTGGTGTCGGAGCCCGCGAGGCGCACGTGCGCGCTGGTGCGCATCTCGACGAGCGACCCGGCGACGCCCTGGCGCAGCAGGTCATCGCGCGCATCGGTTGCGAGTGCGTTCAGCGTCTGCCCGCCGGCCGCGTGCCCGGATGCATCGAGTGCGGCCTCGACCGTGCGCCGACGAATCGCGCGACGACCGGTCAGTCCGATGCCATAGGCGGACAGCACGCCCGCGAGTGGATGCAGCAGCACCTCGTCGGCGCCGAGCAGCCCGGCCACGGCGCACGCATGCTGTCCCGCCGCGCCGCCAAAAGCGAGGAGGCCGAAGCGTGCCGGGTCTTCACCATGGTGCAAGGCGAGTTCGCGGATCGCGTTGGCCATGCGTGCGCAGGCGACCTGCAGGAAGGCCTCGGCCAGCGCCTCCACGCTGTACTCGAGTCCCGATTCGTCGTGGGCGGCGGTGGCCAGTTCGGCGAGACGCGTGCGTGAGGCAGACGGATCGATCGGCTGGTCGCCCGCCGGACCGAAGACCTGCGGAAAGCGATCGGCTGGAATGCGTCCCAGCACGACGTTGCAATCCGTGATCGTCGCGGGGCCGTTGCGGCGGTAACACGCGGGCCCGGGATCGGCGCCGGCGGAGGCGGGACCCACTTGCAGACGACCGTCCGCGAATCGCAGCACCGAGCCACCGCCGGCGGCGATCGTGGTGATGTCGACCAGCGGGGTCTGCAACCGCACCCCGTCGATTTCAGCGGCAAACCGCCGCGGGATGTCGCCGGTGGACAAGCTTACGTCCGTCGACGTGCCGCCCATGTCGAAGCCGATCAGCCGTCGCGGGCCTTCGGCGGTGCCGGCGGCAATCATGCCGACCACGCCTCCGGCGGGGCCCGACAGGACGCCGTTCACGCCGCGAAAGCCCTCCGCGTCGACGAGCCCACCGTTGCTCTGCATGAATGCAACGGTCACGTCGCCGTGCGCTGCGCGCAGGCTCGCACGGAAATTCCGCGTGTAGCGCAGCAGGATGGGCGAGAGGTAGGCATCGGCCACGGTCGTGTCGCCACGCGCCACGAAGCCGAGGAGCGGCGCGGCAGCGTGTGACGCGATCACTTCTTCGAAACCCGCTGCGCGCGCAATTTCCGTGGCACGGATCTCGTGGGCGGGATGCTGGAATCCGTGCAGAAACGCAATGGCCACGGCTTCGATGCCCGCCGCTCGCGCCGCCACGAGTGCGCGTCGCAGCGCGTCTTCGTCCAGGGGCAGCAGCACGTGCCCCTGGGCATCCACGCGTTCCGGGATTTCAACGACCTCCCGGTACAACGGTGGTGGACGACGGATCGCGCGCGCGAAGATGTCGGGCCGTTCCTGGTACCCGATCAGCAGCGCGTCGCGCATCCCCTGCGAGGTCACCAGCAGCGTCGGCGCGCCCGCGCGCTCGAGCAATGCGTTGGTGGCGACGGTCGTGCCGAGCCGCACCGAAGTGACGCGACGGCCGCAGGCAGCGCCGTGCCGGTCGAGCAGCAGGCCGATGCCGCGCAGCGCCGGGTCGGCCGGCCGATGCGGGTCCCGCGACAGGACCTTGCAGGTGTGCAGCGAACCATCCGGTGCGGTGCCGACCACGTCGGTAAACGTGCCGCCGCGATCCACGGCGAACGCCCAGCCGACCGTTTCGCGTTGTGCAGTGTTCGGCAATCGAAACCGGCTCCAGCCCGGCGTCAACGATCGATGGGCCACGACCCCCGACACTTTGTCCGGGCCAGCAAGCATTCTGTCAGATCAGCGGCTGCCCGCGCGCGGACCTGGGCGGCCGGAATCCCGTGCGGAACCCACGGCCGCGTCGCCCGACGGGCTGCAACCGGCGCGTGGCATGATGCGATCCATCATGCCGAAGACCGCGCGTCCTGCCCGGCCTGCTCTGCCCGCGCGCGCACCCGCCGATGTCGCCGAGCGCGAGCGTCGAATCGCTGCGATCGTCGCAGTCGTGCGCAAGATTCCTCGTGGCAGGGTGACGACGTACGGCTCCGTCGCGGCTCGCGCCGGACTTCCGCGCCAGGCCCGACTCGTCGGCAAGGTGCTTGCCGGTCTGCCACAGGACAGCGGGGTGCCGTGGCAGCGCGTCGTTGCGGCTGGCGGGCGCATCGCCTTTCCAGCAGGCTCGCCAGCACGCGGGCGGCAGATTTCCCGGCTGCGCGCGGAAGGCATCGATGCTGCGCGCGGCCGCGTGGACCTGGCCCGGCACGGCTGGGGCGCGGCGGTGGGCGATCTCGACCAGTTGCTGTGGTCGGGCGAATGAGACCCAGGCCGCGTTACGCCGTACGCTAAAGCATTATCATGCGCGACAGGCGGACTGGAGCATTTCCCGGATGACCGAACGATACGTTGTCTTTTCCCATGGCAAGGACAGCGAGCCATGGGGCAGCAAGATCGCAGCGATGGCGGAGATCGCGCGCGAGGAGGGGTTCCACGTCGAATCCGTCGATTATCGCGGCATCGACGATCCGCAGGCGCGCGTGACGCGACTGCTGGCGTTCTGCAAGGACCTGCGTGGGTCGCTGGTGCTCGTCGGTTCGAGCATGGGCGGTTACGTCTCGGTGGCTGGTTCTTCGCTGCTGCAGGCGCGCGGCATGTTCCTGCTGGCACCGGCGCTGTATCTGCCGGGCTACGAAAAATTCAGCCCGCGCCCCGCGCACTGCCCGACGACCATCGTTCATGGCTGGCGCGACGAGGTGATCCCGGTCGACAACAGCTTCCGTTTCGCCAAGGAACAGAAGGCAACGCTGCATGTCGTCGATTCGGACCACCAGCTGCTCGACCAGATCCGCGCGATCAATCATTTCTTCGCGTATTTCCTGTTCCAGATAGATGAGTTTCTCTGAGGGAAGAGGAGCAAGGTCAGGAAGGACAGGAAGGACAGGAAGGACAGGAAGCGCCATGGGCGCAAGGATGACCTTCTTAGAGCGCAGCGCGTTTCCGACAATCCCTTCCTGTCCTTCCTCCCCTTCCTCCCCCTTGCGCTAGAATCCCCGCCCGGGCCCTTGCCCCGGGGAATCATCATGTCTGTTGTCACCAGATTGCCGCTCGCCGCCTTGGCGCTGTCGACGCTCGCCGCGTGCGGGTCGCCCGCGCCGCAGCCGAAGGATGACGCCGCAGGCGAGGCGGAAGCTCGGGAACTGGGCCGGGATACCGACAAGACGGTGCTGGACGACATGATCCAGACCGAGGACAGGGCACGTTCCGTGGAAGGCGTGACCATGGATGCCAAGCGCAACCTCGACGACGCGATCGACGCCCAGACCGGCGGCGCGAGCGACGAGTCGGGCGGCAATTAGCCCCGCGCCGCGACGGCGGCGGAGCGAGACCATGCAGCGCATCCCCGAACCCGAGCTCATGGACGAGGCCGAGCAGGCACGCGCCTATGCGATGGCTGACTTCGCCGAGCCCAATGAGCGCTTCGTCGGCTATTTCGAGACGGAATTTCCCGACCTGCGGACAGGCTCCGTGCTCGACCTTGGCTGCGGCCCGGGCGACATCGTGCTGCGCCTGGCTTCCCGCTGTCCCGGCCTCACCGTCCACGGCATCGATGGCTCGGCGGCGATGCTGCGATTTGCCAGCGAAAGCCTGCACGAAGCGCCGCAACTCGGCGGCCGCGTGCAGTTCATCGAGGGACGGTTGCCGGGCGCCATGCTGCCGTTGCCGGGCTACGACGCGGTCGTCAGCAACAGCCTGCTGCACCACTTGCACGAGCCGGGTGTGTTCTGGCGTGCGGTGCGCGAGGCGGGCGTCCCTGGCGCAGCCGTGCTGGTGATGGACCTGTTCCGGCCGCAGTCACAGGCCGCCGCGCAGGCCATCGTCGACCAGTACGCCGCGAGCGAACCCGAGGTGTTGCGCCAGGATTTCCTCGCATCGCTCTGTGCCGCCTTCGAGCCCGACGAAATTCGCGCGCAACTGCGTGCGCACGGCCTCGACGGCTTGAGCGTCAGGACCGTCTCCGACCGGCATCTGCTCGTGACGGGCCGACTGCCGCCGCGATGAGCGACTTTTCCGCCTTCGAGCGGCTTGCCCTGCCGATCGTCCGCGGGCTGGTTGCCCTTTGGGTGCGGCCATCGGTGCTGCCGGACGACGCGAAGTCGCGGCTCGGGGCCGGCCGCATTCCCGTGTACGCGCTCGAAAAACGCAGCGTGATCGACCTGGCGGTGCTCGAGTACGTTTGCCGTGAGCGGGGCTTGCCCGATCCACACCTGCCGGTCGGCGCCAGGGCCGTGCTGCCGGATTCGTTGATCTTCCTCGAGCGTCGCACCGGTTTCTTCGGGCAGCGCATCGACCGCCGCATGCCCGAGGCACTGCGCGCGCTGACGGCTGCGGCGGGCGCTGACATCACGTTCGACCCCGAGTTCATCCCGGTGAGCCTGTTCTGGGGCCGTGCCCCGGATCGCGAGCGCACGTGGTTCCGGCTGCTGATCGCCGAAGACTGGGACATCGGCGGGCGCTTCCGCAAGTTCCTCTCGCTGCTGATCAACGGCCGCAACCTGCTGGTGCTGTTCGGCGAGGCCATGCCGGTGCAGTCTGCGATGTCGGAGACGCGCGGCATGCCGCGCGGCCCGCGCCGGATATGGCGCCAGCTGCGCATGCAGTTCCGCAACCAGCGCGCGGCGACGATCGGTCCCGATCTCTCGCATCGGCGCACGATCGTGACCGAAGTGCTGCGTACGCGGGCGGTGCGCGACGCCGTGCGCCAGGACGCCCGCGACAACGAGACGTCGCGCCGCGAGGCGCTGAAAGTCGCACGCGGCTACGCCTACGAAGTTGCAGCCAACTACTCGCACGCGTTCGTCGTCTTCCTCTCTGGTCTGCTGGGCCGGCTCTGGAACCGGCTCTACGACGGCGTCGAACTCGCCAATTTCTCGAGCCTGCAGTCGGTCGACGAAGGCAGCGAAATCGTCTACGTGCCGTGCCACCGCAGCCACATGGACTACCTGCTGCTGTCGTACGTCGTGTACCACAAGGGCTATGCGGTTCCGCACATCGCGGCCGGCATCAACCTCAACATGCCGGTCATCGGCTCGTTGCTGCGGCGTGGCGGGGCATTCTTCCTGCGCCGCAGTTTCAGCGGCAACGCGACCTATTCGGCGGTGTTTTCCCGCTACCTCGGCGCGATGATGGCGCGCGGTCACTCGATCGAGTATTTCATCGAAGGTGGCCGCAGCCGCACGGGCCGCCTGCTGCAGCCCAAGACCGGGATGCTCGCAATGACCGTGCGCGCCTACGTGAAGAAACCGGTGCGCCCCGTCGTCTTCGTGCCCATTTACTTCGGCTACGAGCGCCTGGTCGAAGGCCGCACCTACATCGGGGAGCTGTCCGGCCGTCCAAAGCAGAAGGAATCGGTCGTCGGCATGCTGCGCACGTTGCCGGAACTGCGCAGCCGCTTCGGCAAGGTCTACGTGAGCTTCGGCGAGCCGCTGCCACTCGACGACCTGCTCCAGCGTCACGTCCCGGGCTGGGATCGGCAACAGCCCGTCACGGAGGACAAGCCTGCATGGCTGTCGCCGCTCTGCATAGACCTGGCCCACCAGATCATGACGCGCATCAATGCCGCCGCGTGCGTGACGCCGGTCAACCTGATGGGCACGGTGCTGCTCGCGACGCCGCGGCAGCGCATGGGAGAGGCCGACCTGGCACGCCAGCTCGAGCTGTACGCGTCGCTGATGCGGCAGGCGCCGTATTCGCCGCGCGTCTGGGTCACCCCGCTCGATGGCCAGTCGATGATCCGGCACTGCGATTCGCTGCGCATGCTGCACCGGCAGTCGCATCCGCTCGGCGACATCGTCGGCATGACCGAATCGACCGCCGTGCTGTCGAGCTACTACCGCAACAACGTACTGCACCTGCTGCTGATGCCCTCGCTATTGGCGAGCGCGTTCCTCAACAACACCTCGGTGCGGCGCGTCGACCTGCTGCGGCTGGCGGGGCGCGTCTATCCGTACGTCGCAGGCGAATATTTCCTGCACTGGCGCGAGCAGGAATTGCCGGCGGTGGTCGACGAACTGCTCGAAGACCTGCTGAACCACGGCCTGCTCACGGCTTCCGAGGACCGCAACGAATGGCGCCGGCCGGCCGCCGAGTCGAGCGAAGCCGTGCAGCTTTCGATGCTGGCGCGAATCAGCGTGCCGATCCTCGAACGTTACTACCTCGCGATTTCCCTGCTGCTGCGGGCCGGCAGCGGGCGCCTGACCCAGGAGGCGCTCGAACGGCAGTCCGAGCTGACCGCACAGCGCATGGCGATCCTGTACGAACTCAATTCACCCGAGTTCTTCGACCGCGCGCTGTTCGGGAATTTCATCGAGCGCCTGCGCGCTCGCGGTGTCATCAGCGAGGCCGCCGAGGGCAGGCTCGTCTTCGATGCACGGGTACTCGAGGCGGTCGCCGCGGACGCGCAGTTCGTGCTGCACGAGCAGATTCGCAATTCCATCCTGCAGGTCGTACACCGCTGAGGGGGGGCAAGGGCACGGCCCCGCGGGATTGCTGCGGGCAACAGCCCTCAGTCATCAAACTTCTTCTGGCGCAGCACCTTCACCTTGCCGCGTTGCGTCTTGCCCTCGAGGCGCTTCACCTTCGATGCCCGCGTCGGCTTCGTCTTGCGACGAGGCTTGGGCTCGATCAGCGCTGCCAGGATCATCGTGCGCAACCGCTCCAGCGCATCCGCGCGATTCTGTTCCTGCGAGCGCAGGCGCTGCGCGTCGATGACGATCATTCCCGCGTCGGTCATGCGGCGCCCGGCCAGACGCTTCAGTCGCGCGCGGGCGTTCGGCCACAGTTCGTTCCAGCGCGCTGAATCGAAACGCAGCTCGACGGCGTTGGAAACCTTGTTGACGTTCTGACCGCCCGGTCCCGACGCGCGCACGGCGCGGAACTCGATCAGGTCGTCGGGAATCGACAGTGATGCGGCGATTTCGAAGGGCACGGCCGCAGATCAGTCGTCCGGGAGGACGGACGAGGCGCGCGCCATCTGGACGCGGATCTCGTGCTGGGTGACCGGGATCGTCACGCCGTTGTCCTTGAACAACCGCCAGATGCGGCGGTTCACGTCGGATCGTACGTTGTTCACGCCTTCCTGCGGGTCGGGAATCCAGAATCGCAATTCGAGTTCGATGCCGCTGTCGCCGAATCCCATCAGGCGCGCGACCGGAGCGGGCTCGTGCAGGATGCGGGGATGTCCGTAGGTCGCCTGCAGCAGCAGTTTCATCGCGACTTCGGGATCGTCCTTGTAGCTCACGCGGATCGGCAGTTTCAGCCGCACGCGCGGGTCGGTGTAGCTCCAGTTGATCACCGGGTTGGTGATCAGGTGCTGGTTCGGAACCAGCGTCTCGACGCCGTCGCGGTCGCGCACGACGACGTAGCGGCCGCGCAGTTCCTCGACCCAGCCGAAGCCCTCGGTCGTGGTGCCCGTGGTGCCCGTGAAGCTGATGACGTCGCCCGGCTTGATCGAGCGGTCCATCAGCAGCACGAAGCCACTGACGAAATTGGCTGCGATGCTCTGCAGGCCGAAGCCGAGGCCGATGCCGATGGCGCCCGTCAGTACGTTCAGCGTGGTCAGGTCGAGGCCTGCCGCATTCAGTCCGACCAGCACGGAGATGCCGACCAGGAAGGCCTGCATGAATTTCGCGATGCCGATACGCATCGTCGGGGCGAGTGCATCGAGTTTCAGCACGCGCTGCTCGAGCCAGCGCGAGGCCCACAGCGCGAGCAGCACGAAGACGCTGACGGTGACCAGCAGCTTCATCACCGACCAGACGGAGATGCGGGTCTTGCCTGCCTGCATGCCGATGCCGTCGAGGGCGCGGATGACCTCGTCGCCCCAGCCCAGCAGGTGCAGCGAGAGGAAGACCCAGATCACGCCGGTGATCACGGCGCCCCAGCCCCTGAGCCGGGCGCGGGTGCCGAGCGATACGCGCAGCACGTAGATGAGGCAGCGGATCAGCAGCAGCAGGCCGATGAGTTGCACCGCGACGTTGACGATGTCCGCACGCAGGCCGAATGCGTGCAGGAAGCCGTCCATCGCGGCGAGGATGCCGACGATGATCGCCGGAGGCGCGCTGATGTAGAGCAGTTCGCGCAGCCGGTCGGGAACGTTCTCCGGATCGGACACGGCGGGCATTCGCGCCCGGGCGACATGCGCGGTCCACCAGCCGACCAGCAGGGCGGTCGTGATCAGCGCCACCTGCAGGAAGATTTCGGGTTGTTGCAGGGTTGCCAGGGCGTCGCCGACCGCCTGCAGTTGGCTTCTCATTCCGTCACGCGTTCAGGTCCGGGATCAGCTGGCTCTCGAGGCGCGCGATCTGGTCCTTCAGCAGGAGCTTGCGCTTCTTCAGCCGACGCAGCTGGACCTGGTCGACGTAAAGGTCGAGCTGCAGGCGATGGATCACGTCGTCGAGGTCGCGGTGCTCGATGCGCAGGCCCCGCAGGCGGTGCAGGTTCTGGAACGTCTCGGTGTCGACGTTGTCCGGCTGTTCAGACATCGCAGGTGCTGTTCGTGGTCCGGTACGGGGCAGATACTTTAGCCCCCGGCCGTGCAAAAGGGGAGCTAGTCCAGCCCGATGGTCGCCACGCGCTGTCCGAACATCACGACGAACCCCTGCTGCCGGGTATTGCCGTCGAGCGTGTAGTCGAAGACGTAGGTGCGCTCGAAGGCCAGCCGCCCGCCGGCGGCCCGCACGACCTTGATCGACCGGAATGCCACGGTTCCGTCGAGCAGGATTGCGCCGGTGGCAACGCATGTTTCACGGGCTGCGTCGTTGGCCCGTTCGCGCGCCCCGAGCGCATCCTGCCAGAACAGCACGAAACCGCTGAAGGCGATGCACAGGAGCAACAGGCTCCACGAGAGTTCCACTGCGGGCGCGGCTCAGAACAGCCTGTGCCAGTCGCGGGAAGCGTCGCCGAACGCCAGAAAATGCGGGTTCAACAGGGTGTCGCGCTCGTTGTAGCGCAGGGGCAGGCCATCCAGCGTCGTCACCGAGCCGCCGGCCGCCTCGACGACTGCCTGCGCGGCCGCTGTGTCCCATTCGCAGGTCGGCCCCAGGCGCGGGTAGAAGTCGGCGGTGCCCTCGGCGACCAGGCAGAACTTGAGCGAGCTGCCCATCGGCCGCATCTCGTGCGCGCCGATCCGCAGCAGCACGCTGTCGAGCGAATCGCCGCGGTGCGAGCGGCTGCCGACGATCACGAGCGGGTTGGCGGCGGGCTGGCGCACATGGATCGGTTGCGCAGTGCCCCCCTCGTGCACCACGAACGCGCCGACCCCCTCGACGCCGTAATACGCGAGGTTGAGCACTGGCGCCGAAACGACGCCCAGCACGGGTTTGTGGTCGCGGATCAGCGCGACGTTGACCGTGAACTCGCCGTTGCGGTTGATGAATTCCTTGGTGCCGTCGAGCGGGTCGATCAGCCAGAAATCGTTCCATTGGTGCCTGACCGCCGGCGCGTGCTCACCCGCCGATTCCTCCGAAAGCACGGGGATTTCCGGCGTGAGCTGGCGCAGCCCGGCGCTCAGGATGTCGTGCGCCGCGCGGTCCGCACGCGTGATCGGCGAATCGTCAGTCTTGTATTCGACGTCGTGGCCGGACGCGTAGACCTCGAGGATCGCGGTCCCGGCGGCGGCGGCGAGCCGCAGGACTTCGGGCAGCAGCGACGCAGGGTCGCGGGTTACGGCAGCGTTCAAGCTCATCTCCCGGTAATGGACGGCCGTATCATACCGGCCCCGTCCACCCGCTTGTGTCGCCCGGACGACCGTGCCGATGCCCGACTTTCCAATCCCCGACTGGTCCCGCATCGACGTCGTGTGCCTCGACATGGACGGCACGGTGCTCGACCTGCGTTTCGACAACCTGTTCTGGCTCGAGGTGCTGCCGCGGCGCTGGGGCGCGGCGCGCGGCCTGGATTACCAGGCGGCCATGGCGCAACTGAAGCCGCGGTTCGACGCGAAGCGGGGCACGCTCGACTGGTATTGCGTGGACCACTGGAGTGACGAGCTCGGGCTCGACATTCCCGCACTCAAGCACGAACTGCGCGACGAGATCCGCTACCTCGAGGGCGCCGCCGACTTCCTTGACCTGCTGCGGGGCCTCGGCAAGCGCGTGCTGCTCACGACCAACGCGCATCCGCTCAGCCTGCAGGTGAAGGACTCGCAGACAAAGCTGTCGCGGCATTTTGACGAACTCGTGTCGTCGCACGAATTCGGCGTGCCCAAGGAACGCCCGGAATTCTGGGTGGAGCTCGAACGCCGGCACGACGTGCCGCTCGCCCGCACCCTGTTCGTGGATGACAGCGCGGCCGTGCTGCAGGCAGCACACCGCGCGCAGGTGGGTTGGATCTACCAGGTGCTGCAGCCGGACTCGACGCGTCCGCCGCATCCCCCCGTCGATGGCATAGCCGGGGTGCGCTGTCTGGCGGACCTGCGCGAGTCGGTCGTGGCTCAGCTCTCGGAAGGCGCGGGGCCGGAATCACCGCCGCCCTGAGGCGCACCGGAGCTTTCACCCTGCGGGCTGCCCGAGCGTCCGCGTCCGCCGCGCCGGCGACGCTTGCGCCCAGCGCCGTCAGCGCCCGGGGCCCCGGGAGCGCCGTCGCCAGCCGGGGCCGGGCGCGCCGCCGCCGATTCGCCGCCACCGTTGCCCGCTGCAGCGGGACTGGCGGGTCTATCTGCCTGGCGCGGTGCCTGGCCATGCCGGGGCGGGCCACCGCTGCTGCCGCTGCGACCGCGGCCACCACCGCCGCCACCGCTGCGCGGAGGGCCACTGCGGCCGCCGCGGCCACCACCACCGCTGCCGCCACGCGAACCACCGCCTGGACCGCCGAAGCGACGGCGCTCATAGCGCGGCAAGGTGATCTCGGCCAGCAGCTCCTGCGCGACGCTCGCGACCGGAATCTTGCGGCCGATGTAGTCCTCGATGTCCGGCAACGACTGCACGTAATCCTCGCAACCGAGGCTGATCGCATCGCCTTCGGCGCCGGCGCGCGCGGTGCGGCCGATGCGGTGCACGTAGTCTTCCGGGTCCTGCGGCAGGTCGTAGTTGAAGACGTGGCTCACGTCCGGGACGTGCAGGCCGCGCGAGGCCACGTCGGTGCCGATCAGGATCGCGAGTTCGCCGCTGTGGAAGTCGCGGATCATGCGCAGGCGCTTGTTCTGCGGCACGTCGCCGGAGATCGCTTCGGCATTGAAGCCGTTGGCCTTGAGCATCGTCTCGAGCTCTTCGGCGCCACGGCGCGTGTTGACGAAGATCATCGTGCGGTGCGGGTCCATCTGCTTGAGCAGGCCGACCAGCAGGCGTGGCTTCTCGTCCATCGACGGGTAGTAGACGACCTGGCGCACCCGATCGACGGTCATCTTGTCGGGCTCGATGCGCACGAGCTCCGGATCGTTCATGTGCTCGAACGCGAGTTCGAGCACGCGCTGCGCGAGCGTCGCCGAAAACAGCAGGTTCAGCCGCTGGTCGGGGGCCGGCAGGCGCCGCATGATGTAGCGGATGTCGGTGATGAAGCCGAGGTCGAACATGCGGTCGGCTTCGTCGAGGATCAGGACCTGCACCGCGCGCAGGTCGAACACGCGCTGCTTGTAGAAGTCGATCAGGCGGCCGGGCGTGCCGATCAGCACGTCGACGCCGTCCTCGAGGATGCGACGCTGCTTTTCGTAGTCGACGCCGCCGAAGGCCAGGCCGAGCGTAAGGCCCGTGTACTGGCCGAGGATCTCGGCGTCGTGATGAATCTGCACGGCGAGCTCGCGCGTCGGCGCGATGATCAGCGCGCGCGGGGCGTTGACCGGGCGATCGGCAGGAGCCTCTTTGCGCAGCAGGTTCGAATACATCGCAACCAGGAACGCGGCGGTCTTGCCGGTGCCCGTCTGGGCCTGTCCTGCGATGTCGAAGCCGGCGAGCGCGCGCGGCAGGGTTTGAGCCTGGATCGGGGTGCAGCGCTCGAAGCCGGCGTCGGCTATGCCGCGGGCGAGCGACTCCGGCAAGTGGAGGTGAGTAAACGAAATATCGCTGAGGTGTGTGTCTGACATCGGTCCCGGATCGGCACATGTGCCCTTGCAAATTACGGAAAAGCGGGTTCAAATAACCACAACGCGGAACAATCCGCTCCCGCCTGAGCATGTCGCCGGCCGATCGGGCCTGAGTCCCGGTCCCACCTTAGCGGTGAACCCGACCGGCGGACCCGGCGCAACGGAATCCCCTTAGAACTCCAGTCAACGGCCAGCAATCTCGATAGTTTGCCCTACGCGGACCCCTGCCGTCACCCGATTCCGGGGACGCACATAAACCCCTCAAGAAAGTATCAAGTGCCCAAATACCCTTTTCAGCCAGCGGAGGTAATCTCTGGTGAGCCAGCAGATCGTTCACGTTTCGGACTCGAGCTTCGAGCAGGACGTGTTGAAGTCGAATGTTCCCGTCCTTCTGGACTTCTGGGCTGAGTGGTGCGGACCATGCAAGATGATCGCACCGATTCTGGATCAGATAGCGGCGGAGTACGCGGGGAAGGTAGTCGTCGCGAAGATGAACGTGGACGAGAACCCCAAAACCCCAATGAAATTCAGCGTCAGAGGCATCCCAACTCTGATCCTGTTCAAGAACGGTCAGCTGCAAGGCCAGAAGATCGGCGCGGTCCGCAAGGCCGACGTCGCGGCTTTTCTGGACAGCAACCTGTGAGAGGTTACCTGGGCAACCAGAACCGCAACCGCCAGGGAGGAAACAAGCGCGGTCGTGGTGGTGGCCCAGACGGAAATCGTGGCCCGCGGCAGGACGAACTGCCGCCGGACGATTTCATGATGGAAGGCGACGATCTCGACATCATCAGCCCGGCCGAGCTCGAAGCCAGCCGCAAGTCGATGAACCTGAGCGCGCTCAAGCACAAGCCGATCCCGCAACTGCTCGAACTCGCCCAGCAGATGGGCCTCGAGAACCTGGCCCGCTCGCGCAAGCAGGACATCATCTTCTCGATCCTCAAGGCGCACGCCCGCAACGGCGAAAGCATCTACGGGGACGGCGTGCTCGAGATCCTGCAGGACGGCTTCGGCTTCCTGCGTTCGCCGGAAGGCTCGTACCTGGCGGGTCCCGACGACATCTACATCAGCCCCTCGCAGATCCGCCGCTTCAACCTGCGCACCGGCGACACCATCTCGGGCCTGATCCGCCCGCCGAAAGACGGCGAGCGCTACTTCGCGCTGCTCAAGGTCGGCGAGATCAACTTCGATTCGCCGGACAACGCACGCAGCAAGGTCCTGTTCGAGAACCTCACGCCGCTGCACCCGACGCGTCGCTTCAAGCTCGAGCGCGGCACGGGCAGCACCGAGGACCTCACCGCGCGCATGATCGACCTGATCGCGCCGCTCGGTAAGGGCCAGCGCGGCCTCATCGTTTCGCCGCCGAAAGCCGGCAAGACGATGCTGCTGCAGAACATCGCCAACTCGATCACCGGCAACCACCCCGAGGTGTACCTGATCGTGCTGCTCATCGACGAGCGGCCCGAGGAAGTCACCGAAATGACGCGCACCGTGCGCGGCGAGGTCGTGTCGTCGACGTTCGACGAACCGGCCAGCCGTCACGTGCAGGTCGCCGAGATGGTGATCGAGAAAGCCAAGCGCCTGGTCGAGCACAAGAAGGACGTCGTGATCCTGCTCGACTCGATCACGCGCCTCGCGCGCGCCTACAACACCGTCGTGCCGAGCTCCGGCAAGGTGCTGACGGGCGGCGTGGACGCCAACGCGCTGCAGCGGCCGAAGCGCTTCTTCGGCGCCGCGCGCAACATCGAGGAAGGCGGCAGCCTGACGATCCTCGCCACCGCGCTGATCGACACCGGTTCGCGCATGGACGACGTGATCTACGAAGAATTCAAGGGCACCGGCAACAGCGAAATCCACCTGGATCGCCGCATTGCCGAAAAGCGTGTCTATCCGGCGTTCAACATCAACCGCTCCGGCACGCGCCGTGAAGAGTTGATCACTTCGTCGGAAGAGCTGCAGAAGATCTGGATCCTGCGCAAGCTCCTGCACCCGATGGACGAACTGGCGGCCGCGGAATTCCTCATCGACAAGATGAAGGACACCAAGACCAACGCCGAGTTCTTCGACGCGATGAAGCGCTGAACACGCACCCGGAGCGCGTTCGGGGCATCGTTGCGATGCTCGTCTCCGTGGCCTGCTTTTCGGTCATGGACTCGATGCTCAAGCTGTTGTCGGAACACTATCCGTCGCTGCAGGTGGCCTACCTCCGCGCCGCCTCCTCGCTGCCGTTCGTCGTTGCAGTGATCGCGCTCCGCGGGCGGCTGGGGCGAATCCGGCCGGTCAACATCCGGCTGCACCTGCTGCGCGGCGCGCTTTCGGTGCTGATGCTGTACAGCTTCATCACCGCGGTGCGCGAGTCCTCGCTCGCCACCACCTATTCCATCTTCATGTGCGCGCCGCTGCTGGTCGCGGCGCTGTCCGTGCCGATGCTGAAGGAAAAGGTCGTCAGCGGGCAGTGGTTCGCGATCACGGTCGGCCTGTCGGGCGTGCTGTTGATGCTGGGCCCGGTCGATGGCAAGTGGCTGTCGACGGGCTCGCTGTGGGCCATCGTGGCGCTGTGGACGTACGCTTTCGCCGTGGTCTCGCTGCGACTGCTGTCACGCACCGATTCCACCGAGAGCATGGTGCTCGGGTTCACGCTCCTGCTGATGATCGGCGCAGGCCTGCTGGCGATTCCGGACTGGCGTCCGATCCAGTGGGGCAGGGATCTCCTGCTGATCGTGGGCGTAGGCGTCATGGGTGCCATTGGCCAGAACCTGATCACGGTCGCGTTTCGCAGCGCTCCTGCGGCGGTCGTCGCGCCGTTCGAATACACCGCGATGTTGTGGGGCGTGCTGCTCGACATCGCCATCTGGAGCGTGTACCCGAGTGCGCTCACGTTGATCGGCGCTTCGGTCGTGATCGGCGCGGGACTGTACCTGATCCAGCGCGAGCGGCGGCAGGCGGCGGTTGCTGCGGAGGCCACTGCGCAGCGTTAATCCGCTGCGCGTCGCGAGCTCGCTGAGGACGTTGGAGTTCCCCGGCGGTCGATCCAGTCGTTCTTCTCGAGCTTGGAAAGGCAGACACGCGCTCGGGAAGAACGACTGGATCGATCGCTGGCTATGACCCCCGCGCCTTTTCCAGGCAATCTCCGCGCAACCCGCCGACGGCGCTACGACTCCCGCGCGATCGCGCGGTACCCGATGTCCTTGCGGTACTGCAGGCCTTCCCAGCAGATCGCGCCGGCCAGCTCGTAGGCCTGCTTCTGCGCCGCGCGCACGGTGGGGCCGAGACCGACGGCGCACAGCACGCGACCGCCATTCGTCACAACCTTGCCGGCCGCATCAAGCGTCGTGCCGGCGTGGAACACCTTGCCGGGCATCTTCGCCGCCGCGTCGAGGCCGTGGATTTCATCGCCCTTGCGCACCTCGTCCGGATAACCACCGGCGGCCATGACGACACCGACGGCTGCGCGCGGATCCCAGTCGACAGCGACGCCCTCGAGCTTGCCGTCGAGCGCGGCCTCGCACAATGAAACGAGGTCCGAGCGCATGCGTGCCAGGATCGGCTGTGTCTCCGGATCGCCGAAACGGCAATTGAATTCGAGCACGTTCGGCGTGCCGTCGGGATGGATCATGATCCCCGCATAGAGGAAGCCCAGATACGGCGTGCCTTCGCGGGCCAGCGCGGCCACGGTGGGTCGCATCACTTCGCGCATGATGCGTTCGTGCATCCCGGGCGTGACGACCGGTGCGGGCGAATACGCGCCCATGCCGCCGGTGTTGGGGCCTTCATCGGCGTCGCGCAGTCGCTTGTGGTCCTGCGAGGTGGCGAGCGGCAACACCGTCTTGCCATCGACCA
>Ga0316195_10000118_pt1 | contig 25465 bp, 22 predicted proteins | sample Phised1_MG_FD_204937 | JGI IMG/M metagenome (GOLD analysis project Ga0316195, IMG submission 204937) | Coastal sediment microbial communities from Maine, United States - Phippsburg sediment 1 | ecosystem: Environmental > Aquatic > Marine > Coastal > Sediment | place: USA: Maine | collected...
TCGTGGTCCTGGGAGTCGCTCATGAAGTCCTCGGTGGCAGCGGCGCCGAAAGGCCGCGATCTGAACCAACGGTCGGGCGCTGCAAGGCAAGGCGCCGGGCTGGCAAAACCGCAAAATTATAGCGGCGGGTCCATGCCAAGCCGCTCCGACACACCCCACGAGTAGAATTCGCGGCGTTCAGCATCGCGGCTGTAGCTCAGTGGATAGAGTATTGGCCTCCGAAGCCAAGGGTCGTGGGTTCGATCCCCGCCAGCCGCGCCAAGATTCTCGAACAGCAGCAACCACTTAGAACTTGCCAACGCCGACTATAGGGTCGGCGTTTTGCGTTGTGGCCCTGCTGTGGCCCAAGTTTGGCCCATCTGTGGCCCGCGTCTCACGCGCTAACTTTCGAATTGACCCTTGGGCTCGTGGCCCATGCTACGACCATTGGTTCGATTTCGTGCCCGTTGGGCGGACAAACCACTGGCCAAGTAAATCCATGATCGTTGGAGCACTGTCCCGATCTGGCACGGAATAGGCCACCTGCCGAAGGCGAGGACAGGTCGCGCGTTTCCGTTGTGTGTCACGTCGGACGCAAATTCGGGTTTGCGCCTTGGGGCTCAGGTCGGTCGGAATCCCAAGGGCTATGGCAGTCGTGGTTGACAAGGGGCTTGCCAGGAACCGGGCACGTTGGGCCTGATCGCAGTTCTCTAACGCTACTAGCGCGCCTTTTGCCTTGCGGCACCTGGGCGAGTTGCTGCTCGCTTTTGCGGGCCGGTTGTTGATCGCCGATCCGCCTCCAATCGCTCAAGGCCAATTCCGAGATAGGACTCCAGTGCGAGGCGAAGGACAGACGCCGTCGCGCGGGTGCGAATCTAGAATGCTTCCACCATGAAGACACTCACCGCACTTGCCCTGCTGCTTCTCAGCACAACGCTCTTCGCCGCGACCCTCAAGGGCGAAGTGCTGGAGGTACGCGACGCGCCGCCCTATACGTATCTACGCCTAAAGACCAGCGAGGGCGAGACCTGGGCTGCAGTCACCCAGGTGCCGGTCAAGAAGGGAACTCAGGTCACCATCGACAACCCGGTGGTGATAGAGAATTTCAAAAGCAAGACGCTCGACCGTAACTTTGATCGAATCGTCTTCGGCACCATCGCCGACCCCAAGACAGCGACTCCGGGATCCCCCGGCTCGCCTCACGCCAGCATGGGCGGCGGCGCCCTCAACGCCCCGCAGCCGGTGGCGAAGGTCGCCAAGGCCCCCGGTAGCGATGCGCGCACAGTGGCTGAAGTGCTTACGGGCAAAGATGCGCTGAAGGACAAGCGCGTCAGTCTGCGCGGCCAGGTGGTCAAAGCCAATCTGGGCATCATGGGCAAGAACTGGTTTCACCTGCAGGACGGCTCCGGATCAGTGGCCGCCGGCACCCAGGATGTTCTTGTCACGTCCAAGGACGTCGCTGCCGTCGGCGATGTCGTCACCGTACAGGGCACCGTGCGAACCGACGTGAAGCTCGGTGCGGGCTATGACTACGCTGTGATGATCGAGAGCGCTTCGCTGAAGAAATAGCGCCACCGGACCCCGCACCGGGGAAGCGGGAAACACACCAGGCCGTCGTCACGCGCAGGCAGGTGACCTATGAGTCAGCGCGAACAACTCCGACTGTGTTTCGTGATCTACCTCCTGGTCGCCGGCGACGCAAGCATGGCCAGGTGAGGTGAGGTGCCAGGAAGCTGCCTTCCACCAGTGTCCGGTTGTGGCCGGGAGGACAAGTTCACGCCTAACGCCGGCAGCGGCCGCTCGGGCGCGCGCCCTTCAGCAGTTCTTGCCGGTCACCCAATCACTTCATCGGCGCGCAGCAATGTCGTTGCCGGCAACGCAAGTCCAAGTGCGCGTGGACGCGCGATGCTGTGCACCGGCAGTCGCTCCCGTGCGTCCGGCGCGCTGAACCGGGACGAAGACTCAGGCAATCGCAGATTGCGGTGGCGCCGCTGGCACCAGGCCATAGCGTGACATCACCTCGAGCAGCCGAGCACGGTCGGGCGGCCCGCCGGCGTTGACCACCGTGGCGACGTCGCGAAAGTACTGCATGCCGATGTCGGGCGCCAGCATGACCAATGCCCGTGCCGGGCGAGCCCCGTCGTTGCGAAACCCATGAACCGAGCCGCGCGGCGTGGACATCCAGTCGCCCGGCGCCAGCTCGCGCGACACGTCGTCCACCGCGTAGTGCAGCGAACCTTCGAGCACGTAAAAGAACTCCTCGTTGAGCGTGTGGCTGTGTGGGGGCGGCACGCGCGCGCCGGACGGCACGGTGAGCTCGAACACGCCCAGCCCCTGGCTCGCAGTGCCGTCGATCAGATATCGGATCTCAAGCTGCCCCACCGTGATCACATCGTTGTTCATGGTCTTCTCCAGTCGTAGAACACGATGGCAGGACTGTAGGTCGTTGCACTGAACAGATAAATCGTTTCTACTTCAACTCATTGTTGCTTCAGAGTAGCCAATGAGGGAACGGCTGGCAGCGATGAGCGTGTTTGCGCAGGTGGTCGAGTCCAAGAGCTTCTCGGCGGCTGCAATGAAGCTGGGCTTGTCCAAGTCGCTGGTCAGCCGCCAGGTGAGCGCGCTGGAACGCGAACTCGCCGTCAAGCTGCTGAATCGCACCACCCGGCGCCTCAGCCTGACCGAAGCCGGGGCGGTCTTCCACGAGCACTGCGTGCGCATCGTGCGGGAGGCCAGCTATGCCGAGCAGCGCGTGACGCAGACGCAATCCGAGCTCGCCGGGCAACTGCGGCTGACCTGCGTACAGCCCTTCGCGGTGCGCCATGTCGTGCCGTCGCTGGTCGAGTTCCAGCGGCGCTATCCAGGCATCCGCGTGCGGCTTTCGTGCAGCAACCGCAGGCTCGACCTGGGCGACGAAGGCTACGACGTCGGCATCCGCATGTCGCTGCAACCGGACCCGAGGCTCGTCGCACGTCGACTCGCGACGAACCGCAGCGTGCTGTGCGCTGCCCCGTCCTACCTGGCGCTGCAGGGTACGCCCCGGGGACTTGATGAACTCGCCGCGCACGACGCGGTGGTCTTCACGCCGACGGCCTCGCGCGGCGGATGGGCTCTGCAGCGTGATGGTGAGCGCTTCGCAGTGGCGGTATCCGCCCGCTTCGAGTCCGACGACCCGGTTGTCGTGCACGAAGCCGTGCTCGCTGGCCTGGGCATTGGCATGCTGCCGGCGTATGTTGCAGTCGATGACTTGCGGCGGGGGCGACTGGTGCCGCTGCTGCGTGACTTCCGGGCGCCGGAAGGCACTATCTACCTTGTGTACCTGCCCAATCGCACGTTGCCGCGGCGCGTGCGAGTGTTGATCGACTTCCTCCTGGAACGCTTCGCCTTGACACCGCCTTGGGAGGAAGGCTGGTAGCGCCAGCGCCTCAAGACCACGCGATGGTTGATAGGCATAGAACGCTGGCCCGCCTGGCGCGGCCGTCCAGCTCGCCTGAGGATCGGTCAAGGAGATGTTCTTGGGCAGGACTTGTTTGACTTCGTCTGCGTCCAGTGCCTCCAGGTATTCGCGCACGGCGCGCGTGCTCAGTGCGGGATCCTTCCAGCCCACAGTCTCGGTACTGGGCACGCCGCGCTGTCTGTTGGCGTCAGCCGCCACGATGCTGGCGTCCACCGCGAATCCTTCGCCTTTGATCAGGCCTTCGGCCATGCAGCGGCGCACGACCTCGTCGAACAGCCAACGGAAGGTGGCACGGTCGCGGAAGCGGCCATGGCGGTTCTTGGAGAAGGTGGAATGGTCGGGCACGGCATCTTCAAGGCTCAAGCGGCAGAACCACCGGTAGGCCAGGTTCAGCTGCACTTCCTCGCACAAGCGACGCTCGGATCGGATGCCATAGCAATAACCCACGATGAGCATGCGCAGCATCAGCTCGGGATCAATGGACGGGCGCCCGGTGTGGCTGTAGTGCTTGGCCAGATGCTGATGCAGGCCACAAAGATCAAGGCAGCTATCGATGCCGCGCAGCAAGTGAGTCTTTGGTACGTGGTCTTCGAGATTGAACAAGTAGAACGTCGGTCCTGCTCGCTCGCCTGTCGTCCCATCATCTACATGCCCTCCACGCCAACGTGCATGGGACTCAAATCACATCGCCGGGTTCACGTTTGCGGGGAGTCTTTCGACAGAATCGGCCAGTTGCCGTCAGTCACGAACGGCAGGTATACGGCAGGACGAAAGCACCAATCACGCACCGCGAATCGCCCAACCGACCATCAGCAGCCCACTCGCCGCGATCCAACTGCCCACGACGCGCACCGCAATGCGTGCCCATTGCGCGCGCAACCGGACGATGAAGGCCGCAACGAGGGCCACGCACACGAACACCGCGGCCGCCAAGCCGAGCGTGGCAACGAATGCAGGCAGCGACAGGCCCAGCCCGGAGCCGTTGAAAGCGCCGTGAAACAGTCCCAGCAGCGCGGCCAGACCCGTCGTGGCCGCGAGCGACAGCCTGGCGTCGGCCAGCACCAGCGAACCCATGAACAGGAACCACAACGCTGCGCCGAGCGTGCCGGCGCTGCTGGCGGCGGCATTCAAGCCGACAAGACTGCCCAGCAGCCAGGCGAGCGGCAGCGTGAGGAGCGCACGGCGGCCATGGTCCGCGCCGCGCAGCCCGGCCAGCAGCGCCAGCGCCAGCGCGGGCAACAGGTCCTGCGGGCTCGTCAGGAAATGCAGCACACCGTCGTAAATCGGGCCCATGCCGGTGGCTTCGAGATGTGCGTGGGCGCTCGCGCAGCCCAGCAAAAGAGCGGTGGAGACCGCGAGGGTGTGACGCTTCATGCGAGCGCCCTCCACAGGAAGAAGAGGCCACCCGCTGCGACCGAGGCCCCGGCCGTGCGCAGCAGCTTGCGGCCCCAGCCCCAGCGGTGCACCGTGCCGATGCAGATGCCGGCGGCGTGCAGGCCACCGGTGGCGACGACGAAGCCGACGCTGTAGAGCAGCGCACTCTGCCCGGCCGGCAGCTCGGTGCCGTGCGCATGGCCGTGGAAGATCGCGAACACACCGACGATCAACGCCGAGACCACCAGCGGCGGGCGCAGTTCGAACGCCACCGCGGCGCCGAGCACGATGGCCGACGCGGCGATGCCGACCTCGATGCCGGGCACCGGCACGCCGAGAAAACCGAGCATGCCGCCCAGCGCCATCACCAGCGGGAAGGCGACCGGCAGCACCCAGATCGCCGGCGCGCCGAGCTGTGCACCCCACAGGCCGACGGCGACCATCGCCAACACATGGTCGGCGCCCGACAGCGGATGCATCAAGCCAGTCAGCAAGCCGATCGACTCGCTGCCGGCGACATGCGCGGACGCCGCCTGCACCCACAAGACGGCCGGCAGTGCGCCGGCAGCGCGAACCCACTGCTGCCGCGTGTTCATCGCATGGCTGCCACGAGCAGGGCCACACGCTGGATCGTCCAGAACGCGCCGAGCACGCCGACCGTGTAGCCCGGCAGCAGCTGCACCCAGCGCGGCCAGCGGATCTGCAGCACACGGAACGCCTGCGCCAGCGCCAGCACCAGCGCAACGAAACCGAGTTGCCCGATCTCGACGCCGAGGTTGAACGACAGCAGCGCCAGCGGCAGATCGCTGCGCGGCAGGCCGGCGCTGGTCAACGCCGTCGCGAAACCGAAGCCGTGAAGCAAGCCGAAGGCGAAGGCAACGATCCACGGGTGACGGATCGTGAAACTGGTCCCGCCGCGCCACGAGCGCACCACCTCGGGGCCCAGGAAGAGGATGCTCAGCGCGATGGCGGCGTTCAGCGGCAGCGCCGGCAGCTGCACCACACCGAAGGTGGCGATGGCCAGCGTGATGCTGTGCGCGACGGTGAACGCGGTCACCGTCTTCAGCAGCATCCAGCGGCTCCTGACGATCAGCAGCAGGCCGAGCACGAACAGCAGGTGGTCCGCGCCGAACAGGATGTGCCGGATGCCTTCCGCGGCATAGGTCAGCATCACCTGCCACCACGACTGGGCGGCGCCGATGTCGAGCCAAGCCTGCGCCGGGCGCACGATGCTCTGCACGGTCGTGCCGTCGAGCTTCTGCACCCGCACAAGCACGTCGGTGATGGTGAACTGCAGCCCGGGGAACTCGATGCGCCGTCCGGCCAGGCCCTCGGGCCCGGCGTCGATCGACCGGCGCTCGACCAGCGAATCGGCCAGTTCCTGGACATCCGGCTCCGCCAGGTTCTTCACGCCATCCGGCAGCTTCAGCACCACCGGCAGTCGCGTGCCTGCAAGCACCGGCGTGCGCCACAGCACGTCGAAGCGGCCGGGCGCGGTTTCCTTGATCTCCAGGAAACACGGCCGCGTTTCGTGGGCCCATGCGGGCGGCCCGGCCCCGAGCAAGCTGATCGCGGCGATCAGCCACAGCGCCAGCCGACGCCACAGCGGCGGCAACCGGGTTGGCGTGGCGCTCACTTCAGCGCTTCGCCGGCGGATGCCAGCCCCGCCGGGGGTGCGGCGGCAGCGCCGTCGGGCGGCGCGGGAAGCAACAGCACGTACTTCGCGCGCATCGCCTTGTAAGCCTTCTCCCAGGCCAGCACCTTCTGCTCACCCAGCCATGCGGTCTTGACGTCGGGCTCGATCTCGGCGAATGCCGGCACCCGGCCGGCAACGACGGCATCGACGAACACTAGGTGCCAGCCCATGCCCGACTCGATGGGCCCGTGCCAGGCACCCGGCGCCTGCCTGGACACGCCGAGCGCGAAGCCCGGGCCGAACTCCTTGCCCAGGAACTCGGTGGTGCGGTCGCGGTAGTAGTCCTGAAAGATCATGCGGTCGCCGAGCGAGGCGGCGATCGCGGCGTCCTCGGGCTGGCCGGAAAGCTTCGCGAGTGCCTTCTCTGCATCGCCCTTCACGCCGCTGCCGCGACGGTCGGGCGAGAAGTACAGCTGGCGGAAGCTGACGCGACCGGGCAGCCTGAACTTGTCCTGGTTCTTCTCGAACCACGCCTGAAGCTCCGCCGACGTCGGTTCGCGCGCCGCGGCCACGTCTTCGGCGATGAACTTCATCTTCTGCGCCATGCGGCGCTTGACGATCTCGTCGTCCTTGTCCAGCCCGAGCGCCAGCGCCTCGCGGTACAGCACCTCCTGGCGAACCTTGTCCTCGGCCATCGCGGCGAACTCCTGCACGTCGGGCGGGCGCCGCCATTGCGCCTGGAACGCGGTGCCCAGTTGCAGCAACTCGTCCTGCGACAGCCGGATCTGGCGCGCCGGGGCCGTCGCCATGTCGAGCCGTGGCTCGAAATAGGCATACGCGGCGAACAGCGCCGCGCCCAGGATCAGGAAATGCAGCAACGGCTCGCGCAACAGGCGCTTGATCGGCGTGATCGACATCGATGGGCTTCGGTGGGGTATCCGGAAATCGAATGCGGCGTTCAGGCGGGCCGGCAGCCAACCCGCGCCGCGGGGCCGCGTCAGTTGACGGCGACGCTGTTCGGCGATGGCCTTTGCGCAACGGCGCCAGTCTCGTCGCCGCGCTCGAGCCAGGCGCGCACCGACTCGACCTGCACGGGCCGGCCATACAGCCGCACGAGGTCGAGCGCGAGCGCATCGCCGGCCGTGAGCCTGCCCTCGTTCAGGCTTGCGATCACCGGCTCGTCGGTGACCGCGACCACGTCGCCGCGCGCCGGGCCACCCACGTGCACGGCCAGGCCGAGTCTCGCGCCCTTGGGCACCAGCCGGCTCCACAGCATCGGCTCGACCAGCACGATCGACAGTGCTGGCGCCCCGGCGGGCGTAGCGGCGGCCAGCCGCGCACGCAACTGCCCGAGCGAGGCTTCGATGCGCGCGCGCTCGTCGCGCCGTTCATTGGGGCTGGTCGGCTCGTCGAGCCCACGCCAGCGGTCGATTCGGCCGCTGCGCCGCGCCGACGAGACCGCGCCCAGCACGTTCAGCGCCTGGGGATAGGCGACATTCAACGCCGAGCGCAGCAGCACCACGTCGTCGCCCTCGAGCGCGCAGCCCCAGGCGTTGCCGGCCATTGCCGTGGCCAGCAACCCGGCCGCGGCACCGAGCGCATCGCGGCGGCGGAGCAGTGCGGCGGCGGCCCGCGCCGGCGGCTGGATCATTTGCGCACGTCCTGCGTTCGCAGGAACGCGTCCTGGTTCTCCTTCGTGTACTCGCCCTTGCCGAGCTTGACCAGGTTCTTCGGCCCTTCGGCGGCGATCTCGTAGTTGGCGTAGCCGAACTCGTTGTTGCGCGCGCCGTAGATCTTGTCGCCCAGCTTGTACAGCGTCATGCCGAAGGGCGTGTTGCCGACCATCGTGACGATGCGGCCGTCCTTGATCGAATACGGCGTCGGAATCACCTGGTAAGTGCGCTCGGCCAGCTTGCCGGTTGTGCCGGGCACCTGCTCACGCCGGCCCACGTAGCGCACCAGCATGTTGCCGGTCTGGTCGTACTGGACGTTGTTGAACTCGCCGGTGGCGTTGTTGCTGAACCAGAACGACTTGCCGACGATCAGCGCCTTCAGCTGCTCGTTGGTCAATGCTTTCGCGCCCTTGCCCGTCAACTCGGCTACGGTCAAGCCCGGCTTCGCTGCCTTGCGCGACTCTGCGCTCGGCGTGTACCAGATCGGCGAGCTCCACGCGCGCTCCTGCACCGTCTGCGGCACCCCGTCCGGCGGCGAGACGCCGACCTCACGCGCCTGGATCAGGCTCCAGCGTGGCGTCGGGATCTCGAGCGCGCGGGCGTAGTAGAAGGCGTGCTGGCTCGGGTCGAACTCGGGGTCGGTCCAGACCGCCTTCAGCTCGACTGAGCCGACCGAGTTGGCGTAGGTCGCCTTGTCGTAGTCCACCGTGCTGCGGATCGGCTCGATACGGCCGGTGCCGCGGTCCAGTTGGCGTTCGCCCGACCAAACCGCATCGTAGATCTTCTCGAAGCTCTGGCCGTTCTTGGTCCAGCCCTTGACGATCTCGATGCGGTCCAGGTTGCCCGCCGTCGGGTCCTTCAGCGCCCACACCACGAAGCTCGGCGCCTTGGCCTTCGCCGGCGGCAGGTCGGCGCCCATCGGCACGCCGGTGGCGTACGACTGCTTGACCCAGTCGCCGGCGTTGACCACGTCCTTGGCATAGTCCCAGCCGCCGAAGAAGCGGATCTTGATGCGGGGGCCACTGGTGGCGAAGGTCTCCTTGCGGTACATCGCGTCCCACAGCGACGCGCGCGTGTTTTCCTCGGCCCAGACGCCCGACAGCCCGGCCGGGTTCTGGGTGCGCACGTCCATGCCGACGAACAGGTGACCGGACATGCGGGTCTCGATCGTGCCGTCGTTGATACCGTGCCCACCATAGAAATTGGTCTGGCGGTACGGCACCCCGGTGTTGTGCGAATCCGAGCCGGCGACGAAGCCAAACTTGTACGGGTTGTAGCCGCGCGTGTCTTGCATCGCGATGCCGTCCTTCAGCGCCTGCCGCGCGTAGCTGCCGACGATGCTCGGGATGCGGCCGCTGGTGGCCGGCAGGCCGATCAGGAAGCTCTGCAGCTCGTAGCTGGCGAATTCGTCGTTCGGCGACAGCAGCGGGTGCGTCTCCGACTGGCCCTTGATCTGTTTGATTTCGATCAGCCGCTCGTTGCGGTCGCGCGAGGCGGCCCATGCCGCGTCGATGGGCCGGCCGAAGCTGTCGACGTCGGTGGGGTACATCCAGCCGTCGGACAGGTTGGCGTTGTGCGAGATCGCCAGCAGCTCGTTGCCGGCCTTGCGCTGCACGTCCATCCACTTCCACAGGTCTTCCGGATGCCACGAGTCCATCGCCGAGAACGGCTGCGCAGCCACCTTGTCGCAGTCGCGGAAGTAGACGTTGCGGTGCAGGTTGCGGTAGTTGAACTGCGAGGTGAACTCGTAGGAACAGAAGGCCGTGAACTTGCCCGGCTTGTTGTTCTCGTTGGCGATGTCGACGTTCTCCTTCCAGATCGTCCCGGCGACCTCGGGCGTCATGAAGGCCTTGATCGGCGGCTTGCTGACCAGCGAGACCAGATAGAAGAAGACCTTCTGAACGGCCGCCGGATCGTTCGGGTCCTTCAGGATCAGCGGCTGCGCCTGGGACAGCTTGCTCACCGGCGAGCCAGGCGTGTTGGCCATCTTGGTGATGCCGACGTATTCGGAGTGGTCGGTCACGCCCATCCAGTCGAGCGGCTGCTCGATCTTGATGTCGTAGCCCAGCGGGTGCTTGATCGTTTCGCCCTGCGCATACTTCAGCGCATCGCCCGGACCGGTCAGGTGGTTGCCGAATAGCCAGGCATCGACCGACCAGCTGGTGTGCACGTGCTGCTCGCCAAAGTAGGCGTTGCGCTCGGGGTTCGGCTGCGGTGCCGCTGCGGGTGCGGGCGCCGCCACGGGCGTCTGCGCCTGGGCTTCGGAGATCAGCGACAGCCCGGCGGTGCGCGCCTCTGGCGTTGCCGACGCGCCCGGCTCGGGCGCATTGCGCTGACAGGCCGACATCGACGCCAGCGTGAACATCGCCAGCCCCGTGCAAAGAAGACGTGAAGCCATTGCATTACCTCCCGCTTGGGATAGAACCGAAGCCGCTTGCACCCGGTGCGATTCGGGCAGACCCAGCGAAAAAACACACCAAAATTATGTTCCGACGACGCCGGAGACACAGCTGCGGCTCGCGACCAACCTGAACTGATGGGGCACGTGCCACTTCAGTCTTGAGCAACGCCAATCTAGCATCCGCATCGCGCCGGCGCTTTGCAATTCCGGCCAGAATGGCGGCTCAGGTCAGCAACGACAAAACCCGCCCGCCAGGCCCGCGCATGCCGTCGAACGCTTCGGCCGCGTTCGATCAAAGCAGCGCTGGTGACATCCGCATCGGTCCGACCCCTGCCATCCCGCAGGTGCTGCAAGCACGGCCGTGCACGGGCGTGCGCGCACCGGCGTACCGATGTCCCTGTTCCGCAATCTGGGTGCGCAGATGCCGTTCGAATTGGCCGGCCGGCTGCTCGCCGGATGCGCCCGGCTGGTAGGCTGCTCGCACTTCGGTGCTGGTTCGGCCAACCGGTGCAGTTCGTGTCCGGCGTGTACATTCGGTGCCGCTGGCGGCCCCGCGGGATGTCTAGAATCGTCTCGCTCGGAAACCGGCGACAACCGGGTGCGTCCCGGTCTACGCACGGCCCGACGTGCAGACCGAAGCCCCGGAGGAGCCCGATGGCAAACGACAACCCGTTTCCCGAAGTGATCATGTTCGTACGGCATGGGGAGAAGCCCGGAGAAGGCACCAAACCTCATGGCGTCAACCGTCACGGCGAACACGACGGGCACTCACTGTCCGTGCTCGGCTGGACTCGGGCCGGTGCCCTTGCGGGGCTTTTCGCACACGCGCCGTCCAAGGCCCACCCGCATGTCGTGCGGCCCGGCCGCATCATCGCAACCCGACCGACCGAACAAGCGAAGAGCAAGCGCGAGCTCCACACCGCGTCGCCGACAGCGCAGCGCCTGAAGCTCGCGATCGAGGACTCCCACACCCACGGCAATGAAGCCGAACTGGCAGCGGAGGTTCTGGCCAAGCCAGAGTCGGCATTGATTGTCTGGCACCACGGCACGATGACCAAGATCGTGCGTCACTTTCCGCTCGTGAACCCCGACGATGTACCCAAGCAATGGCCGGACGAGCGCTTCGACCTGATCTGGGTGCTGGTGCGTCAGCCCGGCACGGCGCCCGGCTACCGCTTTGTCTCCGTGCCGCAGATGCTTCTGTCCGACGATATGGAAGATGCGTAGGCGAAGCGGCCGGGCGTCTTCCACCTCCAACACAGGCTGAGTCGGCGCATCTTGCGACGGGCCATCTACGCCCGCGCTGAACTGGCACCGTATTGGCATGAGTGGTACTCGGTGAGATTCAGTGCGCTTGAGTCAATTCCTGCCGCTGGCCGCCGGCCGCTTCAACGCCCCCGAATTGGCAGCCCTTGCACCGGAGAGAACACGAGGGTGAACAGATGAAAATGAAAGTCGACACGGAAGAACGCGGGCATCTGGCCATAGGCACGCGGTAATTCGCATTCGATCTCGGGCTCAGCGGCGAAACGGTCGGGCTGGACATGGCGGCCAGCCAGCTGGCGCTGGCGTCGCGCGCGGCCGGCCTACTGTCACCGGTGGCCGGCGTCACTCCGCTTTCCAGGACCTGGCGGCGCCTCGAACCGAATTGGCCAGGGCCCGTGCCCAAGGCTTTAACGCCAGACTGTGCATCCACCCCAAGCAGCTCGACTGCGTGCACGACGCACTGCGCCCGAGTGCCGATGAACTGGACCGGGCGCGGCGCGTTGTGGTGGCCCCAAAAAAACATCGCCCAGCGCGAAGCAGGCGGACGGCCACATGGTCGACCGGCCGGTGCTGCAGCGCGCTTGCGCCTGCTGGCACAGGCGCGCTGGATTCAGCCGCGTTCGCGGTGCGCCTTCATGCGCACCGCGAAGCGGATCAGTTCAGGTCGTCCGGCTTCCAGAACTTCGAGCCCTGGATGGCCACGCCAGCCTCGAGACCGTTCTTCGTCAACGTGAAGCTGTCCACGCTGTCCATGGTGTTGCTGCCCATGCCGCCGCCCGCGGTCTTGCCAGCCGCGCCGGCACCTGCAGTGGCGCCGCCGTCGGCCGTCCAGCCCTTGTTGACGAAGTCGTTCATTGCCGCCGCGGTCTTGAAGATCATCAGCACGTCGTTCTCCGACGCGCCGATCTGCGCACCGACACTGCCGCCGGCCATGGCCATGAAGGTGTTCTTCTTGGTCTTGTTGTCGTGCACCAGACCTTTGCCGCCTTCGCCACCGAAGATGAAGCTGAAGCCGTAGGTGGTGAACACCGCATAACCCGGTGCCTTTGTCACAGCCGCCTTCAGTTCGGGCTTGGCCTTGTAGAAGCGCTCGAGCGAGCCTTGCGCCACCTTGACGATCTCCGCCTGCCGCGCGGCCTTGTCGGCCGCGAATGCGCCACCTGCGGCGAAAGCCAGAGTCAATGCACCGATGCCGAGAAGTTGTTGAAACCGCATGTCTGTTGCCCCCTAGGAAGTGCGCGACTGCGCACAATGAATGAAGGTACTGCCGGATCCGAAGGCCCGCGATGGGGCCTGGGCTGACCCTATTGCGTCAGTTGGCTCAGGATCTTTTTCTTCGCCGCCTCGTAGTCGCTGGCGCTGATGAGCTTTTGATCGTACAGCGATTGCAGTTCCTTCAGCTTCTGCTGCGGTGAATTCGTCTGGGCAGCGCTGGACTGTGCCTGCGCGGCGGCGGTCTTGGCCTGCTGTGCCGCGGCGGCCGAGGCATCGGCTGCCGACCGGGCTGCGGCCGCCTGGTCGGCTGCAGCGGCATTGGCTGCGGCGGCTTCGGTGCCGACCACTGCCGCCGTGGTGGCGCCGGCCACGAACATCGTGCGACGCGCAGCGCGGCGCCAGACACCGAAAATCGCCCAGCTCGGGCTCGATGCGGCCAGCAGCGCTGCGCCGAGGATCAGGCTGCGGCGGGGAAGGGGATTTCGCAACGCTTTGTCGGACACGCTTCTTCTCCTTTTGGGGCTCACTTCTTGGCGCGCACGCTGCGCAGTTCCATCATCTTGAAGGCTTTGCTACCGGTGGGCGCACCCCACAGCTGCGTGACGTGATCCCCGCTCTCGGCGATGCTCATGCGCAGTTCGAACTCAAGCGGCTTGCCCGCGTCGGAGGTGGCCTGCACGCTCTTCAGCAACGCCGAGCGGCCCGCCTTGTCCAGCGTGCCGCGATACCAGCTGATAGCGGTGCTGCCGTTGTCCATCCAACTCGCCTGGTAGGTCTTGGTGGTGTTGTCGTACCCGTAGTAGCCGATGCCGTCGAAGGCCTCGCCGTCCATCACGGTGGAAAGCGTCGTCTGTACGTAACGCCCGCCCAGCACCCACGTGTTGACGGCGCTGCCCTTGTACTCCAGCGGCGGCTTTAACGGGTCGGTCCACACGAGCACCGTCACGTCGAAGGTGCCGATCATCGGCTCCAGCCGCTTCTGCCCTTCGCCAGGCGTCATTGCCTTGTCCAGCGCCTGCCCAGCGGCAGCGGCACGGGCCGGCTTGTCGGCTGCGGCTGCGGCAGCGTCGAGCCAGGGCATGGCAGTGGCGGCCAGCAACAGCGCGCCGAGCAGGGCGCTGCGTGCCGGAAATGTGATCTTCATGTCGGACTTCTCCTTGCGGGTTTCGACTACTGCGTCAGTTCTTTCAGGACCTTCTGCTTCGCCGCCTCGTAGTCGCTGGCGCTGATCAGCTTCTGGTCGTACAGCGACTGCAGTTCCTGCAGCTTCTGTTGTGGCGACTTCTGTTGTGCCGGGCCTTGCGCCTGGGCTGCGGCCACTCTGGCCTGTTGCGCAGCGGCGTTGGCTTCGCTCGCAGCCGCCGCATTGGCACTGGCGTTCGCTGCTGCCGCCGCGTCGGCGCTGGCCGCGGCAGCGCCGCCCCACACCACGGTGCGGTAGGCGGTGCGCCGCGCCACGCCGGCAAAGGACAGTGGCGTGAAGGGCAGCCCGATGATGTCGATGAACAGCGACACCGGCCCGGCGTTCGCCGCCGGCAGCTTGCCCGAGATCACCGTGATGTCGTAGCTCAGGTCCTTGCCCTCGACCCGCGGGTTGCGCAGCGTCACGACCACGTCCGACAGTTCGTCCTTGCCTTCATGGAAGGCCGACAACGTGGCGTTCGGCGGGTCCTTGAGGAAGCTGTCGGGACCGGCCTTCCAGAACTCCAGGTACTCACCGGTGCGGTAGTGGCCGGCGATGCGCACCGGCCGGTCGGAAAAGAACAACGTCGCGGGGCTCAGGCCCTTGAGGGTCAGCGTCTTGCCGTCCGCGCTGATGGCCACGCCGTGCGCGTTCTGCACGAACAGCAGTTGCGCCATCACCGGGATGGCAGCCGGTGATTCCACAGCCATGGCAGCGGGCAGAGTCAGGATCGAGGCGAACAGCGCCGCACCGGCGAGAACGATCTTCGCGAGAATGGCTTTCATCGGAGGGACTCCGGCTAGGGAGCAATGGATAGGGCGCGGCGCCACATTGCGGCGCAGCGCCGCAGGAGGGTCCGCGTCAGCGCCAGACCACCGCGCGCCGGTAGGCGGTGCGCCGCGCCACGCCGGCATAGGATATCGGCGTCAGCGGCATGCCGATGACGTCGATGAACAGCGACGCCGGGCCGCCGCTGGACGGCATCGTGCCCTCGAGGATCTTGACGTCGTAGCTCAGTTCGTCGCCCTTGAGCACCGGATTCGACAGCGTGACGACGATGTCGGCGTTGTACTTGTCCTTTTCCAGCACCGACAAGTTCGCGTTCGGGTTGTCTTTCGAGAAACTGTCCTTGCCGTCGCTCCAGAAAGGCACGAAGGCGCTGGTCGCCATGTTGCCGGCGATGCGCTCGGGGCGGTCGCTGAAGAACACGGTCACGGGGCTGACGCCCTTGAGGGTGAGCTTGCCATTGGCATAGCTCATCGAGGCGGCGTTCTGCACGAACAGGAAATCGGCCTGCTTGGCTTGGGCCAGTGCAGGCTTGATGCTCAGGGCGGCGCCGGCAAAGGCAGCGGTGGCCATCAGGCCGCGGCGGGTGGTCATGTCAGGACTCCAGGGAAGGGTGAAACGAGTTGAATAGGGAGGGGCTGCTTGGCGACGCGATCCATGGTCGGCGTCGGGATCACACCGCCGAAGGTGCTGAACACGCTGTAGCGGACATCGCCGGTGCTTATCAGCAGCACGTTCGGCGCGTCCTTGCGGGGCGACTGCGTGGGCGGGATGGTCGTGGTGGCGTTGGGCGAGCCCAGCGTGCCGGTGACGGTTTGCGCCAGGGCAACGCTGCCAATGCCGATGGCGGCGGCCAGTCCGGCGATGGCGCTGATCAGGCGAATCAAGCTGCTCACGGCTGTTCTCCCACTCAAGCGATTGCGGGCGGATGATAAGCGGGGCGCCAGTTCTTCCATTGACATTTGTGGCCAGACTTCGGGCTTCCGTGTCGCCTTGGCGTCCAGTTCAAGACGGCTCCTCAACGGCAGCATCGAGCCCGATGTGGATCAAATGATTGACAATACCGGACAGTTCGGTCTACCAACGACTCCGGCCACGTCCACCGCTCGAATGCCGCGATTGACCCCGCCCCCCAAGAACGGGTTCGAACTGCCTGGGAGACCGCCGGCGGCTGCGTCAGCCCCCGAACTGCGCATCTCGCCGTTGCTGCCGGTGCCGGGCCTGCTGCTCGATGCCGGCATCGACCCGGCGCCACTGCTGGCCAGCAGCGGCATTGCCGCGACAGCCTTCGCCGAAGCGGGTACGTGGGTACCGTACCAGGCCGGTGTGCGCCTGCTGCGCCATGCCGCGCTGGCCACCGGGCGCGAGGACTTTGGTCTGATGGTGGGCGAACGCCTCGACTACGCCAACCTGGGCTTGTTGGCCATGCTGACGCAGCGCGCACCGACGGTCGGCGAGGCGCTGCAGACCCTCGTGCGGTACTTTCATCTGCACGACCGCGGCGCGGTGCTCTACTTGAGGGCCAATGGCGCCGGGCTGGTGACCCTGGGGTATGCAGCGCACGACGCAGCCATAACCGGTATCGCGTATGCCTATGACCTGGCGATTCGCGTCGCCGTGACCCTGCTGTATGCGCTGTGCGGCCCGAATTGGCGGGCGCGTGAGATTCGCTTGCCTCATTCCCGGCCCGCTTCGCCGTCGGCCTGGAAACGCAGTTTCGGTGTGCCGGTGGTCTTCAATGCGTCCGCCGCGGAAGTCTGGTTCGACGCCTCATGGCTCGGCCAGCCGCCGCCGTTCGCCGATCTGCAGGCGCAGCATGAATTGCTGCGCAGCGCACAGCAAATCGAGTCCGAGCTGGCGTTGCCACTGGCCGAACGCACCCGCCATCTGGCGCGCGCGTTGGCGATGACCGGCACACTTTCAGCGGACAACGTGGCGGACCTCCTGGCTCTGCATTCGCGAACGCTGCGTCGCCGCCTGGCCGCAGAAGGCACCAGCTTCAACACGGTTGCTGCCGCAGTGCGTTTCGATATTGCGCAGCAACTGCTGCGCGACACCGACATGCCTCTGGGCGACATTGCCGACGTACTGGGCTATGCCGACCTGACCGCTTTCGTGCGCGCGTTTCGCGGCTGGGCGCAGTGCCCACCGGGCCAGTGGCGCGAGGCGCGCAAGCGTCCGCCGATAGCCCCTTGAAGACGATGTTGGCCCGGGTCTTTGCGGCATCCTTGAGGAGAAAATGAAGCCATGCGGGGTCGGCGCACTCGATAGCCCGTTGCGACCAAGCGCTGACAATCTACCTCTCGACTACCAGTTGGACCTGCTCAATGCCGACTGTGACCTAGAACGATTGCGCGTCGGCCTCGGGCGAGCGGGAGAAGGACGCCTGTGCCTGTATGGGCCACCCGGCACTGGCAAGACTGCCTTCGGTCACCACATCGCGCAGACACTGGACCGGCCGATGCTCGTCAAGCGTGCATCGGACAACCGGCGATTCGGGCACGGCGCTGTGACGGTGGCCAGTGCCCAGCAACAACGTCGCAACCAACAACATGCTGGCAAACAGCAGAGGCGATCTCCTCGGTACACGACTAGGCTGGAGGAAGTCGTCACGGTGCGGGCTTGAAGTCGCAAAGGAACGCCCACTGCCCGGAGTCACCCGAACCGGTTATCCGCCAGTCGTGCGACCCTCTGACGCCATGGATCGAGTGCGTCCGAGTGCGGCCTGGAGTTGCCGCCTGTCCTCCAGCGCTGCTGGGTAGGCCGGTGCCAGCTTGAGTGCCTTGTCAACGTAGCGTAGCGCCTGTTTCAATTGGCCCCGCAATGCGGCCACGCTGCCCAGCCCGTTCCAGGCGCCCGCGTCGCCGGGGTGTCCGACGACCGCAGTACGGAAGGTGCCGCGCGCGCGACTTGTCCGAAATCGCGCTGGCGCTGGTGTATTTCGATGTCGCGAGCCAGTCCGAGGTCGAACTGAGACAGGTCTTTGGTGCGGAGGAGCTGGAGGAGATGCTTGCACGGCGCTGTGAAGCATTCCTGGCCTGGGCGCGGAAGGAGGCCACTCACCGCGACGCACGGGGCGGCACTGACGGCACTGACGTTCCCGCAGGAGACCTTCCGTGCCGGCCAGCGCGACCTCGCCGAAGCGGTCTGGCCGAAGCGGTCCGGCCGAAGCGGTCCGGCACCTAGAGCCTACAGTGTGTTGTTCATGGTTCGGGTCAAGACCATCTCGTGTTCGATGTCGGGCAGGACGCCCTCGAATGGACCAGCTGCAATGAACGATCTCGGCCATTCGTTGCAGACCCTCGGACGCACATGTACGCCAGCTACTGCCAATCACGCTCGTTAAACAGACGGCCGACCCGCGCCCTGAGCCCTGGTCACAATTCCGCAACCCTCGCAGTCGGCCGTGTCCGGTAGCTGCCGGCGTGGACAGCCAAGCTCGATGCCCGACTTCATAGCCTCCGCCCCCGTCGCCTCGCTGGTGCTAGCCACCTTCGTCGGCGCCAGCCTTATTGCGCTTTACGCTGCCCCCTGGATGATCGAGCGCGGTGTCTTCCGGCCCTACTGGCTGCTGCCGCGGCGCGCGTGGGCGACGCCGGTCACCAGCGCATTCCTGCATGCCGACCTCGCACACCTGTTCTTCAACGGCTTCACGTTCTGGGCGTTCGGCTTCTCGCTTGAACGTACGATGGGCAGCACGCAGTTTGCCGCCCTGTATGCGGTCGGCCTATTCGCCAGTGCGTTGGGCACCTGGGTCAACCACCATCGGGAGCCTGACTACCGCACGCTCGGCGCCTCCGGTGCGATCCTTGCAGTGCTCTTCGCGTCGATCGTCTACCACCCGAGCTCGTCGATCTTCATCCTGCCTCTCCCGGTGCCGATCCCAGCGCCACTGTTCGCGGTGCTGTATCTCGCGTTCACCTGGTGGGCGTCCCGGCAAGCGCGCGGCCGCATCAACCACGACGCGCACTTGGCGGGCGCGCTTGCCGGCGTAGCTTTCGTCGCGTTGACCGAGCCAGGAGTACTCGCACGCTTGATCTCGCGGCAGCTCGGCTGAATCTGTACGCGACTCAAGTCAGTGTGCAATCGACGTGCGCCGGTGACCGTCGCGTGTTGGACGGCGTCAATCACGATGACCGAACCGGACAAGATGAGTGCCACGCCCCAAGGGCAGTCATCCCATCACAGATATGTTTGGTCCACACGCTGCATGCGTGAAGCAAGCGTCGGGGTGCCCGACCTGCCCGCGGATTCTTTGCGCTGCTAGCGCGGGTTTGGTTTCCCGGTGCTCGATCGAACTGCTTTTCGTTTTTTCGGGTCTGTCGTTGATCGCCTATCCGCCTCCGATTCGTGGAGTTTGATTCCGAGATAGGACTCCAGCCAGTCCGCGCCAAGATTCGCGAAAAACAGCAACCACTAGAACTTGCCAACGCCGACTATTGGGTCGGTGTTTTGCTTTGTGCCAGTTTCGTGCCCTGGCTGTGCCCATCGGATTTCTATGCAACGCTGAAATGACCGTTGGGCATCGTGCGCAGACCCGAGGATCGATGCATGATCAGCCGGCAACACTGTGGATAGCGGCTTCGTAGGCCGCGAACAACGCCCCAGGCTGTTCGAAATGGGGCAATGCCCCGGTTTGGAACACGTCGAAACGCCAATTGGGTCGCGTCTGAACCAACGACTTGGCGCGGTAGTCAGTGAAATCACCACGAACTCCATGACACATCCACACAGGCAACTTGAGTTGCTCGTAGATGACGTGTATGTCGGCACTGAACAGATAACCGGCCACGAAGTGCAAAGGTGCAAACTCAGCACCGGGCTGACGTGCTGTGATCACGGCGTATCGCCACAGCGCCTCGTCAATGTCCTTCGACCCCCAGGTGCGCTGCAGGAAGTATCGAATCACTCCAGGCCGGGTCAGGCCTCGAAAGAGGGCGCCGCCCCAGCCCGGACCGCGCAACGCGGCCAACATCAGCGGCATCCCCAGGGTACTGCCCGGCGGACCGCGCCTCTCGCGGCCACCGCTGAAGCCAGTAGGGCTGATCAGCGCCAAGCTGCGCCATCGGCTGCGGTCTTCGACTGCTGCGCGGGCCACGAACTCGCTGGCCAGCGATAGCGCAAGCGCATCGATCGGCTCGTTGCCGCATCGCCGCCGAATCTCCAACCCCATTGCGTGCAGCGCGTCGGTCATAAGCCTGGGCGTGTAGCTGCGCTCGCCGCGCTGCGAAAACCCATAGCCCGGCAGGTCGATGGCAAAGACCCTGCGACTGTGGCGGAAGTGCTCGAACAGCGGCCGCACTTCCATAGCAGAAGCGGCGGCGTTGACGCTGTGCACCAGCATCATCGGGCGCCCCTCGCCTGCAACATACGCACTGAGCCTTCCGACCTCAGTATCGAACTCGTAGCGCTCGCCACTTAGCGCCGGCGGCAAGAGTCCGCTCACGGGCTGCCCGTCGGCCCGGCCTGAGGCGACATCAATCGAACGGTCAGACGGCTGTTCATTAGCGACAACACAGGCGGGCGAAGCGAGTATGCCATCTGGTCAAGTCATCGATCATGTCGCTCGCTGTTTGGCAGCGGTGACTCGACCCTATTGCAGCGTGATCACTCGCAAGCCCTTTGCCGGCTTTCTCGGCAGCCGGCAGCCGGCAGCACAGTGCACGGCAAAGAGGCACGGTTCAGAAGCAGGCATGATGGCGCCGATGAAGATTGCACCCCATTGCGACTGCCTGCATGCTCACGGCAAGCAGCCGCAGTATTCGCCGTGACCCTGCCGATGGCGATGGCGCCCACACCCTCCGGCACCTCCGACCTTGCTGCCCTCTTGAAAGCGGCCACGGCCACACAGCATCGACGCGTCGAGCGCAGCCCGTTCATGAGCCTGCTGCTAGCTGGCGAGCTGCCGCGCACGCAATATGTTCTCTTGCTACACAACCTGCAAGCACTCTACGGCAACCTGGAACCGGCGCTGCTGCACCATGCCGCCCATCCGGCGCTCGCACCGCTGCAGCTGCACAGGCTTTTCAGGTCTGAGTCCTTGGCCCACGACCAAGCGGCGCTGTACCGAGCTTGTGACCCGCCGCCGGAGCTCTTGCCGACCATGGTCGCCTACGTAACACGGCTGGGTGAACTGGGTCGCATGACGCCGGTCCTGCTAACGGCTCACGCTTACGTGCGCTATCTGGGCGACCTGAATGGCGGTCAGGCGCTGGGCGCCATCGTGGCGCGTGCCTACGGCCTTGGGGGACGGTCCGGGACGCGCTTCTATGACTTCGGCTCGGACGCGACCCGACTGCAGTTGATCGAGGACTTTCGTGTCGGCTTGCGAGTCATCGGGCAGCAGGTGTTGCAACCTGAGGCCATCGTCGCTGAGGCGGTCGGCGCCTTCGAACGTCATGCAGCGTTGTTCGATGAGCTGGAGGCCAGGCTCTAGCCCGAGGCGGAACCGAAGGAACGGATCTGCGCGTACAGCGCAGTGGCGCGGGCGGTGGCGGCCTCGACCTCGTGCAGGAGCGGGGCCACCGACGGGGCGGCCCCGCCGTCGACGATATCCATCGCCGCCAGCCCGGCATTGGCGATGATCGCCCCCACCAAGTCCCCTCCTTCGCCGCCCATGCCCAGGCCGCTACCGACCCGGGAGAGCGACGTTTCAAGATGGTGTCGTGCTTCCTTGGCTCGCTTAACGTTTGTGAGGTCGGCGAAGATGAAGATGAAACCGAGTATCGAACCGTCCCGCGCCGGCACCGGTTCGGCGCGCAACAGCACCGGCAGCACGCTGCCACCGGGCAAGTTCAGGCTCATCTCGCCGCGCCAGGCACGCTGTTCGGCGCGGAGATGGCCGACAAGTTGGAGTGCCTTGGATCTGGGCTCGATCAAGGCGATCAGCGCATCGAGCGAGTCGCATTCATGCCGCTGGCGCCGCGCCAGCGCCAGGAACGCGGCATTCGCATAGAACGCATCACCATTGGCCGAAGCCACCACCACAGGTTCTTTCGAATCGGCGACCATGGCGCGCACGTGAGACACCTGATGCTCGGCAATCAGTAAACGTACTGCGTGTACTTGGACGATGATGTCCACCAGCGCGTCGCCGAAGGCCGCGGCAAGCGTTACCTCTTCCTGCGTCCACGCTGTGGCGGTGCCGCGCACGATCTCTGACCAGGCGGCGAAAGAACGGCGCGGCGACAGCTTCAACGGATCGTTGTCGACCACCGGCTTGGTCGGGTCGCCGGCCCACGTGTAGCTCTGCAGTTGCTCCTTGCGCAGCCACAGCAGGTAGTCGGGGCGTCGCGTCGACAGCTTCACGGCAATGACACCGCTGGCCGTGGGTGTCAACGCCGCCAAGTCGGGATTGGCCGCGCCGATCGACGAGGTGCGGAACGGAGCCTCGCCGCCCTGCTCGGAAATCCAGCGACACAACGCGCGAAGTTCGGGCGTGGATGGCACCTCGCCGCAACTCAGAATCTCGTCGTCGTAGCAAAGCACAGCGCCGGTTGCGTCCAGAGGCTGCAGCAGAGTGCGTGGGTTGCGGAACAGCGCCGGCCGCCAATCCCCTTCGGTCGAGGTAGCCTCGATCAGCCGCTGTTCCAGGCGCCGAACTTGGATTGCCACCTGCGCACGCGCGTAATTCTCGACCGCGGCAATGCGCGTGGCTATGGCTTCGCCCAGCAACTCGCAGGCAGCGCGCACGGCGTAGGGCAGGTTGCGCGGCGTGTAGTGGTGGCAGGCGATCAGGCCCCACAATTTGCCCTCGCGCACTAACGAGACCACCAGCGTCGCCGTCACGCCCATGTTCTTCAGGTACTGCAGATGCAGGGGCGACATGCTGCGCAGGTAACACAGCGACATGTCCAGTTCGCCGTCAGCTACCGCGGTGCCACCAGGCAATCGGCGCGGTACGAGAAGCGACGGCTCGTAGTGCACGTCTACGAGTACTCGCACGCGGTTGCGCAGATACAGTTCGCGCGCACGCTGCGGAATATCGGTTGCCGGATAGCGATGACCGAGCAGCGATTCCAACCTCGGATCGCGAGCCTCGGCGATGATCTTGCCGTGGCCGTCGGGATCGAAGCGGTAGACCATCACGCGGTCATAGCCGACGAGGTCGCGCACGCTGCGCACCACGCCGTCGGTCAGCGTACCGATCGACGCTGCCTCGCTGATGCGTTGCACCGCTTCGCCCAGCTGTTTCAGCAGCAGAGCGCCGGGGACGTCGTGTGCGCGCAGCGCCCCCGCCGGTGGGTTCACCGGCTCCAGCTCGAGCACCAGCGTCTCGGCGTCGACGCGATGCGCCGCACCTTCGAAGCCGGCACCGCTGATGTGACAGCGAAGCGGTTGCGGTTCACGCAGGTCGCCGGCATCGCACAGCGCACGCAGTTGCTGCACGGCGTCGCCCTCCAATGCCGCCAGGTTGGAGAGCAGCAGCCAACCAAGCGGGCGGCCGAAAAGCGCGCCCGCCGACTGGCTGGCCTGGACAATGCGCAACTGCGGCTCGCGCAGCACCAGAAGCAGGCCATGCGGCTGGATCGAGCCGGCGAGATGGATCAGCTCGCGCTCGCAGTTCGTCATGTCGGCCTGGCCGAAGGCAGGGCTAATTGACATCGCGGCGTCGTCAGGTAGCCGTGGCCTGGGTCGCGCTCGGTGCTATGCAGCCTGCGTCCAGCGCCTTCAGCAACTTCTCGACCGGGATGCCCAGCAAGCTTGCTGCGGCCTCGGCGTTGCCGTGCGTGCGTGCCAGCGCCGCGGCCATGAAGCGCTGCTCCAGCAAGGTCCGCGAGCGCGTCATCAACTCGTCCAACGGCAGCATGCCGACGCTTTCGTCCAACGTCCGCAGCGCTTGCTCCCAGGCCGCCCGCGCGGCCCTCTGGGGCTCAAGGCCGCGCAGCGTGAAGCCGAAGCACTCCTGCTCGCCTTCGGTCAGCATCGCTGCGGTGACGTCGACATCCACAGGGTCGGCCCCGGCGCGGCGCAGGCTGGAACGAACCAAGTGGGCAATGCCGTGCTCATGCGCACCCGCCAAAAGCGCCGCCACGTCAGTGTCGATGCGGCCGAGCCAATCACCCAGCGGCCGGCCACGCAACTCGTCCTCCGTGCGTGTCCCGGCCAGCGTCAAGAAGGCCGGATTGGCGGCGACGATGCTCCCGCCGGAATCAGTGACGACCACGCCATCGCTCGTGCGGTCGACCAGCATCGCCAGAGTGCGCGTCAGGTCGGTGGTTTCAGCTTTCGGCATATGGACGCCCCGCACGCGCAAAAGCAGGCGTTGCCCACCACCCGCTCGAAACGGCGTAGCCGAAACGGCCACTGGCGACGGCGAATTGGGCAGTCGCGCATGGATCTCTGCCGGCTTGCCGCTACTCGCAGCGTTGAGCAGCAGTTCCTGCAGCGCGCCCGCCGCGGCACGCTCAAAGAGTTGTGGGGTCACGCGCCCGGTCAGCGTCGCTCCGGCGCCAAGCATGGCGGCGGCGGCATGGTTGGCCTCGATGATCCGCAGCGAGGTCGCATCCACCGTCAGCACAGCATCGGTGGCCACCTGAAACAGCAGGCGATAGCGCGACTCGGCCTGGCGGGCGCGCCAATAGCCGCGCTCCAGTTCCTGCTGCGCGTCGAGGAAGCGCTGCTGGATCGCCGACACCGCGCGCAGGTCGCGGCCCACTGCCAGTACGGGCCCAAGCGCGCCCAGACGCAAGGCCGAGAATGCCACCGGCACGCCGCTGACACTTGCGCCGGCGCCGGCGATGTTGAGTTCCCTTCGCCGCGCCACGCCAGTGGACTTCAGGTCGCCGAGCATCAATTCGACCTTGCGTCGCGTGTCGGTGGAGACGGTGTCGATCCACGGCCGGCCGATCCAGTGCTCGGCATCGGCGCTGATCGGCGCGTTGGCGCTTTGCGCCACGCTGCGGATGACGCCTTCCTCGTCGATGACCAAAGCAATATCACTGGCCAGCGAGACAAACGCCTCGGCCAGTTCGCTGGCACACCCGGACAGGGGGCCAAGGTCTGCCGGCACGGGAGCTCGGTGGGTCACGATAGGCTTCCTTTAGCGTCGCGGATCGGTTTCGGTAGGTTTTAACCCGATTCCGGCTGCGAATCGACTTCGCGGCGGGCCCCTTCCATTTGCCAGCATAGTGCAATGCGCACGGCGCACCAAACGGCGGCCTTGCGCGAGATCAGACGCGCGCCACGCCGAGCAGGTGCGCCATGTCCTTGAAGAAGATGCGCACATGGGCCATCGGCTTCTTGCGCACCAGCTCCTTGTTCATGTAGGACTCGAAGGTCAGCGTCTGCACGTCGCGGTCCTTGCAGATGCTGACGAAGCGTTCGCGGCGTTTGTCGTTGCGGTACCAGAAACGCTGCATGATGCCCAGCACCCAGAAAACGCGGCCGTGGGCACGCATGAACTGCTTGCGCGCGCCCGCCAGCGCCTTGCCGTCGCCGGTTTCCAGAAAGCGGTGCACGGCCTGCGCCGCCACGCGGCCGCCGTACATCGCAT
>Ga0316195_10000119_pt1 | contig 25368 bp, 24 predicted proteins | sample Phised1_MG_FD_204937 | JGI IMG/M metagenome (GOLD analysis project Ga0316195, IMG submission 204937) | Coastal sediment microbial communities from Maine, United States - Phippsburg sediment 1 | ecosystem: Environmental > Aquatic > Marine > Coastal > Sediment | place: USA: Maine | collected...
GGCGTTTCATCGAAGAACCTGTCAGTACGCGGTTACGGGGAAACGCAGCCGATTGCGGACAACAGCACGGCTGAAGGCCGGGCGAGAAACCGGCGGGTCGAGCTTCGTATCAGTAACCGTTGAGTTTGCAGAACACGGCAGGTTTCAGCGAATGCGCGGAAACCTGCCGGTTTTCAGGAACCCGATCGTGTTCTGAATAACCGTCTCGCTGTTCATCAGGTAGTGGTGCGACGTAGACACGATCATGAAATCGGCCATACCAAGAACGCGGGTCGATTCGACAGTGACTTTGCCGTCATCGTAGTCGGGCAGTATCGCTGACATAAACGGGTTGATTGTGCCGACTCCGGCAATGATGCCGAGCTCGAAGTCCACAGGACCTAGCCTGGCTGGAATGCTTGCTTCGTCGGTCCCCAGTTCCAGTCCGGCATCACCGAAAAACGGTTTCGCGATCTCCCAGTCCCTGGCCGTGTCCACAACTTCGCTACCCTGGTTAGGCGGACCGAGCATGACCACCCTGCCGAGGTCTGGTATTGGGCTTACCTGTTGCGCGTACCGCAATAGAATTCCGCCCATCGAGTGGGTGACGAAGTGGATTCTTATTGCACCGATGTCCCGACATTGCTGAAGCCCGAGGTCCACCACCTGGCTGGCGAATGACTCAATGGTTCCCGCGCGCGAGGGATAGTCAATGTTCACCGTCGGGAAACCTTCGCCATGCAGGGCTTCGGCCATATCCTCCATCGCCCGCAAGCTGCGATTCAATCCATGTAGCAGCACGACGCATTCGCCAGCATTCGTGGCAGGACGAAACTCTGATCGTGCAGCAGTAGCACAGGCGGAGACCTGAGTGGCGGCAGCGACCATGACCAGTATCGACCCCGCACAGGAACTGAAAAAGGAACCTCTGGTCTGCTGCTTGTTCACGCCGTTATTGGTCAATGACGAGGTACTGATCCGCGGCGACCGACAACAACGTGCGCTGCGTACCATCGGGCCAGAAAACGGTCAGGTCAACTGACATTGCCGAACCGAGCCCGAAGTGCGCCTCGGCCGGATTCTGGGAAACGAAATGATTGCTCGCGCGAATTTCGCGGATTTGCGTGCGAGCGCCGTCGGTGACTTCGATCAACGAACCGATCGCATCAGTGTTCAGGCCGCTGCCATTCAGTTTTACTGTCAGGTAGTGGTTATTGCCAGCCAGGTTGTTTCTGTACATCACGACGCTCTTGATGTCCTGGTTGTTCGTGATGACAAGGTCGAGATCCCCATCGCGATCGGAGTCGAAGCACGCGACGCCCCTGCCCTGGCCGGTATCGATCAGTCCAGCCTCCTCGGCCGCCTCGACGAAAGTTCCATCGCCCTGTGATTCGAAATACCGTACCTGGTCAAAAGTATAATCATCTGGACCACCCGCATTGCGAGGATCTATCTGCTCCCATCCGTTCACGTGAAAAATGTCGAGGTCGCCATCATTGTCGAAATCCTCAAAGCAAACGCCCCAGCCCCAGCCACCATTGGCGACACCGGCAGCATCAGTTACATCAACAAAGACTCCATTTCCGTCATTTCGGTAAAGGCGATTGCCGATATTTGGATCTGCGCTAGGAGTCGCCTCGAAGATCGACGTAACAAACCAGTCCATGTCACCATCGTTGTCGTAGTCACCGGCCGCACTCCCCATGCCGTTTCGATCGGCAATCACGTTACGATCCGTAATGTTCGTGAAGGTGGCATCGCCGTTATTCAGAAAAACCTTGCTGGTAGAAAAGTCTGACGCAAGCAAAATATCGGGGTCTCCATCGCGATCTATATCCGAAAACATGGGCGAAAAACTGTAGTCGAAGAAGCCCGACAACCCCGGTTCCGTGATGAGTTGAGCTGCAATACCGGACGGAATGCTCGTACTCATGAATGTGCCGTCGCCATTGTTTTGCCAGATTGATTCGGTGTCCGGCTGCGGGTCGTTACCCCAATGCGCCAGAAACATATCGAGATCGCCGTCCATGTCGTAGTCCGAGAAGCTGGCCGATATCGTGTTGCCAGCGCTCAGCGCCAAACCGGAATTTGCATAGATGTCGGTAAATTGATTGCCGTCATTGCGAAACAGGAAATTTGCATCATCCTCCACAGATCCGACAAACAGGTCGAGATCGCCATCACCGTCGATATCCCCAAATGCCGGGCCGCTACCGAGATGCACGACGTCCAACCCCAGCGCAGCCGACGTGTCTGAAAACTGATTCCCGCCATTATTGCGATAAAGCGCGTTCGGCGATCCATCGCCACCGACGAGGTAAAGATCAATGTTTCCGTCACGATCGTAGTCGGCCGCCGCCAGGCCGCCGCCCATTTGCGCCGGATCCGCCGTAAAGGGCTTTGTGATCGAAAACGAATGCGCAATACCGCTGCTCGCCGTGACATCGCTGAATGACGTTTGCGGCACAAACGCCGCTGGTGGTGGCGGGGGCGGCGGTGGCACGGGAGGCGGCGCGGTGGCGGAACTACCGCCTCCCCCTCCACAGCCAGTTACGGCGCTCGAGAATGCAAGCATCGCAAAATAGCCCGCCAGTCGGGTGCCAAACCAAATGGTACGTCCTGTCATTCGTAATTCCGTCGTATCAGCCGGAGAGTTTACTGGAGCAACCATCGTCAATCGATATCCAGTATTCTTGCGGGTCTATTTCCGCCCAACGCCAGCGTAACTTTTGCCGGTCGTTTTTTGGAGCCCTGTTCGCTACCGGCAGGGAAAGCCGGCTGGCAAATCCGCCACCCGACCGTCGAAGCGACTCTGTGACCTCTGACCGCGACGCCCGCCCTGCCCGGTAGCCATAATTGTTCCATGCACTATGCCGCCCTCATATCCCCTGTGATCCTGCCTGTGTTGTTCTGGGCCTGGTACCACTACTACAAGGACCGACACCTTCCGGAGCCTGTCAGCCATCTGCTAGCAGCTTTCCTCCTCGGTGGCGTTGCCTTCCTGCTCGGCAAATTCATGTACGCCGGTCTCGATCTGCTGGGCCTGCGCTACGATGCATTTCTGCTGGCGGAATCCGACCGGTTTGGACTTTTACTGTATGCGGTGCTGGCGATCGGGCCTATCGAGGAACTGGCGAAGCTGCTGCCGTTCTTGCTGGTAATCCGGTTTTTCCCCAAATTCGACGAGCCGCTTGACGGGATCATTTACGCCTCATTCATCGCGCTGGGCTTCGCAGCGATCGAGAATATCCAGTATTTACAGTATCTTACCTCGGGAGAAGCGATTGCCCGCGGATTTGCCGGGCCCGTTGTGCATATTGTTTTCGCGTCGATCTGGGGCTTTTACATTGGCAGGGCCAGCCTCAACAACGAACGGGTTTTTCTGACAATCACGCTTGCACTGGGCGGGACGGCGGTCTTGCACGGTCTGTACGATTACCTGGTAATCGCACTGCCGACATTCGCTCTGCCTGCATCGGCCCTGCTCGTGATCGGAATCTGGCTGTGGCGGATCGTCCTGATCCGCGACCTGCACGCGGCGGCACGCGGCGCCGGGGCGCTGACCACCGGCAAGACCTGAAACGGCCCCTGCAATGCCCGGTTGCGCGTCCTAGCTGCCCTGGTGATCGTAGGGATTGTAAGCGCCGCGCAGACCGTCCGCGGACTCTGCGGGCTCCTCAAGCGACAGGCCAGAGTGCTCCTCTGCCATCAGCTCCTGGAAGCGTTGCTCGATCTCTCGCAGCGACAACGAGACATATGACTGCGATCCTGAAGTATTCATTCCCTGAGCGTCTCCGTGATTTCTTTTAGTGGCTGTCGTTCATTGGCGATAGCTCTATATGTCGCAGTATAGAGACAGCAACAGTGCTGAATCGTGAAGCCGGTCTCACTTTTTTCGCTATTTGTGCACGGATTTCAGGCTTTATGACAAATCGCGCCGCCGACGGCTGCCGCCAGTCAATTGGCCCGGTTGGCGGGCCTGGCTCAGAGTTCGCGAAGCGCCGTCGCGACCGGTATCCGCACTGCCCGAATGGCCGGGAACAGACCGCCGATCAGGCCGATGATGAGTGCGGCCATTAGTCCCTGGCGGATCAATTCGCCGGTCACGGCGAAATCGAACACAACCTGGCTGAAACTTGCGGCATTCAATGTCGATACGGTAAAGCCGTTGAGGAACAGCCAGGCCAGCCCACCCCCGATCAAGCCGCCGATCAACGACAGCGCACCAGACTCGATAATGACGGAGACCAGCACGGCCAGCGGTCGAAATCCGAGCGCCCGCAACGTAGCTATTTCCTTACCGCGCGCGGATATGGACGAGTACATGGTATTTAATGCGCCAAAAACGGCACCAATGGCCATCAGGATCGTCACGGGGTATCCGACGAAAGTGATGAGCGTGGTCATGGCTTCAGATTGCTGTGAATAGAATTCGAGCTCGGTAAAAACATCAACGTCGATACGCGGGTCCTTATCGAGTGTCGCGCGAAGCTCATCGATGGCCTCGGGCGACTCGAGCTTGGCGCGAACGGTCTGATAGGAATTGCCACGCCGATAGGTCGACTGCACAACGCGCACGTCGGCCCAAAGTTCGGACTCGGCAACGCTGCCATCGTCCTCAAAAACGCCGACGACGGTCCACTCTGTAACCCCGAAAGGAATTGTCGAGCCAAGCTCAAGGCCCTTGAATACGCGCTGCGCACTTCTGCCGACCAGCAATTCGTTTTTCCCGGCTTCGAATGGACGGCCATCGACGATGCTCATATTGTCGCGAATGCCGTAGGCGGCGGGCTGGACGCCGCGCAGCGGCACATTGGCAGACTCGTTCGTCGATTTCTTCGCCACGTCGACCACGACGTAAAGCTCACCCGACACCATCGGATTGCCCGCGTCGTCACGGCGCACGCCGGGCGCAGTCGCAATGATCTGGATCTGCTCGTTGGAGACGGCACTGGCCATCTCGCCTGTCGAACCCGCCCGCAGCATAACTGCTGTATCGGTGGCGCCCGCCGCCACCATCGTCTTTTTGAAGCCACTTGCCATGGACAAAACGCCGGCGAAGACGCCGACTACCGCGGCTACGCCAATGACCGCGACCAGGGATGCCGCAAGCCGCTGAGGAATACTGCGCAGGTTGAGGGTCGTAACGGCAATTATCTGGTGAAACCACGACATTTCTGCGCTCCTAGGCCCGTGACAAGGCGTCGACGATGGTTAATCGCATTGCCCGAATGGCCGGGAATATGCCTGCAGCCAGGCCCGCGAGCGCCATATAGAGCAGACCCGTCAGTATTGCCCGGGCATCGATATAGATACCTGGCAAGGGAATATTGCCCGCAAGGATTACGTTGATGAGCAGCGTCGCTGTTCCGAGACCCAGCAGCCCCCCAACAAACATAACCAGGGACGACTCGGCCAGCACAATTGCCAGTACAGCCCTGTCTTCGAAGCCCAGTGTTTTCAGCACAGCCAGCTCCGAAATGCGTTCCCGGACGGACTGGGCCATCGTGTTACCGGCCACCAGCAGGATGGTAAAGAAGACAGCCGTCAGTATCAGTGTGATGATCAGCGCGATATTTCCGTACTGACCGATGAATGATTCGGCAAACGCGGCTTCCGTGCTGGTTTTCGTTTGATTCGGCGAATTGGCAAACAGCGTATCAACCGCGTCAGCGACCTCGGCCGAATTGGCCGCGCTGTCGATGCTGAGGATGAACCATCCCATCGATCCCTGGCCAAACGCGCGGCCTTCATCGAAGTAGTCATAGTTGATCAACATGAAGAGCGTATTGCTGCGCGGATCGTCGTTGTCAAAAATCCCCGCGATCTCGAAGTCCCAGACCTGACCGCCGTTCCTGTTGGTCCAGATGGACGAGTAGATTGGTATGCGATCGCCAACGGACCATCCATATTGTTCGGCCAGTGCCCGGCCAACGATGACGCTGTCGCGTTTGCGGGTCCACTCGTTGCGTTGCTCATCGGGGATGGTCAGCTCCGGATAAACGTCGAGATAGCGTTCCGGATCGACCGGGAATTGAGCGAACTGATTGCGCGGGTCCTGGTAATAGCCGCCGAACCAACTCGCGTGCGCAACTCGCCTCACGCCGGGTACGGACTCGATACGTGTCAGATAGGCCGACGGCAAAGAGTTAATGATGGAGATCTTGTCGAGCGTAATCAGGCGCTGTGCGTTGGCGAGATCGGTCGCGCCTCCAAAGGCCTGATTCAGCGCATTGAGCAACCCGAACAGGAGAAACGCGACGAATACGGACAGGATAGTCAGGATCGTGCGGATCTTTTTTCGCCACAGGCTCTTCCAGACCAGGTAGAAGTATTTCATGCCGAAGCCTCGACCACGAGAGTGCCCTTGTCCATGTGCAATGTGTGCCGCGCGTACTCGGCGGCCTGCGCATCGTGCGTGACCATGATAATGGTCTTGTTATGTTCGCGATTCAGCGCCTGCAGCAGGTTCAGAATTTCGTCCGCCGTTTCCCGGTCAAGATCGCCGGTAGGTTCATCGCACAGCAGCAAGGTGGGATCGGAAACAATGGCCCGCGCGATCGCGACGCGTTGCTCCTGCCCGCCCGACAATTCCCTTGGATAATGTTTCGCCCGGTCTTCAAGTCCGACGATAGCAAGCGCCGTAGCCGCACGCTTCGCTCGCTCTTTGCCGTTCAAACTGGTCAGGAGCAATGGCAGCTCCACATTTTTTTGCGCGGTGAGAACGGGCAGCAAATTATAGAACTGGAAAATGAAACCTACGTGGCGTGCACGCCATCGGGACAAGGCACTCGATGACATCAGGTGCAGTTTCTCGCCGCCGATCTCGACCGAGCCCGAAGTCGGTTTATCGAGTCCCCCCAGCAGGTTAAGCAACGTCGTCTTGCCAGAGCCCGACGGGCCCATCAGTGCCAGGAAATCGCCCTGCTTAATGGTGAGATTCAGCTGGTGCAGGACTTCGACCTTTTCCTTGCCTTTTTCATAGATTCGGCTGATATCCTTTAGCGTTACAAGGTCGTCACTCATGTCGTTTTCCTTATTTGCCTACCCGAACTTCCTGGCCAGCCACGAGCTCCTTTTCGGCTCCCGTCACGATCTGATCGCCGGCACTGAGTCCCGCCATAATTTGTTGTTCACGCCCGGACGCGGGACCAATCGTCACGGGTCGTCGCAGCGCCCGACCATCGCGCACAATCCAGACAAAACTGCCATCAATATCCGAATGCAGCGCATCACGGGAAATGCTGATACTGGGTGACGTTTCAGCTGCCTGCGGCGCATCACTACCCAGAAAAGCGACCTTGACGCCCATGTCCCTGAGCACGCGCTCGTCTCTTTGCTTAAAGCCGATGCGAACCCGGACTGTGGCCTTCTGCCGATCAGCCGTTGGCACGATGGCAATAACTTCGGCAGGTATCTGCCAGGCAGGATAAGCATCCAGCACTGCATTGACGCCCTGGCCCGCCTTGACTCTCTGGATATACGCTTCGTTGACATCGACCTCGATTTCAAGGGAAGTCATGTCCACGATGGTACAGATGCCGGTCCTGGTAAAGCCGCCACCGGCCGAGATCGGCGAAATCATTTCACCGGGCTGGGCATTCTTCGTCACGACAACGCCAGCAAAAGGGGCGCGAATGGTCGTGTTGTTGAGCTGATCAGCCGCCACTTCAACGCCGCGCCTCGCGACGATAACGTTCTCCTTGCCGGTAATCATTCGCGCACGGAGCGACTCGGCATTGGCTCGGGCGGTGTCAAGGTCCGAGTCGCTGATGAGATTCCGCGCTGCAAGCTCTTCGCTGCGTTTAAGATCGAGTTCGGCTTTGGTCAAAAGCGCCTGGGTTTCCGCCAACACGGCCGTCGCCGATCCGAGCTGTGCTTCGGCAAGCGCGAGTTGCGCTTCCTGTGTGCTGGCATCCAGCCTGGCAACGACCTGGTCTTTCTCAACGGTCATGCCTTCTTCAATCAGCACCTCGAGCACTTTGCCGGCGATCTTGGAGCTGACAGTTGCCTCCCGCCGCGCTACGACGTAGCCGGATGCATCCAGCACGCTGATGCCGCCGGATTGCGATGCCACAATTTTGACCGTCTCGACCTGCACGTCGACCGGTGCGTTGACACTGCGCTGAACGAGGGCCGCAACGATTGCGCACCCGGCAAGAATACCGGCGAGGATCCACGGCCAGCGGCGTGCTGGCGTAGCGTTGCTGTCCCGATCAATCTTTAGTTCGGCCAGCCGGTCAATTTTTTCCGACACGGTATTTTTCTTTTTTTGCAATCGTCCCGCTAGTTTACGTTTCCATCGCAGCCACCGCTATCGCCATCCGTTGCGGCTGAGGAATTGACGCGGACGATATGAGACCTCGGGACCGTCAGTATCGAACCAGCGCCGAGCCCCAGGTAAATCCCGCGCCAAAAGCCTCAAACAACAGTATCTCGCCGCGTTTGATCCGGCCATCCCGGACGGCCACATCCAATGCCAGGGGTATTGACGCACTCGAGGTGTTAGCGTGCTCATCGACGGTGACGATGACTCTTTCCATGGGCAGGCCGAGCTTCTTCGCGGCCGCCGTGATAATCCTAAGATTGGCCTGGTGCGGCACCAGCCAGGCGATGTCCTTCTGGCGAATGTTGCTACCGGCCAACGTTTCACGGGCTATCGTCCCAAGGGTGCTTACCGCCTTGCGAAATACTTCATTGCCCTTCATCTGGATGAAGGCTGCTTCCTTCTGGACAATGTCATAGCCACTGGAAATACCGGCGGGCACGTGCAGCAGTTCTTCGAATTCGCCATCGGAGTGAATATGGGTTGAAATGATACCGGCTTCGTTAGACGCGGAAAGAACAACCGCTCCTGCACCATCACCGAACAAAACACAGGTCGATCTGTCGCTCCAGTCGAGGATTCGGGAATAGGTTTCGGAACCGATCACCAGCGCATTGCGTGCACCGCCGGTGACGATGAACCGGTTGGCAACGTCAAGCGCGTAAATAAAGCCCGAACATGCGGCATGGATGTCAAATGCCGGAATTTTCTTTAGCCCCAGTCGACGTTGAAGGATACAGGCCGTACTGGGAAAGACCTTGTCCGGCGTCGTAGTCGCAAGAATAATCAGGTCAATATCAGCCGCGTCAAAATTCGCCGCTTCGAGGGCCCTCTCTGCTGCAATGAGCGCCATGTCTGAGGTCTTTTCGCCCTCAGCGGCAACATGCCGGCGCCTGATGCCGGATCGTTCGCGAATCCATTCATCGGTCGTGTCGACGAGTTTTTCCAGGTCCTTGTTGGTAACCACCCGTTCCGGCAGATAACCACCCGTACCGGCGATTCTTGCAAATGTCATTTAGCGGAATTCCTTTTGGGGTCCGGTTTGGTTGCGACGAATCAACGCCGCAAGAAATCGGCCAGTTCCCGGATGGTCGGATGGTCAAACAGATCACTGATATCGAGCTTGCCAGGATATTTCTCTTCGACGGCGAGGACTATTTCAGTCAGTGTAAGAGAACTCACACCAACTTCAAACAGGTTGTCGTCAGGGCCAATGATCCTCTCTTTCGAAAACTCGCGGCAGATCAGCTCAAGTTCCCTGACAACAGGGTCCGTGTCGAGCTCGTCGCCAGAAGGCGACCGCTGTTTGAGATCAGCGACCACGTCCCTGAATTCGCCCTCCAGGTAAGCATTTGCCAGGCTCGATCGCTGCACCTTGCCGCTGGTAGTTTTCGGTATGCGGGTTACCGGAATGACGTGGTCAATTTCGAGGCCCGTGTGTTCGCCAACAATCGCACGGACGTCGGCGGCTATTTTGCGAAAAGACTCGGTATCCTGCCGGTGGAGCACAAAGGCGAGCAGTTCTTCCGTCTGCCTGGTCGTTGGCGTTACACCGCTAATAACGACTTTGCCAAGATCCAGCCCGTCGAGCTGCGCGATAATCTCCTCGATATCGTGCGGATAATAATTTTGTCCGTTGACGATGATGATGTCCTTGGATCGTCCGGTGATCACAAGTTCCCCGTCCACGAAAACGCCTACATCGCCGGTCCGCAACCAGTTGTCGTCGGCGAACAGAGCGCTACTGGCCGTTGCGTCATTATAGATACCGGTCGTGACATTTTCGCCACGAATCTGGATATGCCCGACAATACCCTCGCCCATCGGCAGATCCTCGTCATCCGTAATACGGACTTCGCTGAATTTTATCGGTCGACCCACTTTGAGAAAGCTCACCGTATCGGGGTTGCCGGGTTCGCTGGCCTCGTACGGGGCACCAATTTTCAGGCTGTGGCGATCGACCAGGATGCGCGAATACTCGCTACCCAATGCGGGAAACGTCACCGCGAGGGTCGCTTCCGCCAATCCGTAAACAGGAAACATCGAATTGCGTTTGAGCCCGTAGGGCGCCATCGCATCCAGAAATGTTTCGCACAGATCCCACGAAATGGGCTCAGCCCCATTGAGAATAAGATTTACCGCCGAGAGATCGAGATTGTCGATGCCTTTGCGTTCAAAGAGTTTGAGAAAATGCTTGTAACCAAAATTGGGTGAGCACAGTTGCGTCGATTTCAGCTCACTGGCTTTCTGCAGCCACAACAGCGGGCGACGCACGAATACGCTGGTATCCATGATTGCGTGATCCATGCCGGCCGCCACAGCGCACAGGTGATAACCGATCAGGCCCATGTCGTGCGTCAACGGCATCCAGCTGAGACTACGCTCGTTCTCGTTCCACTGTATACCTTCCATGATACCGCGAATGTTTGCAGTCAGGTTGTTGTGAGTGAGGCAGACCCCCTTGGGGTCGCTCGTCGATCCCGACGAGTACTGGATAAACGCGATATCGGCAGGATCCGGACTGGCCAGTGCGCCCGCACCGGCAGCGCCCAGATCGTTATCGGCAATGCTGCGTTCAGTCAGCAATACCTCAATGTCACGAAGATTGTTTTGGTCTGCAAAACTCCGCAGGCGGTCGAGAAGCTCAGGTTCCGTGTAGAGGGTTCCTCGATTGAGCTGCGTCAGTATTCGGAAAAGTTTGAAGCGGTGTTCGTCGCTGATTCCTACCGCCACCGGTACCGGTACGATCCCACCAAGAATCGCCGCCCAGAAGGCCGTGACAAACTTTTGATTAACGCGAGTAAAAATAACCAGCTCATCGCCGGCCTGCATACCGTGATTTTGCAGACACCCGAGCAGCTTGACCGCGTCATCCCAGACCGTCGCGAACGGCAAGACGATTTCGTCCTTGTCTCCGTCAATAAAACGAATTTCGCGAGCTTTGGCGCGCGCACCGTGAAGGATGCTCGTAAGACTTTCGTAACGTTCCATTTATACCGTACTACGCAGATTTGGCCGCAGAATTATCGGATTTCGCGTACGCAAGTTGATTCCGAGATCCAATTCGGGCTCCTGACCGTTGTCCAGTGTCATATGAAATCGCTGGATGAGCAAGCCAAGGTGTATTTTCATTTCCAGAAACGAGAAATACTCACCAAGGCAACGACGCGGACCCAGGGAAAACGGAAAGTACGGGCGCTCGCCTTTTTTGTGCGGGGAGTCTGGTCCGAACCGATCCGGATCGAACAATTCCGGATCAGGCCAGTACTGTTCTGTGCGATGCAGAATATAAGGCGACAGGTAAATATCGGTGCCCTCCGGAACGTCGCAGGTCTCCAACGTATCGTCTTTGATCGCACGCCGGCTGAACAGCCATACCGGTGGATAGAGACGCAGCGTTTCTTCCAGCAATTGCTGCCCGTAGGTGGCGTTCGTCAGCGTCTGCTCATCGATTGCCGACGGCTCCCGCATAAGCTGCCGAGCCTCTGCCAGCAGCAGTGATTCCGCCTCCGGGTGTCGGGCAATGAGATACCAGGCCCAGTTAAGAGTCCCGGCAGAGGTTTCATAACCGGCAACTATCAGCGTGACGAGCTCATCAAGCAGTTCCTGGTCGCTGAAGCCATTGCCGGATTTGTCTGTTGCCAGCATGTACATGGACAGAAAATCAAAATTGTCCTCCGTGTTCCCGCGCGACCGCCGCTCCTTTATGACGCTCATAATCAGGTTGCGTGACTCGCGAACCTGCATGACGATGCGCAAATTTCTCTCGGAATCCTTGCTAAGAAATGCGAACGGATTTTCGCCGGCCTTGAGGATGTGCGTTTCGTAGTCGTCGCCGAAAATGCATCGAAGGATCAATTCGAGTGCAAAATCGCTCATTTCCCGGGTGATATCGAGCGTGTCACCGGCGGCGGCGACCTTTTCCCATCGATGGGCACGGGTTTCGGCACACTGAATCATGAGACCAATCAATCGATGCACATTCTGCCTGGTAAACGCCGGCTGGATCATTCGCCGTGACCGGCGCCAGGTTTCGCCGTCGCTGACGATAAGACCGTTGCCCAGCAACATTTTGACTCTTTCGAAACCGGGGCCCTTCTGATATCGGATGTGGTGCCGTACCAGCAGCCGGCGCACCTCGTTTGCGTCGTTTATAAAGTATGCCTGCCGTCCGTTCGGCCTGGCGACCGCAACCAGGTTGCCGTACTCCGCCTGCAAGCTCTGCAGTGTCGCCAGCGTTTCGGAATCCACGCCAAGCGTTACGGGTTCCTCTGGTCCTCTGGGCAACCGGGGTTGGTGTTTAGGTAAGCTCATGAAATATTAGGCGTTTTTGGGCCGGCAAATTGGCAAACACCGGTCCGGCAGGCGCAATATTACATTGACCGGTACATAACCGATACTGCAAACTTCGTCGCCATCCGGCCGCCCTGCCGGCGATACGTCGCTGAATGTTCATATTTCGTTCATTGACGCGCCGGTAAGCTGTCATCATGACCGGAATAATTGAATCACTGGGCCTTAATTCATCGTGAGTCGCCGGATGCAACAATCGCAGCCTGACAAGGACTATTCGACGGTCGAGTCACGTCGTAGCAGCCGTTCCCGGCGTCAGATGTCCACGGGACGGCGTCTCTATTATTTTCTGGGCATGCCCATACTGCGGGTGGTGATATGGGTCGTATCGTCGACCTACCGGCTTCAGCGGGTCATTGGCGAAGATATCGCGGACCGCGTTATTGCCGACCGCGACACGGTGTATGCGCCCTGCTACTGGCATCAGCATCACGTGCTTTGCTCCCAGATGATGCACAACTGGATTCGGCGTGGCTTTAAAGCCTGCTTTCTGGTTTCTTCATCCGTTGACGGTGAGGTTCCGGCGCGCATCGCGCGCAGCTGGGGTGCCGAGGTGATTCGGGGCTCGGCGAACCAGACCGGAGCGCTGGCGCTACGGGACATGCAGCAGATGATGCAGAAAGGATATGCAATTGTGACAACGGCCGACGGACCCAGCGGTCCAAAGTACGAATTCAAACAGGGCGCCGTTTTAATGGCCAGAATCGGCGGTACGCCCATGGTTCCGCTGGCCTGCGCCGCCGACCGCGCGTGGTACCTGAAACGTTGGGACGATTTCATGATTCCGAAACCGTTTGCACGAGTCGTGCTTGCGATCGGCGAACCGATTGAGGTGCCTCGTGGCACATCAATGGAAAAGCTGGAGGACTTCCGGCTGGAAATGCAGTACGCAATCAATGCGTTGATGGCCGAGTCTGAGCAGGCACTCGAACACGGTAAGGGCTAAGCAATGTCGCACATAAATTCGTCAATTCGTGTATTCGTGTTCGCAATAAGCCTGTTGTTGTTGCAGATTACCTGTGGCGCAGCGGAGCTCACGCCGCATTCGGCTGTTTACAAAATCAAGATCAGTGTTCTGGGAGGCGAGCTGCGCACGCACCTGCAAAAACTCGAGAACGGTTATCGCGCCGAATCGTCAATCGAAGCGACCGGCATGTCGAGACTGATTGCCCACGGGGCAATTCGCGAGAGTTCCGTGTTTTATTTATCGGATGAAGGACTGCGCCCGGCCGAATTCAATTCAGATGACACCCTTTCCAAGGGCGGAGAGACAGTTGACTTCAGGTTCGACTGGGATGCCAACGAGATAACCGGCACAATCGACGGAGCGGAATTTCAGACACCGCTGGAGGGCATTGTCCACGACCGTGTGTCGCTCCAATTCGGTCTCATGCATGACCTGATAAACGGCATCCATCGTGACGCCTATAAGCTCCAGGACGCAGAAACACTCAAGCCGCTGGCGATTACGAATATTGGCGCGAAACGGGTCAAAGTGCCCTTCGGTCAATTCGACGTTATCGGAATCCAGCACCAGTCAGAGGGCTCGTCGCGCAAGACAACTTTGTGGGTTGCCGAGTCGCTCGGATATCTTCCCGTAATTATCGAGCAGCATCGCAATGGAAAATTGCAGGTGCGAGCAATGTTGACTGAGTATACGCCTGAGCCGTAGCAGCCGCGTCGACGTCATTGGAGTTCATGCTGACGCCGGTTTGACTGTTACTTGTCCAGATCAAACAATTGCGTGATGCTTTCGGTTTGCCCTTCACTGCTGCGAAACGTAATAGTCCGGCGCAGTACCTGGCCGTTTTCAGTCAGCTCGAACCTGTCGGTCAATTTCATATTATTACGGTCCAGCGTCTCGACGACCAGCTGTTGCCCTTCCCATCCTGTAACGCGCTGCGCTTCGACCTGACCGATGCTGACCAGCCTGTTTTCGCCGAAACGAAATTCGTCGACAACAGAACGGTCAAAGCTGATGAACATGCCGTCCCGGGTCTGGGTAATCTTTAACGACCGCCCGGTCTCAAGAAACACGAATACCAGGCCGCCGGACGCGCCCCTTTTGGAGCGCCCGCTGGGCCGAAGGACCTGGCCGTCCTTGATGCCGTCAGTCTTGCGAATAGCCTCTCTGATGCGTCGGTCATTTTCGCGTGATCCACTCTGAATGACCCAGTTGCCGCTGAAGTCGATGCCTGGCGGCACTTCGCCACTCCTTGACTCGAGCACCTCGTGGCTGGCGCAAGCCGACAGCAGGAGCAAGACGACCACCGGTTTCATAAAGGTCATTTTCATTGTTTTGGAAGCGGTATGAATTCGGTTTCCCCCGGAACCTGGGCAAATTTCCCATTGCGCCAATCTCTCTTGGCCTGCTCAATTCTCTCCCGGGAACTGCTGACAAAATTCCACCAGAGGATTCGTTCGCCCTCCAATGCCGCGCCACCGAGAAGCATCAGTTTGGACGCTTCCGTCGCAACGACATCGGCGCAACATTCGTGTCCGAGCACCGCCATTTGTCCGGCCTTCAATAGCCAACCGTCAACGGTGCATGCTCCGGTTACGCAGTACACGGCCGATTCTGCAAGGTTTTCCGGTGTTCGGAGGGAAGTGCCCTGCCCAATGTCCGCCTCGACGTAGATCGTCTCACTGGACGTCTGAACGGGAGAACGCTTGCCGTAGGCTGCCCCGGCGATAATTCTTAGCCGCACGTCCGGCAACGCTACGCAGGGAATATCTATTGCCGGATAGTGCTCGAACCTTGGCGCCGTTTCTTCCAGTTCTGTTGGCAATGCCACCCACGCCTGAATGCCATGCAGGTGTGACCCGGTGGCTACGAGGTCGTTGGGGGATCGTTCGGAATGCACAATCCCGCTACCGGCGGTCATCCAGTTAACAGCACCCGCCGTAATTGGCTGGTCGTAACCAAGGCTGTCGCGATGCACGATGACGCCATCGAAGAGGTAGGTAATCGTGGCGATGCCGATATGCGGATGCGGTCGAACGCTAACGCCCGAACCTGGCGGAAAGTCGGCCGGGCCCATGTGGTCAAAAAAAATGAATGGCCCTACCCGCTGGCGCTGCCTGTCAGGGAGACTCCGCCGGACACTGAACTCGCCCAGGTCCTTGGTTTGCGGCTCAATAACGAGGGATATCGATTTGGGCTTGCTGTCAGACATGAAAGCTGGTCACTCTTTAGGTTGAGTATATCGAAGGACAAATCGTTATAATCCTTATCGCCTAAATGGGAGCGACACGCAACCGTGACAACGAACAACAACGACAAAATCGTCGCCAGTACCTGGTCTGGCTCCCTGAGCCCGCCCGTCAACATTCCGGCCAAAGCCGATATCGTCATTATCGGCGGCGGCATCGTCGGCGTCTCAACTGCATGGTTTCTTGCGAAGCAAGGCATCGACGTTTGTCTTTGCGAGAAAGGTTATATCGCCGGAGAACAGTCGGGACGCAACTGGGGCTGGGTGCGGCAGCAGGGACGCGATCCTCGCGAGCTGCCAATGATGATCGAAAGCATACGTATTTTTAGCGAATTCAAAACCGAAACCGGCGAAGACGTGGGATTCAAACGGGGCGGCTGCCTTTTCACGGCTAACCGTGACAAGGATATGGATGAATTCCATGCATGGGCAAAGATCGGCAAGGAATACGAACTCGACACTCGTGTCATCGATGCGACTGAATTGTCGTCGCTGGTGGAAGGGGCTACTCCCAACTGGTATGGCGCGATGTACACGTCCAGCGATGGCCGTGCTGAACCGCATTTGGCGGCTCCGGCCATTGCTCGTGTCGCAGAACGCGCGGGCGCCAAAATCCTGACCTCATGCGCAGTGCGCGGAATTGAATCGAGTGCTGGTCGTGTCTCTGCCGTCGTCACTGAGCACGGCACTATCCAGACGTCGGTTGTCCTGTGCGCTGCCGGAGCCTGGACGTCATTATTCTGTCGACCTCTGGGGATCTCGGTTCCCCAGCTGAAAGTTCGTGGCACGGTTGCCAGAACGGCAGCGGCCGAAAAAGTACTTGATGGAAATGTATTTGACGCCCGAATAGGCATACGCCGGCGTGCCGATGGCGGCTATACCGTCGCTCATGGTTCCGTTTTGGATCATGGAATCACGCCGTCCACGTTTCGTTACGCTTTCAAATTCCTGCCGGCCCTTATGCAGGAAATAAAGGTGCTGCGCCTGAGATTTGGCAAGGATTTTTTCGAAGAATTGGCGATGCCGACGCACTGGGCTCTTGATGAGCAGTCCCCTTTCGAGAAAACCAGGGTATTGAATCCCGAACCCAGCGCCCGGGTTTTGCGGGGGATTCGCAGAAATCTATACGAAGTATTCCCGAAGCTTGCTGGCGTAGACATTGTCGAGGCGTGGGCCGGGATGGTGGAAACCTCACCAGACGTCGTTCCGATGATTGGCGAAGTTGGCGATGTGGCCGGCTTTCATATCGCAACCGGCTTCAGCGGTCACGGTTTTGGCATCGGTCCCGGCGCGGGCAAGGCACTTGCCGCCATGCTGACCGGTGCCGACAACTCCATCGATCTTTCGCCATTTCGCCTCAGTCGTTTCTTCGATGGAACACCGATTCGCCCGCGCGCCACAATCTGAGATCTTTCTGATGCGTATGATTCTGCCGTTGCTGCTGCTGTTACTGCCACCGGTATCCAGCGCCGAAAACCCGAATACGCTGCGCATCGACTACTTTCACAGTGGCAACGTAGAGGCGGAAATGTTCAGCCTTGATCGGGTCATACTGGAGCCGCTGCCTTTTCCTGGAAACCTTTCCCAGCCCATCGACCGTACCCTGCGCGGCAAGTACTTATTTGAAGTCGTGGATCCGGAGACCGGCAGGATCGCCTGGTCACGCAGCTTCAGCAGTGTCTACGGCGAGTGGGAAACCACCGGTGAGGCGCGCCGCATGAATCGCACCTTTCAGGAGTCTCTGCGCCTGCCAAATCAGGACAGGATATTTGACGTCATTGTCAGGAAGCGTGGCAAAGACAACTCATTTGCAGAGATCTGGCGGACGCGTATAGACCCTGCGGATTATCTGGTTCATCGGGAGTCAGCGTCCTACGCCGATGACGTCGTTGCGATTGAAGTAAATGGTGATTCGGCAACCAAGGTTGATCTCCTGCTGCTGGGCGATGGCTACACGCTCGACGAACGGGACGCCTTTATCGAAAAGGCCCGCGAACTAACCGAGATCTTGTTCGCAACGACGCCGTTCCGCGAGCGAAGGAGCGATTTCAATGTATGGGCAATCGCGCCACCCGCCTCCGAATCCGGCGTATCACGCCCCTCGACAGGGACTTACAGGGATTCTCCGATAGGAGCGACTTACGACGCATTTCGCAGTGAACGGTATGTTCTGACCAACAACAATGACTGGCGCCGGATCGCCTCCTCGGTTCCGTATGACTTCGTCGAAATTCTGACCAACAGCGATACCTATGGCGGTGGCGGAATCTACGGCCTGTTCAGTACAGCAGCCGCCAACAGTGAATGGGTCGGCTATCTTTTCGTGCATGAATTTGCCCATCACTTTGCGGGTTTGGCAGACGAATATTTCACCAGCTCGGTGGCCTATGAGGCACCGCAGGAAATTGTCGAACCCTACGAGCCTAACGTAACGGCTCTCCTCGACCCGGAAAAACTGAAATGGCGACACCTGGTCGATGCCGAGACTCCGCTCCCGACGCCATGGCCGAAGCAGGCTTACGAAGATCACTCGCTTGCATACCAGGCCAGGCGCGCAAACATGCGTACGGAAAATGTCGACGAATCGGAAATGAACAAGTTATTCAGGGATAACCAACTGGTGGTTGAGGGCATGTTTTCGACGGCCCCTTACCGTAGTTCAGTCGGCGCTTTCGAAGGTGCCTTATATCAGTCGAAAGGCTATTACCGACCTGAGCAGAATTGCATCATGTTTACGCGTACGGAAAATTTCTGTCGTGTCTGTGCCGCCGCGATTGAAGAAGTTATTGACGAGTACACTCGCTAGACAGAATTTTCGCGAACGCAATCGGCCAGTTTTCGTGCAAATACACCCCGCCGCGATACCCTGATGCGGTCCAGCACCAACCAGTTGGCCAGTTGACGAAGTTCGCGGCTGAGTTCCACGAGGGTTCGATCTTCGTCGATGTCTGGTTCCGCATAGCTGGCCAGAACCAGCAACGCACGATTCTTGCGGTCCGCTTTCAGGTCAACACGCGCGACAATGCGATCATCGAGCAGGAACGGCAGGACGTAGTAGCCCCATTGCCGCTTTGCGGCAGGCACGTAAATCTCAATCCGGTATTTAAAATCAAACAATCGTTCCGCGCGTGGCCGGAACCAGACCACCGGATCGAAGGGAGACAACAACGAGGCGGCGGAAATTCTGCGGGGCTTTTTGGCATCTTTCGCGAGGTATGCCGGCTCCTTCCACCCTTCCACAGCAAGCGGCGCGATTTCGCCTGAATCCACAAGCTCGTCAAGTCGGGGAGCTGCTTCTTTTGGCGACATACGGAAGTAGTCCGCCAGGTCACGCAAGGTTGCAATTCCCGACGCCCTCGAAGCACGCCGTAACAATTCCCGTTGCGCCTCTTCCCTCGTCACGACCGTTTCGCGATGATGTGTGTCGATCAGACGCTCGGGCACATCATATACCCGCTGAAAATTCGGCAATCGATCGGCGACTGCCAGCTTGCCGCGACCAAAGTGAATTTCGAGCGCCCAGCGCGATGCCGACCGATGCCAGTCGCCGGGCCTTCTCCTCGGCGCGGCGAAGACCGGCATGTCCTGCGCGGTAACCGGTGCCTTTTCGCGGCTGATCGCCAGCACCTCATCGAGGTAGCGGGACTTACCTTTAAGTTTCATGATCGGACTGTGCGGATACGGACGAAAATCCTGACGCCGATGCTCGAGTATGGGCCATAGCTCACTTGGCACGATCGATGCCTCGTGAGCCCATTGCTCGGTAAAATCCCGACCCCGGTAAACCAGTTCATGGAATCGCGGTACTTCGTAAGGACCGAGTCGCGAATAAAGGACCATCAAATGCGCCGGAATCAGCACGTTGACATAGTCAAGTTGCAGCAAACCGAGGCGCTCAATGACCCGCCGGATGTGCCCGATATGAATCGGCGAACCCGGTCGCTTGCGATCGAAGCCTTGTGCGGCCAGGGCAATACGTCGCGCTTCAGGTAGTGAGATTTGGCGGCGTACCATCTATGCTGCTCCGGAACTGACTGCCTGGCGGAGGAGAGGATATGGGCAAGGAATATACGGAAATCGATTCGCAGATCCAGCGCTGGATCGAACGGCAACACGTTTTCTTCGTCTCAACGGCGCCATCCGCTGCCGACGGCCTGGTGAATTGCTCGCCGAAGGGGCTTGATTGCCTCCGCGTTCTGGGACCCAGGGAGCTGGCGTACGTGGACACTGGCGGAAGCGGCGTCGAAACGGTCGCCCACCTCAAAGATAACGGCCGCATAACCCTGATGTTCTGCGCTTTTGACGGACCACCCAAGATATTTCGCTTCTACGGATCCGGCACCGTCGTTGAACCACATGACGCCGGATTCGACAAGTTGCTTGACCGGTTTCCGCCACCGCCGGCCGCGCGCAATATTATTTGCATCGCTGTCCAGCGCATAATCGACTCCTGTGGCTTCGGCGTCCCGCAATACGAATTCATAAAACATCGGGACTCGCTCGGTAACTATTTCTCCAAGCAGTCAGAGGAAGACATATGGGCCTATCGCCGCGAACGTAACAGCAAAAGCCTGGAAGGCTTGCCCGGGCTTTCATTTCCCCCGGCAGAATCCTGATCAGGCCAGGCCTTTGGCGACGCCGCCGGCTTGGACGGAAAGTCGTTTGGCGATGGAACTCGCGTAGTCACGGCTGCTGATTGTGTCCACCATGTGCCATTCCCCGACACATTCTTCGGCCGTCAGTGTGACGCACAGCCAGCCATGTTGCTCGATATCAAGGAAATGAAAATTCGGGTTTTGCGCGAGGGTGGCGTCACGGATGCCATCGGGAATCCGGTCCGGAAAATACGCGGACAATCCGGGCGAGGTTACCGACGTTGTCATCAGTTCAACGGCTACCGGTGCGCCGCCCGATGACGGTACCAGGTTGGCCGCCAATGCGGTGTGCAGGTCTCCGCTTAGCACAACCGGATTCTTTGCAAAGTTACCGAGATCGCTCAGAAAATCCTCTTTGGCAACCGGGTAACCATCCCAGACGTCGAGTATTTGCGGCGAATGGTATTGACTGTTCTGTATAGCCCTATCCAGCTGATCCGCATTGAACAACGAGGGCTTCTCCCGATCGACCAGCGGCTCAAGATTTGGCGGCTCCATTCGTGCCACCATCACCTGCTGGGCAATCACTTGCCAGGTTGTGTCGACCGACCCCTGCAAGCGTTCCCTAAGCCACGCTTCCTGATCAGCACCCAGCAGCCGTCGCGCCGGATCCTGCAGCGCCTTGGTAATGGACTCTACGGTGACGTCGCCGCCGACGTTTGGCTGCCGATCACGACCGAACAGTCGGGTGTCGAGCAACAGGATGCTGGCCAGCCCGCCGAAGCGAAAGTCGCGAAAAATTCGCGTATTCGGTCCCTCGGGCTCGCCACGCACGGGCATCCATTCGAAATAGGCCTGCAGCGCGCCGTCGCGGCGTTCCGCCCATCCGCCCTCGTCCGGCGAATGATTTTCGGCCCCGTTTTTCCAGGCGTCATTGGCGAATTCGTGGTCATCCCAGATAGCGAGCATCGGCAGCTTCGCGTGCATCGCCTGCAGATCGACGTCAGTCTTGTACTGCGCGTGCCGGCTCCGGTAGTCGGCTAGCGACAGGATTTCCTCCGCCGGCTCAGGGACTCTGCCCAGCGCCGTCGCATTTTGCGTGCCGTACTGTCCCAGGCCGTACTCGTAGATGTAGTCGCCCAGGTGCAACACCAGATCAAGGTCGTCCCGCTCGGCGATGTCGCGGTAGGCATTGAAAAAACCTGTCGGATAACTGGAACAGGAGACCACCGCGAATCTGGCCATGCGCGGCGTGTTCTGGGGCAGCGTACGCGTGCTGCCGACAACCGACTCCTGGCCATTGCAGATAAACCGGTAGCAATAGTTGCGCCCCGGCGCGAGACCTGTAACGTCCACTTTGACCGTAAAGTCACGGAATGCGCCGGTTTCAATGTGCCCCTGTGTGACGATGTCCTGCATCGCCGCGTCATTTGCGATCTGCCAGCGGACATCGAGATTGTCGCTGAAGGCGCTACTTACCCTTGTCCAGATGATCACGCTACTGCCGGTCGGATCGCCGCTGGCCACTCCGTGACGGAAGCTGACTTTCGGCCGCGAAAATGCCATGGCCTGTTTCAGGGACGCTGTTGCCAGCAAGAAAGCCGAGCTTATGGTTTTGAGAAAGGTTCTGCGGCGCACGTATGACTTCCATTGGTGGTTAGTCACATAATAGCCTTCATTCATTTCGCACTATAGTCATTTGCATGGCGACTCACGTGATAATTGGTTGTGTTCTCAGCTGTGTGCTTGTCTTGACGGCGACGGGCGTAATCGCAGACGACAGGACCGCTGTAGAAGGAACCTGGCTGAACGGCGCTGGGGACGGCTGGATAGAACTCCGCATCGACGGCGAGGAATTACGCGGGCACATCAGCGGCTCGCCCGATGACCCTTTGAATCAAAAGCCGTCACGTCTCGATGCCAGCAACCCGGACGAGAGCCTTCGCAACCGCGAACTGAGGGGACTCGTCATACTGAGTGGGTTCCGCTACGAGGATAGCGGCCGCTGGAGCGGCGGTCGCATCTACGACCCGAACAGCGGCAACACCTATCGGGGCACTATCACCCTGACCGACCGGAACACACTAAAGCTCCGCGGCTACATCGGAGTTTCATTGTTTGGGCGCACAGAAACCTGGCGGCGAAAGGCTGAGCCTTAAGTATTAAATGACATTAATATTCTTCTATAATTTCTTGTTTTTATTATTTTTATTGATCCTTCTTCTGAACCATACGACCCATCGCGGTTACCGATACCGCCAGGTACAGAAGATACGCTGCCCAGACCAGTTGCCCGTTTATGGGGCCTGCCGCGCCGATCCAGTCAAGACTCACAATAGCGGCCGGCAGCAGTAGCAGCAGACGCAACCACTCGAAGCGGGCGCAATAGGCCCGTTGCTCGCTCATGATCCCAATGCTATACAAGGTCGCCCAGAGCAGCAGGCACGGAACGAGCACGCTGGCGACTCCGTAGGCAGCGAAACGTTCACCGATCCATAGAATGGCAAGAGCGGCCAGCATGAACTGCCCCATGATGTAACGGCGGATTGCGGGATCGATAACCGGGTCGAATTTCTGGAAATTACGCAAGTCTGTTTCGGGCTTCGGATACCGCGCCTCGACGTCCGCCGGACGCCACCCGGTTCGACGGAACCAGATTGCGAGTTTGTCCCGCCAGCGCTCTGCCCTGGCCGCGTCGGACAAGAGATACCGGTAAACCTGCAGATTTGCCCAGAATGGGTTCCAGTTCGCTAGCGGCTTGCGGACCCCGAAAACGACGGGCTCGTCGTCAAGCTCCTCCTGGAACGTACCGAACAGGCGGTCCCACAGGACCAGGATCCCACCGTAATTGCGGTCGATGTATATTCCGTTTTGGGCGTGGTGCACGCGGTGATTGGACGGGGTTACGAATATGCGGTCCATCCAGCCGAGCCGGTTGATCAATTGAGTATGGACCCAGAACTGGTAGATCAAATCCAGCGCGTTGACGGTGACAAACACTTCGAATGGCATCCCGAGCAGAAAAAGTGGCACATAGAAAATCCAGGTGAATAGGAAGCCGGTGCTCGTCTGCCTGAGTGCGGTTGAGAGGTTGTAATCTTCGCTCTGGTGGTGCACCGCGTGGGCGGCCCATAATATCGATATCTCGTGCCCCATCCGATGCGCCCAGTAGTAGCAAAAATCGAAGCCCAGCAATGCGATGAGCCACAGCGCAATACCGCGCGGAGACAGGTCGAACGCGGCCGGATCGACATCGATCAGGGCGAGGTCCTGCAAGACATAGCCCCAGATTAATGCTGGCAATAGCCGGGTGAAGTAGCCGGTCGTGGTGCTGAGCATGCCGGCACTGAGGCTGTTGATTGCGTCGTTTGCCCGGTAGAACCCGCTGCCGCGTCTTGCGTCGACGGCCAGCTCAATGAGCAGTGCCAACAGAAAAAAGGGTATGGCGAGAGCAATCAGGTCCATGGCTTCTGAATTATAATCGGTCCGGTGTCAGCAACGGCCCGTCCAGGATAACGGCTACAAAAGGCGTGCCCGCCTCGCCTGGGATACAGACGACCTAGGGCACCTGCACAGGCGTCGCTCGCCGGTGGCCGGCGCGAGGCAGAGGCGGCACTTATCCGGCCAGTCTCTCCGCAGCGTCACGGTACTCGCGTTCCATTCGCAGTACGAGCTCCTGAACCGAAGGAATGTCATGGACGGTGCCCACGCCCTGACCTGCTCCCCATATATCCTTCCAGGCCTTTGCCTTTGAGCCGCCACCGCTACCGAAATTCATCGTGCTCTTGTCCGCTTCCGGCAGGTTGTCGGGATCCATCCCGGCATTTGAAATACTGCCCTTAAGGTAGCTGCCACTGACGCCGGTGAACAGCGATGTGTACACAATGTCGGCCGATTTGCTTGCGACAATCATTTCCTTGTATCCGGCGGGTGCGTTTGCCTCCCGCGTGGCAATGAATCGGGTACCGATATAGGCGAGATCCGCCCCGATGGCCTGCGCGGCCAGAACATCATTACCCTGGCTCATGCTTCCGGAAAGGATGATTGTGCCGTCGAATACCTCGCGGACTTCCTTCACCAATGCAAACGGACTCGTTGTTCCGGCATGCCCTCCCGCTCCCGCGCAGACAGTGATGATCCCGTCCACGCCCTGCTCCATCGCCTTCATGGCGTGCCGTAAATTGATGACGTCGTGAAACACGACGCCACCGTAGGCGTGCACAGCGCTGACAATTTCCGCGGGCGGCCGGAGACTGGTGATGATTATGGGCACTTCGTGCCTGACGCAGGTCTCCATATCGGCCAGCAACCGATCATTGCTCATGTGCGCAATCTGGTTCACCGCAAATGGCGCAACGGGGAGATCCGGGTTTGCCGCCTTGTGCTCGCTCAATTCGGCCTTTATGCGGACCAGCCATTCATCGAGCATGGCTTGCGGTCGGGCGTTTAGCGCCGGGAATGAACCCACGATGCCCGATTTGCATTGCGCAATTACCAGTTCCGGACCCGACACAATAAACATTGGCGCGCCAATGACTGGAATTCGCAGGTTACCTTGCAGAACGGCTGGCAATGGCATGAGGTACTCCGGTAAACAGCAAAAATCGCGGGCGATGCTAGCACGGACGTGACCGCCATCACACTTGAATGCCGATCCCGTTGATAGACTGCGCTTGCTATGTCAGAAACCGCACAACATCAAATCGGCGCGCAAAATTCCTCGTTGGCGGCAGTGGACGCCTTGTCAACGCTGGATTTGACGGGATTGTCCTACATTCAGCTGCATCGACTGCATAAGGTGCTTCTGCGAGTCTGCGACGACGTGGCCCGGGAAACGGAAATGCGCGCCGAAAACGACAATTCCGGCGATACCGTGCGAGTACCCTCGCCGAAGCTTTAGGAA
>Ga0316195_10000120_pt1 | contig 25152 bp, 26 predicted proteins | sample Phised1_MG_FD_204937 | JGI IMG/M metagenome (GOLD analysis project Ga0316195, IMG submission 204937) | Coastal sediment microbial communities from Maine, United States - Phippsburg sediment 1 | ecosystem: Environmental > Aquatic > Marine > Coastal > Sediment | place: USA: Maine | collected...
AATATTCCAAGGCCTTCCATGTATTTGTAGATTTTCCTGAAACCGGCCAGTGTACCAGATAAAGATCCAAATATTCCAGATCCAGTCTGTCAAGGCTTTCGTCAAAGGCTTTTAGGGTAGTATCATAACCCTGGTCCGAATTCCAAACTTTGCTTACAACAAAAATATCCTCCCTTGATACATTACTTTCTTTAATTCCAATACCTACCCCTTCTTCATTATTGTAAACAGACGCAGTATCTATATGACGGTAACCGGCGTCGAGCGCCCATTTTATAGCATTTATTACTTCTTTACCATCTTCGGATAGGTAAACACCCAATCCGAAGTACGGCATTTTTACCCCATTGTGTAATGTAAAGGTTCCCTTAATATCAGTAATTGGTCCCATAATCCATTTATTGTTAAAGTCGGTAAATCCATTCTTCGGGATTTAGCCTCGTAGCGTCCTTATACAGGTAAAATTTTAGTTGAGTCAATCCACTATACCGATTAGTATATATTAATCCCAGCTCTTCTTTTAAACTTACTTTATCCCCCTTTTTTACATACAAATCAGACAGGTTATAATAGGTGCTTATGTAGTTTCCATGTTTAATCTGAACGCCTTTATTTCCTCCTGGTATGGCCAAAATGGCAATAACTTCTCCTTCAAAAACCGCACGGGCGGTAGCTCCTTCATCCGTCACAATTATAACCCCGTTACTTTGATGTTTTATTCCCGGATATACGGCATCCGTATAAATGCCAAAACCCTGTTGTTTAATTCCCTTTTCAACCGGCCAGATTAGTTTGCCCTTATTGGCGGAAAAATTGTTTGCCACTAATGTCGCCTCCGGTGTTAAAACAAACTTATTTGTTGATACAGTTTTCCCTGCCTCCTTATTCGATGCGGCAATAGCAGATCGAATTAATTTTTCAATTTGCTGATCAATTTTACGCGCTTCCTGCTTCTTCTTACTTATAGCAGCAGCATAATTACTCTCATTTTGTCTAATTGTCTTTAAGAGGTCTTTCTGTGACTTTATTTCGTTAAGCAATTCTCCTTTAGCCTTTAAATTCTGTGCCAGCAATACTTCCTTCTCCTTTCGCTGGTCACTTAAATTGTTATTTAATTCTGTTAGCTCTTCTGTTTTTCTGACAATATCCTCCCCTTGTTCCTTTCTAAACTGAGTATATTGTTTCATGTATTGTAACCTTTTAAATGCCTGAAAAAAATTTTCTGAAGATAAAAGAAACATTAGCCTGCTTTGTTGCGATCTATTCCGATATGATTTTTGGATCATTGTGGCATACTCTTCCTTCAGAGCATCCAAGTCTTCCCGAAGCTTTGAAATATTTCTAATGTTCGCATTAATTTGCCTGTTAAGAAGGTTGGCCTGCTGATTAGTCACACGGATCAATTGCTGTCTTACGTTTATTTTTTGATCGAGCACTTCCATTTGATCAAGAACAGTTCCCTTTTGTTCCTTCTCGGCGAATAGCAGTCTGTTTATATCCTCAATTTCCTTTTGCAGCTGCTCTCTTCTGGTTTCCAATGCCTTTTGTTCATTGGTTTGCCCAGAAACCATTGAACACAGCAATGCTAAAATAATGAATAGTAAATATGTAGAATATTGCTTTGCAATTCTCATTTTATTTCAAGACTATTTCTTCAAAACCTTTTGGTATTTTATATGGGAAATTCAATGGCTTATTCAACTCTACATTCCTTAGTTGTAAAGCAATAGTAGTGGTTTGATCAACATCAAGTGCGGTAATCTGAATTTCATCAGGTAAGATTTGATTATTCTTTACCTGATATGATTTGTAATAAACCTCTAATAATCTTTTATTCCATGGCTGGGACAACTGCTGTGTAGCAATTTTAAAATCCTTCGGTTCAATTAAGAACAAGGTTTTGAACAAATCACCCGCGTTTTTTGGCTTAAGTTCGTAGTAGTCTTCAAGAGCAAGAGAGGTATACTTTTCAGTCCGCAGATCAAATAATGCCTGGCCGAGTAATAAGTTTTGAACTTTGCTAAAATCTAAATCAGTTCCTAATAAATTACTCAAATAAGCAAAGTCACCATCAAAATACTCATTTTGCAGTTTATTGTAAAAAGTTACTCTTTTTGGAGTAATCAATGCCTTAACAACCCCCAAAGGGGCACTCATCCATATTGCTTTGTCCTTTTCAATTCTAAGGCTCACATTAATACTCTGAACGGCGCTACCATCATTATATTCAACTTTCATCCTCCCGCTTATGGTCCTGAATTCCGGTTGATTTTTATAATGATTTTTGATTATTGCCTTGGTGGTAAGTCTTTCATCAACCTTTCCTTCAGAAATCACCTTGCTTGATTTACAAGAGAATGAAAGCATTGCCAGGACAATTATGATCATCCAGCTATTCCAACTATAGGTATGGTATTTCATTAGATCAGGAACCAGATTTGATTTTACTAAGATACATATTTGCCTTTGATGTGTTTCCCAAAAACGTATATGCATCAGCTAATTCTTTGTAAATATTATTTCCCAGTTCAGTGTCGTCGATAAGAAAATCCAGGGCAATTTCCAATTCACCTATTGCTTCCTTTTGTTTTCCGCTTTTATTTAAGCCCATTCCCCTGGCATAATAAAAATAAGGCTGTGAAGGAAATTCCTCGAGAGCTTCAGCCGATTTTATAATCAAGGAAGAATAATCCTTATTGCGAATTAATTCCCCGATTTCATCTTTATAATGCAAAAGAGGGTTTATGTCCGTGTTTTGGTCAGGAGGCCCCTCATTTATTACCTCAATATTCCTGTTTCTATCTAAAGAATCTTTGATCATGAGTGAAAGTTCATCTTTGAATAAAGAATTCTTCATTTCTTTTAAAATATTTAATGCCTGCTCGTACTTCTTTTTTTGAAAGTAAATCAGGGCGAGATTTTCTTTTAGTTTATTATTATCAAATGTTACCTGCTCTTTAATCATCTCTATATCGGTCCCTTGTTGTTGCATAATTTCCACTACTTCATTCAAATACCACAGGTTCTCCGGTTCGGAATTTAATGCATCTATTGCATATTGCTGGGCAAGGGGATATTCCTTGTTAGCTCTATAGGCCTTTGCAAGTTCAAAATCTACCACTTTGTTTGTGCTATCCAGCCTTTTACATTTAAGAAATAAATTAATAGCCTTGTCAAAATTTTCAATCCCCTTTTGTTTTAATGCATCAAAAAAAGCTTCCTGAAATTCATCGGTATAATCTTCCAAAAAAACCTCAGCGCTTTCCTCTTCCTGGGCACGGATTAGCTGTGAGAAAATAAATATCCCAAGTACATAAATAACCCATTTAAGTCTGAAGTTCATATAATCATTCTGATGTGAATTCAAATTTTTATACCATCACTATTTTGTCCCTGTACTTCCAAACCCGCCTTCTCCCCTTGCAGTTTCAGATAATATTTCTGTTTCAATCCATTCTGCGCGCTCATGAGCCGTAATTACCAATTGTGCTATGCGTTCCCCATTAACGATTGTAAATTCCTCTTTTGACAAATTAACAAGAATCACGCCAATTTCCCCTCGGTAATCTGCGTCCACTGTTCCTGGTGTATTAAGGACCGTTATTCCTTTCCTGGCTGCCAATCCACTACGCGGCCTTACCTGTGCCTCATAGCCCACTGGAATTTCTAAAAACAGGCCGGTTTTAACTACGGCCCTGTCCAATGGTTGTAATGTAATTGAATCAGATATATTGGCCCTGAGGTCCATCCCGGCAGAGGCCGGTGTTTCATATACCGGCATAGGGTGATCTGATTTATTAATAATTTTAATTTTCATATTAGTTGTTTTTGCTTTTTATGCTTCCCAAAAAAATCCTTTTTAGTGTTTCATTTTCCATTTTGTAGAGTAGAATTAAAAATACTAAAAGCAAAGCACTGCCTATTATTAAATTTCTGTTAAACACGTAAAAAGCCAGAAAGGCAAACAAAACAGATATTCCCAGATAAAAAGTTATTTTCCGAAAATTATAGGGAATAGGATAGAACTTTCTGCCAAAAAAATAGGAGATCAGCATCATACTACCATAAGCTGCCAGTGTAGCCAGTGCGGAAGCATAATATCCCCAAACAGGAATAAATAAATAATTGATGCTGATTGTAATTAATGCCCCAATCATTGAAATATAGGCGCCAAATTGTGTTCTGTCAGTAACTTTATACCAGACAGAAAGATTATGATAAATTCCAAGGCAGAAGCTGGCCAGTACAATCACCGGCACTATAGGCATAGCATCCCAGTACGCGGGATTCTGTATAAAAATTACTTTTAAAACATCTGCAAATACAACAACCGCCAATAAGATTACACTCCCCAGGACAACAAAATAATTTGTAATCTGCGCATAAGCGCGCTGAGGATGGTCAGATGAAGAATGACTAAAGAAAAAAGGTTCTATCCCAAGGCGAAAAGCTGTAGCAAAAAGTGTCATAAATAGCGCTAGTTTATAACAAGCAGAATATTTACCCATTTCACTTTTTGCAATATCCTGAGGTAATAATTCCGCGAGTAATACTCTATCAAAAACCTCATTAATCGTAAATGCGATACCGGCTATCATTACCGGCATTCCATATTTTAACATCTTAAGCCAAAGTGCCTTGTCAAAAGTATAGGGTCTTTTTCCATAAAGACGCCCCATCATTAGCAAGGTAATGCCGCTAGCTATTAAATTTGAAATAAAAATATATGATATTTCAAAATCTGGAATATATATGGCATTTAACAAGCTTTCAGGATTCCCATCTGCCAGACCCGGAAGCAAAAGGAGGAAAAAGATATTCAACCCTAAATTCAGGGCGACATTGACTGTTTTCACCATCGCGTAACGCATGGGTCTTTCATTTGCCCTTAACCAGGCGAAGGGGATGATCGCAAGCGCATCCAGAGCAAGAATAAAAATAACATACTTAATATAACGCTCTTCAATATTCAGCAATTCCACCATTTGGTTTTGAAACAGCAAAGCCAGAATAGTAAATAATAAAGTGCTAAAAGTCAAAGATATTAATGCCGTGGTCACTACTTTATTCTTATCATCATCCCCATTAAAGAATCTAAAAAAAGTAGTTTCCATCCCATACGCTAAAATCACATTAAAGATTGCAAACCAGGAAAAAATTAATGTTACCTCACCATAAGATCCCGGTGGCATAACCTTGGTGTAAATTGGGACCAAAATAAAAGACAGCATACGGGGTAACACGGTAGCCAAACCATAAATGAATGTTTGCTTAAAAAGTTTTTTAAATAAACTCAATGGCTTTTAGATTTGGGCTTAAATTTAGGTATTTAAACCCATGGTACAAAGTCTGTTATTGGGCGTTTACTGATATGCACGTATAGGCTTATCCTTTATTCCTGAAATCTTGAAATACATAACCTTACTTTCCTGATCGCCATCACTGGTAATTTTATAACTTAAAACCGCTTCATCTTTCTTTAAATCAAATGGGAAATCTGTATTTTTTTCACTTATTGAGCCAGGCAACTGATTTCCAACTTCCTTTTTAGGGTCTGAATGCATTATAATATCTGGTTTGTCATGCCTGCTGGTGTCTTTATAATTACAGACAATCATCAGGTTTTCCCCTTCGCCCTTTGTCCCTGTTTCCAATTTATGGCCCCGGAAATATACTTCTAAAAATACTACTTCATCATTCCCTTCTACAGATACCGGCAATTCCAAAACAAAGCCTCTGCCGCTTTCTTCCCTGCCCCCCGCATATTGCTGACAAATTGGATTATTTACCTTGAAAGGCGGAGTTATACTTAAATTCTTTTGGGAAGAACATCCGTAAAAGCTAAAAACCGTTAGTATTATCAATATTGATGCGCTTTTCATAATTGTCTTTTTTACGATTTAATAAATATGTAAAACCAAATTTGGTGCCAAAAAGTGACATTACCATTTATGAATTTAAAGAATATAAAAAAATCCCGCGTTAAGCGGGATTATATTTTTTATTAAATTGATGCTTACTTAAAATTACTAATTATTCAATGCCTCCGCTCCGCCAACTATTTCAAGGATTTCATTGGTAATAGCAGCCTGACGGGCCTGATTATATGTTAATTTTAGTTGATCCCTTAAATCAGTGGCATTGTCAGTTGCCTTATGCATGGCAGTCATCCTGGCTCCATGTTCACTTGCAAACGAATCCCTGATTGCCTTGTATAACTGTGTCTTTAAAGACTTTGGAATAAGTTGTTCTACAATTGCCGCCTTTGCAGGCTCAAATATATAATCAGCAGTACTGCTTGAAACCTGTTCTGCTGGTGTAATGGGTAAGAATTGCTCAGTGGTGATTATTTGAGTAGCTGCATTTTTGAATTTATTATATACCAATTCTATTTTGTCATAGACTCCATCCATATATAATTGCATCAATTGTTCTGCAATTTCTGCGGTATTATCAAAAGTAAGTTCATCAAAGATTTTGCTGTGGTCAGAAATCACATTATGCCTTTTTCGAAATATATCATTGGCCTTTTTACCAATGGTCAAAAAATCAACTTGCTGTTCCCCATATTTATCCTTCACCATAGAAACGCATTCCTTAATTACATTTGAATTGAATGCTCCACATAGACCTCTGTTAGATGTAATTGCCACAATAAGAACCTTTTTCACTTCTCGTTTGTCGGTATAATTACTCCCAATTTCACCATCTAAACTCCCGCTAAAGTTTTGCAATAGCTCGGCAAGCTTATTGGCATACGGCCGCATTGCAGTAATGGCGTCCTGCGCTTTTTTGAGCTTCGCAGCAGACACCATTTTCATGGCGCTGGTTATCTGCATGGTAGAGGATACCGATACTATTCTATTTCGTATTTCCTTTAAATTTGCCATTTCTTAAATTGTGATCTAAAGATTAGCTTTTATATTTACCTGCCAGATCTTTACATACCTCAGTTAAGGTATCTATTACCTCATCGGTTAATTTGCCTGCCTTCAGTGTATCCAATACATCTCTGTGCTTTGCATTTAAAAATTCCAAAAAGTCTTTTTCAAACTCCTTTACTTTATTAACCGGAACATCTCTCAATAGGTTTTTGGAACCTGCATAAATAATGGCTATCTGATCCTCTACTGTAAAAGGGTCGGCTTGTGCTTGCTTTAATATTTCAACATTACGCCTGCCTTTTTCAATTACATTTAAAGTAGCGGCATCCAGGTCCGATCCAAATTTTGAAAATGCCTCCAATTCCCGAAATTGAGCCTGATCCAGTTTTAATGTTCCTGCTACTTTTTTCATGGACTTAATTTGAGCATTACCTCCAACTCTGGAAACTGATATCCCCACATTGATAGCCGGTCTAACTCCCTGGTTAAACAAATCCTGCTCCAGGAATATTTGCCCGTCTGTAATAGATATAACATTGGTAGGAATATATGCCGAAACGTCACCAGCCTGAGTTTCAATAATCGGTAAAGCCGTTAAAGAACCGCCACCTTTCACCATAGGCTTTAAAACTTCAGGTAAATCATTCATGTTCTTTGCTATAGAATCATCATCAATGATTTTTGCAGCACGCTCCAATAATCTGGAATGTAAATAGAAAACATCTCCCGGATAAGCTTCACGCCCTGGTGGTCTTCTCAACAAAAGTGATACTTCACGATATGCCACAGCCTGTTTAGAAAGATCATCATAAATAATTAATGCCGGACGACCTGAATCTCTAAAATATTCACCTATAGCCGCGCCTGCAAAAGGTGCATATACCTGCATTGGGGCCGGTTCGGAAGCACTAGCTGCCACAATAGTCGTATAAGCTAAAGCACCTTTGTCTTCGAGCATCTTTGCGATAGCAGCAACATTGGAAGCCTTTTGGCCAATTGCCACATATATACAGTAGACTGGTTTACCTGCATCATAAAATTCTTTCTGATTTATGATAGTATCGATACATACAGTTGTTTTACCTGTCTGACGGTCACCAATAACCAATTCACGCTGACCTCTTCCTATCGGTATCATAGCATCTACCGCTTTAACACCCGTTTGTAATGGTTCATTTACAGGTTGGCGGAAAATCACCCCTGGAGCTTTGCGTTCCAATGGCATTTCATATAGCTCACCTGAAATCGCCCCTTTTCCATCAATAGGGTTGCCCAGAGTGTCCACAACACGCCCTACAATTCCTTCTCCTACCTTAATGGAAGCAATACGCTGAGTACGTTTAACTATTGCACCTTCCTTAATTTCTCTTGACGGTGCCAATAGTACAACACCAACATTATCTTCTTCAAGATTCAGAACTATCCCTTCCAAACCACCTTCGAATTCAACCAATTCACCATATTCAGCATTAGAAAGGCCATATACCCTGGCTATCCCATCACCTACCTGTAATACGGTACCTATTTCATCTAATGAAGCTTTGGCTTCAAATCCGGATAATTGTTTTTTTAAGATTGCAGATACTTCTGCGGCTTTTACTCCTGCCATTTTTTTAAGATCTAAGATGATAAAAAGGAATTAGCTCCTTTTACATTCGTAATTTCTAATTAAATACTATTTGTAAATTCTCTTTTTAAATTATTCAACTTATTGGAAATACTTGCATTGTATTGCAAATCCCCAATGCGCAAAATAAAACCTCCTATAATGCTTTCATCAATTTGATTTTCCAAAGTGATTTTGTTACTGGTTATTTTCTCTACTTGTGCCAGTATCTTCTTTTCCAAAGCCGGGGTTAAAGGAACCGCTGTAGTAACCAGGGCTACATTTTCGCCTTTTAACCTCTCATTAAGAGCTATATATTTGAGCGCGACTTCATTTAACAAGGCAATCCGCTTTTTAGAGACAAGCAATGCAAACATTTCCCTGGTAATATCGTTGACATTCTTAAAAATCGCTGTTAATACCTTCTCTTTTGATGACCCCTCGAGAATTGGACTCTCAAGCATGTCCTTTAGCTCATCACTATCATAAATAGTTTGAACTACATCACGCATATCACTTTCCACAGCGTCTGTAGCTTTTTTATCTACCGCCAGGTTTAAAGTCGCTTTTGCGTAACGTAGGGCTGCTCTTGATTCGTTCATTTTAACTTAATTCAATTTAATGTCACCCAGCATGTCATCAACCAGTTTCAACTGTTTTTCTTTATTGGACAGTTGTTCTTTGATCACTTTTTCAGCAATTTCCACGGAGAGTTTAGCCACCTGATTCTTGATATCGGCAACTGCAGCTTTCTTCTCGCTTTCAATAGTTGCTTTAGCCTGTTTTATTAATTTATCTCCTTCAATCTGTGCCAGTTCTTTGGCATCAGTGACAATTTTATCCTTTATCTCCCTTGCTTCCTTTAAAAGAATTTCACGTTCAGTCCTGGCTTCCTTTAACAACTTCTCATTATCCGCCGTTACGTTCTGCATTTCTTTTTTGGCTTCTTCTGCAGAAGCCAATGCATTTTTAATTCCTTCCTCGCGATCATTTATTGCATTGAGTATTGGTTTCCATGCGTATTTCCACAATAAAAATACCAATGCCAAAAACAAAAGTGTTTGCCAAAAGAACAAGCCTAACGAAAAATCCTCTATTAATTTCTCCATACCTATATTATCTTAATTGTTCAATTATTGAAATAAACTAATGGCAGTAACCAACCGTTACTACCATTAGCTGTTTTTCTAGTTTTCTGCAGTTGCAAAAAGTGCAGCAAAACCAATACCTTCAATAAGCGCCGCAACAATAAGCATCGCCGTTTGAATTTTTCCGTAGGCTTCAGGTTGACGTGCAATCGCTTCCATAGCCTGGCCACCGATTCTTCCGATACCCACTCCTACACCGATTACGATTAATCCTGCTCCTACAATTCTTGGAATTGTCATAGTATATATAATTAAAAATTAAACATTCAATTTAATGCGCTTCTGCATGCTCATGTTCCTCAGAAGCAAATCCAAAATACAATGCAGATAGCATTGTAAATATATAGGCCTGTAATAAAGCCACCAGTATTTCAATTAATGATATGGCGAATGCAAGTCCAAAGGACAATGAACTGCCAATCCAATTTTTAAAAATGAACATTAGTCCAATTAAGCTCATTATAACAATATGGCCTGCCTGCATGTTTGCATAAAGACGAATCAATAATGAAAATGGTTTTATAAATATCCCTAAAACTTCAATAGGAATTAATATGATATATAAAGGAATTTTCGCATACCAGGGCATAGAATCTCCCAATGGATCAAACAAATGTTTCCAGTAGGTTTTTGTGCCGGTAAAATTGGTAATCAAAAAAGTCAGAATTGCCAAAGCAGTCGTTATAGCAATATTACCTGTTACATTAACTCCTAATGGGGTAAGGCCAAACATATTCAGAAACCAGATAAAGAAGAAAATAGTAAGCAGAAAAGGCATATATTTCTGATAGCTTTTTTCTCCAATAGTGGCGATGGCTATATCGTCTCGTATGTATAAAATTACCGGTTCAAAAAACCTTCCCACTCCTTTGGCAATCCCATTATTTTTAGAATAAGATTTAGCTAACCCGCCAAATAAAAGAAGCATTAAAAACCCTGTAATAAGTATCATCATGACACTTTTGGTTATCGAAAAATCCAGAGGTTTTAGGTTGGAAGGATGATGTTCTGCATCATAATTAATAGTCCCGTTTGCGTCCGTTTTATAAATTTTTTCGTGGTATAATTTATAATGACTATCCCCTGTAGTGGCTACATCTTCACCGTGATGGAATTTTGAAGATGAAAAAACGACCAATCCATCATCCCAAAGAATAATCGGTAATGGAAAGCCTACATGATGTTCATGTCCCTCGCTGTCAGTATAGGAAAACAGGGAGAAATCATGAGAATCCTTAAGGTGATGCTGTATATATTCGTCTATTTCGGTCTTTAGATCGGTTTCAGTTTCTTCACTACTTATCTCTGTGTCTTTTGCAAAAACAGTCACATTAAATAAAATTGTGAAAACTAAAAATAATTTTACCAAAAGAGGATTTCGCATATCGAATTTAAAAAAAGGTCTCTAAAAATCGGTGCAAATGTAAGCTATTCTCTTAAAAAGAAAAAAGCATTTAGAACTTTATTTTTCCCTGAAAATCAGTGTTAGCAATTCTATTACTGATCCATTTCCCGCATTAGTTTTATTAGTGCAAATGTCTCTACCAGCAGACAACTAAAATACGGTACAAAAAACATGAAAAATTCAACTTTGGTGAGCTGGCCATCCAGTATAAAAATTGGATCAAAAATCAGGAAGTAGACAATAAACTTTAAGGTGCTTCCGAACATAAATAAAAACCCAAGATTCTTATTTTGTTTTTCAGAAAAATAAAGCAGGGTTGAATATATCACCAGGGCCATCGCGAAATTTATTATATAGCCCAAAAACATTAATTTATAATCAAAATTCAGGTTGCGAGCGAATAAAAATCCAGCGTGAAGCAGGCCGACAAATAAAAGTATTCCAAGAAGCAGGCCGGTAAAAATTAAAATTTTTCTATTCAAATCAGGAATTTAATTTTTTTGTTTGCTTTATGACCAGGTACATGGAAATTGCCACAGCAACCAAGGTAAGAATTATGGTGTAGGTATTTTTCTCGTTTTGATACCTGACATCGAGCCATTGACCCAATTTAGCCCCTAAATAGATAATCACTCCCATTTGAACAGCTATCCCGGTAAGACTTAGCCAGTATTTTGCTTCATTTTTCCCTTTGGCCATTTTGATAGTGATTGCATGATGGTGTCCAAAACACCTAAATAGAAATAGATATACCGCTAAGACGGTTAAAAGATAAAGTGACCAATCGCCATGTTGTAATTAAGTAGACTCCGTTTTAATGCAATGTGCCTATCAGGAACCCAGTGGAATTAAATAGAACGTTTTATCAGGAAACTTTGGCCGGTTCAGTTTTACTGCCAGATCCGCTGGTAATGCCAGATTTATAGCCTCCGGATTCTGAACCTGAATTCCCAGGGCTGTTTCCTGTTACTTTGCCAATAGTATCATTGGAACCTATTCCTCCCTTACCCTTCATTGAACATGAGGCATTAAAAGTAGCGCCGGGTTCTACAGCCAATTTAGCTACAGTTACTGTGCCTTCTATAACAGCTGATGCTTTTAGGGAAAGTAAATTGGACACTTGCAACTCTCCATTAAAGCTACCTTCTATATCGGCATTTACACATTCCACCTTGCCATGAATATAGCCATCTTTGCCAATTACTACCTTTCCGGAGGTCTTAACATTGCCATCCAGTTTACCATCTATCCTAAAATCAGCTTCAGATATTATGTCGCCTTTGATTTTGGTGTTCTTTTCAATTCTGTTCGGTTGTCCGCCTACTTCGTTCATAGTGCTAGGTTTTTTGTTATCAGAAAACATTTTGTTTATGGTTTTGGGGTTAAAACTTGATTAAAATAATCCTGTAGGTTTTTATGTACTTGAATGATTTTATAGTTAGAAGATAAAATTACAAAATTCTCATTAGCAATTCTGTAATCCTTGTTTTTATTTAGGAGCTCTACGTAGCCCAAAGCGTAATCTTTGGATTTAAATCCATGAACTACCACAAATTCCACTTCCAGGTTGTAAATATCTTTGGAAATAATATTTTTATAATTTAAATCATTAATAGATTTCTCCAATATTTTTTTAAGTGCCACTGCCTTATCATCGTTCTGTCTTCTAAATGGAAATATCACTTTCCAATTAGCCGTTCCTTTTGAATCAATTTCTAAAGAAAAATCCTTTGGTTCCAATTTGGGTAACTGTTCGGCAATCATTTGTTGAGCCTTTTTACCTTCCGGATTATTTGGATAGTTCAGCGCAACATAATTGAGGGCTTCCTTGAAAGCGTCATAGCCCTGAAGTCTGCCAATGGCATTGGCTTTTAACATCTCAAATTTCGGCACAATTGGATCCCCCGTGTATAAACTTATATTGGCTTCAGCACCCGTTATAACGGTCAAATAATCCTGATTTTCATATAGTTTGTACAGCTGGGCGTACTTGGCTTCAGGACTATCCAATGTCCCCGCCAAAACTGCCTGAGGGTTCACCAAAATTTCGGCATACCTTGAATCCGGATAGTTTTGGATAATATTTTGCTTCATACTTGCGGCAAGCGGACTGCCGGATTCCTCATATATCTTGTACAAATTATACATAGAAGGAAGTATAAGGCGCTCCTCAGGTTCTGATCTTAAAACATCTTCCAGTTTTCCGGAAGCCAGGAAGTTTTCCTTAAACTTTTCCTTATAGATTATACCCAATTGATAATTTGCAAAATTTCTTTCTTTTTTAAGGCTGTCAATTACAGCAATATCTGTGGGTATTTGATCCAGGTAATATTCCACCGAATATTTCTGCTCATCTGATAAATCCTCCTTTGCAGTCCCTCCGGCTACGATAATTGAATCTCTTGTATCCTCTAAGAGTTGTGCCGTATTTCTATTGCTCCAGCGCCATTCATCCTCCAAAACCCTGTCTCCCCATTTGGTTTTGAATTCATTTTTTCCATATCCCAGGCTGGTAATATTGTAAAAGTAAAATTTGCCTTTATTTTCTTTACCCCCCTCTGATTCGGCAAAAGCTGCAAAGCCTGCATTGGCCTGGCTCTCCCTTTTTAAAGCCGCTTCTTCCTCCGCCAACTTCATTTTTGCAATATACTCTTCGAAAAATGCCAATTGTTCCATTTTTGGAAGATTGTAAAGGGTTATTACGCTATCTGAATATTGGACAATATCTTCATATAAAATGACGTCCTCCAGATTATCCAATTTCTTCTTAATGGCCCTGTATTTTTTGGTGTTCTCAGGTAAGTTATTCAAAACGCTATCGTAATAATTCCCGGCTATTTTGTATTCATTGCTGTCGAAATTGTATTCCGCAAGATTTTCATAATTAAGTGCGTTTAACTGAGGTGAATTAAGAGTTGCCCTTATAGACTTGTTAAAATATACTATTCCCAAGCTATCGGAACCAGTGGCCATATAATATTCTGCCCTCTGGTTATATATCTTATCCAGAAAGGGCCTGTTTTCCCTATTCTCTTCAAGGTCAATTAATTGCTCATGTAACTCCTCTTTATTCTCCTCTGTTATTTCTGTATTTTGTATTTTATGCAAATGTGCATTAATCATGTACACCCTTGGAGACTTCCTGTTTAATTCTATGATCTTTTCAAATGCATAATTCGCACTATCTCTATAACCCAGCTGATTAAACAATTGCCCAATAATAAAATAATACCTCCCTTTCTCAGCGAGCTTTTTGGTGTAGGCCGAAGCTATTTTCAGTTCTTGAATTGCAGTATCCGGAGCCTTTAGGTTTATGTATGCCTGGGCCATCATGGAATGCGTATCCGCGTATTCCTGATCATTAAGCTTTTCATACTTCAACAGGCGCTTCAAATTTTTTAGAGCGAGTTCCTCGTTATTCAGCCTAATATTCGTTTTCTCTCTCCAAATTGTAGCTTCGTTTAACTTATCGCTTTTTGTATATTTTCTTAATATATAATTAAATGACTCAATTGCCGGGATATACCGCTGGTCAAAGTATCTGGCTTTTCCCAGGAGTAAGAAGGCCTCATCCGTTTGCGGATTGCGCTCTTCATCCTCAATGTCCATGCTGTGCTTTTGAATAGCTTTGGTGGCTTTTTCCTCAGCAATAATAAAATTCGGGTTGTTGTTTTCAGAATCAAGTTTTAGTTCATCCTTTACCTGAAGTCGTTCGACAGGTAAAATTTCCCAATAATTATCCTGATAAGAAATATTTAATTCGTCTCTACCTTCCTCAAAAGCAATATTGCCATTGTACAATGTATTGTACTTGGTATTCAGCGCATGCCAGTTGCGGTTTACAAAAGTGTCTTTCTTGGTAGAACAAGCGTTAAAAAGTATGCCCCCAAGAACACCAGCCAGAATAAATTTTATACGTAGCTTCAAAATTGTTGGTATTCTATCTAATCTTAACTTAAAAACACCAGGATTATTATGCCATTAGACTTGAAAAGGTGGTAATAATTCTAATCCAGGACTAAAATATTGGAATGGAAGTGATTTTACCTAAATCTATCCCCCCTTGAAAATAAAACCGCTACCATTACACCTATTAAAATTTCAGCCTCCAAAAAACAACTCCAGCTCCTTTAAAGTTTCTTTGGAGGTTTGAATGTCTTTAACAATTTCACCCTTATTTAATACCACTATACGTTCGCAAACCTCCGTAACATGAATGAGGTCATGACTGGAAACCAATACGGTAACTTCCCTGTCACGGCCCAAATTTTTAATTATTTCTTTAAGCCTTATTTGTGTGGTGGGATCTAAATTGGCGAAAGGTTCATCCAGGATAATGACCTGAGGCTTCCCGATAAAGGAAGCGACTATTCCTACCTTTTTTTGGTTCCCTTTGGATAAATCCCGTAAATATTTCTTCTGACCTAAAATCTCCCCGTGGAAAAAATCCTCAAAGTCGCCTAAAAGTTCATTAACATCTGCTTTACTCTGACCTCTTAACTCTCCTATGAAATAGAAATATTCTTCAGGAGTAAGGTATCCGATCAGAAATGTTTCGTCTATAAAAGCTGATGTAAATGGTTTCCATGCTTCACTTGTATTTACCTGGACTTCATTGTTTATTACTTGCCCGGTTGTAGGTTGAATTAGGTCTAAAAGCAAACTAAAAAAAGTAGTTTTTCCTGCCCCATTATTACCAACCAGGCCGAAAATTTGGCCTTTGGGTATTTCTAAATTATCAATATTCAATACCGTCTGATCCCCATAGGTTTTGGTAAGGTTTTGTGTGTAAATCATGGTAACTTAAAATTATAATTTATCAGGCCTTTTGCTTGTAGGCCAATAAGGTTTTATATTTTTCTTTTTTATAAATCTTTTCAATCATGTTGAATACCACATTCTTAAAAGCAAAGCCCAATACTCCCGTAAGCGCAACGAATATGTAACCTGCAGTAGGATTAATAAGGTAATGTCCAATCCCATAAATCAATATGGGCAATAATAATTTGGGTAATGTTAAAAGAAGTGTTTTTACATTAAAGGCCTGTTTATCTCCAAAGGCCTTTTTATTGGAGGTCAAATCAATTGGCGTTTTAATATAGGCGCCTCCCCACAAAACCAGATAAGAGTTGACCCCAACATTGTATATTGCACCAACTATTACTGCCAAATAGGCATCCCATCCAAAATAAAGATAGAAAGCAGACAAGATTGTACTTATTATAGTGGCAATAATAATAAGGTACCATTTAGAAGAAAGATATTCCTTATATTGAATATTTTGACTCATCATAAGAGGATAATAAGAACTATCCCAACTCGGAACGAATTGTCCAAAACTAAACAGGAAACCACCGGAAACAAAAATGCCGGCAAATATTTTCCAAACAGGATTGTTATAAGCCTCAACGCTGCCAGTGAAAAAAAGAAGTCCATAAAAAAGAAATACAAAGCTCATAATTACGGTGGTTTTAGAGCGCTTGTTTCTTTTGATTAATTTAATATCATTTTTAAGAAACGTTCCCAGGTTTCCAAAACGATTGAGCCAGGTATAATCTTCAGATTTGGCAATATCATGTTTGGTGGCCAAACCCCCATCCAGATACATATTCTTTTTAAAGTAATTAAACGCGCTAACGACCAGACCAATCAAGGCAACCCAGGAAATTAAAGAGGTCCATGGAATGTCATAGAATATGTTGAAAATGGGAGCCGTATATATTGTAATGTCAAACCATTCATAATACTGACAAACACCTAAAACGGCCAAAAAAGCAACTAAAGGGTAAAAAACAATGTCTTTATTATTCATCATGATATTGACGAAATTATTGCAATAAAATAATGCCATGATGCCCAAATGCCATCCAATGACCCCCATAGGATTATATCCTTCAATTATAAGGACGATGGAAAAGGGTACAAAGAAAAAAGCGTGAGCCCAGTTAAAGAAAGAAAAAACGGTTTTCCCAAGGGAGTATGATACCACCTGACTCTTCTTAAATGGCAGATATAATAAGGGTTTGATATTCAAAATTGGCATCTTCTGGAGCATATAGCGAATATATAAATCCATTACCAGGTAATAAATCATGTACTTATTCACAACTAGCAATGGATTTCCCAAACCCTCTTTCTCAATGATATAATAGGAGCCTACTCCTAAAAAAAGAAATATGGCCATAAAATACAATGCTCCAAAAATCATTAAAATCTTAAAAGCAAGGTTTGTTTTAAAAGAAGCCGCCCTGAAAAATGATTTCCATTGCAGGTTAAAAAAGTGTTTGAACATAAAATTGCGTGTTTTTGTTCAGAAAGTTTGTAGCTCAAATATATCTTTTGTTACAAAGAGAAGCTAATTTCCCTTTATTAATCCAAAGCAATCCTTAATTTTGCAAAAATTTTTTATTGATGAGTGACTTTTATTCCCTTACTATTGACAAGATATCCCATTTAACACCAAATTCGGTTGCTGTAAGCTTCGCTATTCCCAAAGAACTGGAAAAAGTGTTTGCTTTTGAAGCAGGCCAATATATAACAATTAAGCACAAATTAGATGGTGAAGAGGTTAGGAGGGCCTATTCCATTTCTTCAAGCCCACAGGACAAACATTTAACCATAGGAATCAAAAAAGTGCCGGAAGGGCGCTTTTCGGTTTATGCCAATACCTCTCTTAAGGAAGGAAACCAATTACTGGTGATGCCTCCGGAAGGTAGATTTGTTTATAAATCATCCGAAAAGCCGAAAAAAATATGTGCCTTCGCCGCGGGTAGCGGAATTACTCCTATTATGAGTATTGCAAGAAATGTCTTGGAAAGCCATCCCGAAAATATCTTTGTTTTGGTTTATGGAAACCAAAATAAAACCGAGACGATGTTCCGTGAAGAAATTTTACAACTCGCAAAGGAATATAAAAACAGGTTTTCAGTGCAGTTTGTTTATAGTAAGGCCAGGGAAGAGGATGCTCTTTTTGGTAGAATTGATACCTCTGTGGTAAATTTTATTCTTAAAAATAAATTTAAAGAGACTGTTTTCAATACATTCTACCTATGTGGTCCTGAGGCAATGATAAACGTGGCCAGCGATACATTAAAGTCAAATGGGGTCCCTGACGATTCCATTTATTTTGAACTCTTTACGGCCAGCGAAAATAAGGAATCCGAAACTTTAAACCTTGAGGGCAAAACCAGCGTTGAAGTTGTATTGGATGATGAGGTACACACTTTTATTATGGACAAAAAGACCTCCGTTTTGGATGCCGTTCTCAATGAAAACATTGACGCTCCTTATTCCTGTCAGGGAGGTGTTTGCAGCACATGTATTGCCAGAATTACTGAGGGGGAAGCCAAAATGGATAAAAACCAGATTCTTACGGATAGTGAAATTGAAGAAGGGTTTATCCTTACTTGCCAGGCTCATCCTGTAAGCGATATCCTGAAGGTAGATTATGATGATGTTTAGTCTTTGAAGTTGTTTCCAAACACCAAAAATCCCAACCCTTTCCCCGGTTATTTATCGGGGAACTGCCATTTGCATATAAATACACATAACTCAAACTAATATTTTAGAAACCATCCGGTCGGTTGTTCTTGCGGTTTTTTAAAAACTATTAAAAAGAAATGCCTTTTATCCTGAAGAGCAGGCCTAAAAACCTATTTTAGAGCTTATGGCGCCAATTTTATATATACTATTTTAAACTTAACGGTTTGTTTTATATTAATTGAGATCGTATATAAACTAAAGCTCTTTTCGGCACTAATTTTAATACTTACAATGCCCTTGTTGGGTAACTATTTGTAAAAAGAAGCCGGGTATTAACAATAAATAACAAATTATTGATTGTGAAATTTTCAGTTTTCAAACTGATAGTATGTCTGATCTTGCCGGGAAATACACTAAGATTGCCATTTGTCGATATTTTTTACCGACTAAGTGGTCGGTAAAAATTAAAGCTAGCTATGCAGTTTGTCGGGAATTCAACCTTTTAACGAATTTTTAAAGTCATACATCCTTTAATATTCAACCTCCCGGGGTTTCAGGGGTTCTTTGTTTATAGACTTAACGGTCTGTTTAACCCTAAAACCCAAATCTAATGGATAAGAATTTAAAACGCATGGCTACCATGCACAGGATGCAAGTTACTGGATTAGAGTTGTTCTATAAAAATGGCTATTATAATACCAGTATAGACGATATCTTAAAATCTCTGTCTCTTTCAAAAGGAGCTTTTTACTATCACTTTCAATCCAAAGAGGATTTTTTTGTAAGTATTGTTCAAAACCTAATTGTTCGTAAAGTATACAGTTTACTAATTGAACCTATTGAAGGTAAGGAAGATCCTTTTCAGGCTATCGAAAAATGTTTTGAAAACGCATTGGAAACCGCAGAACATAATGAAATGGATTATGGCTTTGTATTAAGTAATTTTATCTCTGAATTCAACAGAAGAAATACGGTTATATCTAATTACTTAATGGACATTTACAAAGTATGGGAAGTAAATTTAGTTTCAATCCTCCAAAAAGGTAAATCTGACGGTTTTGTAAATAGGCATGTGGACAGTGAAGGTGTGGCAACATATTTAATTTCCTCGTACATGGGTGTAAGAACCTTAATGGTCCAGGGTAACTGCAGAAATTTAAGGTATAAGTACATGCAGCAATTGCGCCATTATTTTAACTCATTAGCTCAAAAGGAAGCCGTTTGATATAACATTACTTAATGTCAAGTAGGTTGGTGATTTTGGAAATTACCCTTTCAGGTTCTATAGTTGACATTGCATTTTCATATCCCTTAGGCATTTTATTACCATAGATTGATGTTGGAATAAATGGATAGTTTTCCCGGTCTGCCAGCAGACTGTTATCCAACGGCTGATTGAAGGGTGAAAAACCAGCATAAGGGTGAGTAACCCCCCATAGGGTGATAGTTGGTATGTTAAATAAAGCAGCCAGATGACCATTCCCACTATCCATGGATAACATAAGATCCAAGTTTGAGATTAAGGCCAATTCGTCCTGAAAAGTAAGTATGTCAATAGTATTTATAGCATTAACACAAGCATTTGTCCACTGTTCCCCCTGTTTCTTTTCATGTTCACCACCTCCAAAAAATATTATTTTATACTTATTGGTATTATTAAGAGCTAGGATTATTTTTTCCATTAACTTATTCGGATACGTTTTTCCCGGGTAAGCCGCAAAAGGTGCTATACCTATCCACTTAAGGTTATCTGTGCCAACTAATTGCAGTACATTTTCAGGTAGGGTCCTTTTTGGCATAAATATTACTCTTTCCAGGTCTATTGGGAATCCAAGTTTATGAAAAACATCGGCATATCGCTGAAATGTAGTTTTTAAAGGTTTGAATACCTTATTATTATATGAGGTCAGGGCTTTTTTATCGGCTCTTCCCTTATCAATCTGCACAACCGGTATACCAACAGACATAAAGAACCATCTCAGAATGGAACTTCTAAGTACTTTGTGAAGATCTGCTACTGCATCAATTCCAACTACTTTTAGTTCCCGACATAATCTCCAAAGACCCAGGATACCTTTATGTTTCCCATACACGTCTGCTTCATAAACACGAACGTTTGTTAAATCAACAAACATGGGCCTAAAAAATGCTCTGGTAAGGACAGTAATTTTTAAATCAGGGTATTGGGTTGTAAGCGCACTTAAAACTGGGATTGTCATAGCCACATCACCCATGGCCGACAAACGAATGACCAAAAGATGTTTGAAATTATTTTTGCCCACGCAAAACCGGGTTTAACTCCTCGTCGTTATACATCTTCATTTGTTTATAGGTCTTCATTAAAATCCTCCCCTGTTCAATATCGATCAGCAATTGATCTATAGCTGTTGACAAATCCTCTTTTTGTTCAAGAAGAACTTTTAGTTTTTGGTCACATTTCTTAGTGTGTTCATCAGATGCATCCGTGCGCGTGGCCTCTTCCTGCATATGATAGATTTTCAGTGCTAAAATAGACAGCCGATCAATGGCCCAGGCAGGGCTTTCTGTATTGATCCTTGCATCAGGAAGCGGTTGTACCAAATGGTATTTTTTTAAAAAATAGCTGTCAATATATTCAACTAAATCCGTTCTGTCCTGATTACTGGCATCTATTTTTCGCTTTAATTCCAGAGCTTTGGCAGGATCTATTTTGGGATCTCTTATTATATCTTCATAATGCCATTGTACGGTATCGATCCAATTTTTTTTATATAACAGATGGTTGATATCCGATTTGGGGTATGGGTTTTTAAATGACTGATTAATGTCATCCTTTATATGATAGGTATTAATACTTTCTTCAAAAATTTTGAAGGCTGAATTACTGAACATGGTAGCTTGATTTTGATACAAATATACCCTATTATTTGATAATCATTTCTGTAATTAATATCAGAAAGGGAGTTACTATAGAAACTATAAGCACAATTTCCCGAAAAGTAGCTTTTTTAATTAATTCTACATATTTGGTTAAAAATATAGCTCCCGGAAAAAATGCAATCAGCACAGGATATGTCTCATTAGTGGTTTTTAAAATGGTGACTATCAGGCCCAGGGCCAGCGAAATAGCAATAATGCGCATGGTGATTATTTTGCCCAGGCCTAATTTCCCCATTTTTATGAATGCCAAAGTCGTAACGATTATCGTAATAATAGCATAAATCGCCAGTTTGGTGCTATTCATCCAATAACCGATGATATCTATTTTGAAAGACAGTTCATAATGATTTTTTAAAAAGTCCAGATTATCACTTATGATCAGGAAACATACCAGGATAATCCCAAAGGCAAAAATACCTGTAAGGGGTACCAAATAGTTCTTTATATTCTTAGGTTCGTAGAAATAAATAGCTATGTAAACTAAAATAAGGTATATAATTGCCCAATCGTAAAAAAGACTTGCGATAAGAGTCCAGATTGTGGCATCAAATACTTTTAATTTAATGTTTTTAAGTGACTTAAGGCTTATAAGTCTTCTTATGGCCAATAAGAGGAAGAAACTGCAGAACACGGCATTATTATCCAGTAAAATTTCAGAATAAACAACAATAAGCAGGGCATAATAGAGAATCGCAAATGAATTTGTGGCAGTAATTTGATTTCGCTTTGCAACAAAATCAACTATAAAAACGCTAAATAACAGCACCCCCAATACCGCAAATTGCAGCACCAATTGCTCAGGTTCCATGTAGTTATCATATAATACAAAATGAACAAACCAATAGAATAGAAACAAAAAACCAAGGATTATTATAAAGTTTATCGGTTTTGTTTTGCCAAAAATGCCTGAAATCATCCTGGGTTTTTATATTTTTGTACTGTAAATATAACCAAGATGAGAGCATTTTTTGAAGGCATACAAGATTTATTCGTAAACGGACTTTTCTGGCCTTATGATTTTTTTAGATTTATGTCTAACTGGTGGGCCTCTAATGCCGTGAACTGGATCTTTGCCCTTTTAGGGGCCGTGGCTATGATATACTGGTTAATGCAACTTAAGAAGTTTGACGATAGCGGAGAAGAGGATAAGAGTATTACTGCACACTCATACTTATAAATTTTTTGAAGGTTTTTTGATTGAAAAGGTATGGATCATGGATCCTTTTCCTGCAGATTCCTAAAGATCAAAACCCAGGTCTTTCCTGTAATACATATTATCAAAATGGATTTTATCAATATTTTGATAAGATTTCTTTAATGCCTCATTAAAATCCTTTCCATAGGAGGTAATAGCCATAACCCTGCCGCCATTGGTCAGGATATTTTTCTCCATTAATTTGGTTCCGGCATGGAATACAATAGAATCTTCCACTTCCTGAATGCCTTCTATTACAATTCCCTTTTTATAAGCCTGTGGATAACCTCCGGAAACCAGCATTACTGTAGTCGCTGTCCTTTGATCAATTTCTAAATCAATGGAATTTAGTTTGCCGTGAGCCACAGCATCAAATAAATCAACCAGATCATTTTTTATCCTTGGAATTACAACTTCGGTCTCCGGATCTCCGAGTCGGACATTGTATTCTATGACAAAAGGATCATCCCCTACTTTTATCAAACCAATAAAAATAAATCCCTGGTAGGGCAGATGGTCTTTCTGTAAGCCTTCTACAGTTGGTTTTATAATGCGTTTATGAACTTTTTCCAGGAATTCCTCCGTAACAAAAGGGACGGGTGAGATAGCTCCCATGCCCCCTGTATTCAATCCTGTATCACCCTCTCCAATGCGCTTATAGTCCTTGGCCATAGGTAAAATTTTATAATTTTCCCCATCGGTCAAAACAAAACAACTGAGTTCTATACCGGATAAAAACTCCTCTATTACTACAACTGAGCTGGCATCACCAAACTTGGCGCTTATAAGCATATCATGCAATTCTTTTTTTGCCTCATCAAGTTCATGGAGGATTAAAACCCCCTTGCCGGCTGCCAGACCGTCCGCTTTAAGTACATAGGGTGGTTTCAAGGATTCCAGGAATTGGAGCCCTTCTGCAACCTTGTCTGATGTGAAACTCTTATAAGAAGCAGTAGGAATATTATGTCTCATCATAAACTGCTTGGCAAATTCCTTGCTTCCTTCAAGAGTAGCTGCGTCTTTACGTGGTCCTATGACAGAAATATGTTTTAAGTCAGGGTCCTGAAGAAAAAAATCATGTATCCCTTTTACTAAAGGATCTTCAGGTCCAACTACAACCATATCTATGTTTTCCTTAAGTACAACTTGCTTAATTGCTTGAAAATCATTTACATCAATGGGTATATTCCCGGCAATCTCAGCAGTTCCGGCATTGCCTGGTGCAACAAACAATTTATTTAATTTGCGGCTTTGCTTTAGTTTCCAGGCAAGGGTATGTTCCCTGCCACCTGCGCCTATGATGAGTATATTCATGAGTTAAAAATCTTGCTTAGTTTTTTTCTTAGGAATTGGTCATCATATTTATGAAAATTCGCGATGTTCTTTATTTTTTAATTCTTCCGGAGATAAAGAGCGAAAATATTCATATACCCGTTTCAATCCTTCAGATCTATCTACTTTAGGTTCCCAGTTCAAAATATCCCTGGCGCGTGTAATATCTGGTTGTCGTTGCGTGGGGTCGTCTTTTGGCAGCGGTTTATAAATTATTTTCTGGTTAGTTCCGGTAAGCTGGATAATTTCTTCAGCAAATTCATTTATGGTAGTTTCATGTGGGTTCCCAATATTAATGGGATCTGTATAATCACTCATAAGCAACCTGTATATCCCCTCAACCTGATCATCAATATAACAAAATGAACGAGTTTGTGTACCATCTCCAAAAACGGTAAGATCCTCACCCCTGAGTGCCTGTCCCATAAAAGCAGGGACCACACGTCCGTCGTTCAGCCTCATTCTTGAGCCATAGGTATTAAAAATCCTGACAATACGGGTGTCGACATCGTGAAAGCGATGATAGGCCATAGTGATGGATTCCATAAAGCGTTTTGCTTCATCGTAAACGCCCCTGGGGCCTATGGGGCTTACATTGCCGAAGTAATCCTCATTTTGTGGATGAACCAAGGGATCCCCATATACTTCAGAGGTAGAGGCCACTAGAATAGTTGCATTCTTTTCTTTGGCTAATCCAAGAAGATTTAGAGTTCCTAATGATCCTACTTTCAGTGTTTCAATAGGGATTTTCAGGTAGTCTATTGGGCTGGCAGGTGAAGCAAAGTGCAAAATATAATCCAGCTTACCCGGAATATGAACAAAGTTTGTTACATCATGATGGTAAAACACAAATTGTTCCAGAGGAAATAAATGCTCAATATTTTTTAGGTCTCCTGTAATAAGATTATCCATGCCAATTACATAGAATCCCTCTTTGATAAAGCGATCACATAAATGAGATCCCAGAAATCCTGCTGCACCAGTAATTAATACTTTTTTCATAATAGTCTTCTGTTGTTTTAAATTCCTCTGGAGAAAAGAACAGTTGTGATAGTCTTAAAAATAATTCGCATATCAAGTGTTATTGACCTGTTTTTGATATAATACAAATCATACTCCAATTTTTTTACAGAATCCTCCAAATTTTCTCCATATTTATATTTTACCTGAGCCCACCCGGT
>Ga0316195_10000121_pt1 | contig 25119 bp, 18 predicted proteins | sample Phised1_MG_FD_204937 | JGI IMG/M metagenome (GOLD analysis project Ga0316195, IMG submission 204937) | Coastal sediment microbial communities from Maine, United States - Phippsburg sediment 1 | ecosystem: Environmental > Aquatic > Marine > Coastal > Sediment | place: USA: Maine | collected...
CACTGAGACGAGCGTCGCAAGACCACCGGCGGCGACGAGCAGTCCTGCGCCTGCGAGGAGATAGTCGTAGACGCGGTCGATCTCGGTGCGAGGCCTTCCACGGCGATCGCCGAGCACGGAGCGGTGGTAGGCCCACAGGGAGGTGCCCACCGCGAGGGCTACGACCGCGCCGGGCATGAAGGCGAAGTGAGCGGTAGCCGTCGCCGCGTCGACATCCCCAATGATCCAATCGAGGATGCCGAAGAGTATTGCCGCCGCGCCCACGACGGCCGTGACAACACCGCCGAGCACGCCGACGAGCAGGACATACGTGAGCCACGTCGGTGTACGCGCGGTGCTGCGCGCATGTCCGATCCAGTAGAAGGCCCACACCAGCGCCCCGATCCCGAAGAGCACGATTCCACGCACCAGGTTCTCAACACCCGTGTCGACGCTGGTCACGGAGAGCAGAGCGTCGTACAGCTCGCTGAGTGCCGCCGTCATCGCGGCTCCCGCCCCCAGGGAGAGGGTCACCAATCCGGTCGCCGATCCGAGGAGGAGATGCACCTGCATCCGATCGGAGTCGGCGCTACGTGCGGCGACCCACCAGTGAACGGCCCACACGCCACCCCAAACCAACGATGAGATGAGCACTGTGCGGTTGACCTCTCCGTCGCCGAGGAGGTCACCTGCGAATGCGACCAGGAACGACATGGCGGCGATGAGCGAGCCGATGAGCGCGACGGTGAGGTAGAAGATCCACCCGATTGCTCGGGCCTCGACGGGATCCGCCGTGAGGCGGCGCCGGGTGTAGACCACGAGCCCTGCGTAGACGGGAAGACCGACGACGACGAACGCGATCGAGCGGGCAATCGCAGACGTATCTCGAGTCAACTGCGTATCAGCCGATGCGATCGCGTCGACGAGTCCGATCACGCCGAAGGCAACGACCGTCAGCATCACCAACATGATCGAGTATTGGAAGAAGCGTCGGATCGATACTCCGGAACCCTCGGCTGACGATGCCCCCCGCTTGGTGACGAGTTTGACGACGAACACGATGAGTCCGATGAAGACCGCCAGTTGGACGACGGAGATGAGGATTCCGAACGCTATTTCCATGCTGTGCACCTCCTACGGGCAAATGACGTTGAGGGGCCACGGGGCGCGCGAGATCAGCCAGCGATCACCGTGCCGGGTCATGACCAACGTCTCGTCGAATGTGTTCGAGCCTCCACCAAACGGACCTCCACCCCAGGTCTCGGTGATCACGACGTCAACCCTGGCGCCGGTGCCCTCGATCTCGGTCCGCGCGATCACGACGCGAGCATCGGAAGGAGCAACGTATCCGAACTCGCGAACGCTGCACGTCGTGCCGAGGTACTCATCGAGGTACGAGAATGCGAGTTCGTCGTCCTCATCGAGAACCGCCCGGAAGTAGGCCTGTGCGGTCCCCTCGGGAGTCCCCGGGTCGAATTCGTGGGGTGGCTGGACGGCAATCACGATGGCGACCGCTACCAGGACAGCCGCGACCCCGCCGATCACGATGAGAGCGATCCCGCTGTGTCGATCAATGTTCATACCGATATCGTCCTTCAGCGCCCCCCGGCTGTCTATAGGGAACGGTCCCGATCCCTAAAGGTTTGTTCCTGCGGATGGAACCTTGGTGGCGGCGTTGCGACCGGTAGGCTCACGCCTCGATGATTCGGACTAACAGCAACCGGCCGATCGGTCGTCCTGGATGACGGCGCTTCTGGCGCGATTCCGCGCCGCTCGCAGGCGCGACCGCAAGGGCGGTCTTGGGACGTTCATCGGAGTCTTCACGCCCTCGATCCTGACGATCCTCGGTGTGATCCTCTACCTCCGGATCGGGTGGGTTGTCGGGAACGTGGGTCTCGTCGGGGCACTGGCAATCATCATCCTCGCGAATCTCATCACGCTCGCAACGGCCCTCTCCGTGTCGTCCGTTGCTACGAACATGGAGGTCGGCCCTGGGGGCGCCTACTACATCATCTCACGCAGCCTCGGCGTCGAAATAGGGGCAGCGATCGGGCTACCGCTGTTCCTCGCCCAAGCGTTCTCGATTACCCTGTACGCATACGGTCTCGCCGAATCGCTCCAGTACGTCTGGCCCGACCTTCCCCAGATGCCCATCGCGGCGGTGACGGTATTGCTGGTCGCTCTCCTTGCCGCCCGGGGGGCCGGGGTCGCTCTGAAACTCCAACTACCGATCATGGGTGCGATCGTCATCTCGCTGCTCGTGCTCTTCTTGGGTGTGGCCCGAGCGATGCCACAGAGCGTCGATCTGTTCGACAGCATCTCGAACCCGGAGAGCTTCTGGACGGTGTTCGCGGTGTTCTTCCCCGCGGTGACCGGGATCATGGCCGGCATCTCGTTGTCGGGCGATCTGAAGAATCCGACCCGATCGATCCCCAGGGGCACGCTCTACGCCGTCGTCGTTGGATTCATCGTCTACATCGCGGTCGCCATCGCACTTGCGCTCGCTGTCTCTCCCAGGGAGCTTGTCGCAGACCCGCTGATCTGGTTCACGGTCGCAGGAGGGATCGCCTTCCTGATCTTCCCAGGGTTGTGGGGAGCGATCTTCTCGTCTGCCGTCGGGAGCGTGCTCGGTGCACCGAGAACGCTGGAAGCTCTCGTCCACGATCGGATCCTCCCCGGCCCGTTCGCGGCGAAGATCGGCAGGATTGAGGGCCCCGGTGTGCCCCTCCTGATCACCACGGCGATTGCCTTCGCCGCGGTCGGATTGGGTGGTTTGAACGCCGTTGCTCCGATCCTGACGATGTTCTTCCTCACAACGTATGGGATGGTCAATCTCGTCGCCGGTCTCGAACGATTGAGTGGGGATCCGTCGTTCCGGCCCACGATGAAGGTGCACTGGATCGTGTCGCTCGGTGGCGCCGTCGCGTGTTTCTGGGCGATGTTCCTGATCAATCCGTTCGCCTCAGCGGCCGCACTGCTGATCGAGCTCGGGATCTATATCCTCATCCGGAGGCGTGCGCTCACTGCCCGCTGGGGCGATGCGCGCCGCAGCGCCCTTGTCTCACTCGTGCGATCTACGGTCCTGCAGCTGAGGCGCTTGCCTGAGGAACCGAGGAACTGGCGGCCGAATATCCTCATGTTCACAACCGACCCCGACCGGGACGAGGTGACCGCTCGGTTTGCGAACTGGCTCGTCCAGGACCGGGGCATCCTCACGGTGAGTCAACTGATTGAAGGCCCGATCGCCGATCACGCCGGCGATTTGCCGGACACCATCGAAGATCTCAACCGGTCACTCGAGAAGGCCGGACTCACCGGCTTCGGGGAGGTAGAGATCGTCTCCGATCTCGGCCGGGGCATCGTGTCGGTAGCCCAAGCGAATGGGATCGCGGGTATCGAATCGAACACCGTGCTGTTCGGGTGGAGGGAGAGCAGAGAAGAGATGGCGACGGTGCTCGAGGCGATCGAGGAACTCTCGCTCCTGCACAAGTCGAGCGTCATCTGCCGTCCCGTTTCCCAACGTCTCGCTCCGACCGGCAGGACGATTGACGTGTGGTGGGGCGGGCTTCAGCAGAACGGTGACTTGCTCGTGCTGTTCGCCCACCTTCTGTCTCTCGATCCGGGGTGGCGCGACGCGACGATCAACATCAAGTCGATCGCAACGACTGAGATGATGGCGGAGCGTACCGTTCGCTCCCTCGACGAGATGATCCGGGCTGCGAGGATCGGTGCGCAGTTCGAGGTGATTCGCAAGCCGGAGGGCGAGACGATCCAGGAGATCATCCAGGGCCGCTCGAAGGATGCCGATGTGGTGTTCCTCGGTCTCAAGGAGGTCGGCCCCGGCGAAGCGGACGACTATGTCGACCGGCTGCTTCAACTCATGTCGGGGCTACGGACCGTTCTGTTCGTCCGCAATTCCGGTCAATTCCGCGGACAACTCCTCGGGGTTGAACGATCGAGCGCGAAGCTCAGCTGATCTCCCCGTTCCGCGGGCTCACAGCGCCGCATACGGGGATCCGTACCCAGGGTAGCTGTCCCCGTATGAGCGGACCCCGGCCCGCAGAATACTGAGCACTCTATTCCGCGGGCTCACAGCGCCGCATGCGGGGACATCAACCCTGGGTTCGCCGCGTGGTTCCCTATCATCGTTCGATATGCACTACGACCTCACAACGCTGCCGAACGGGCTGCGCATCATCTCCCAAGACATGCCCCCACTCCGCTCCCTCGCTATAGGGGCGTGGGTCGGGACCGGGAGCCGCGACGAAGACCCCATCGAGGCAGGTGCCAGTCACTTCCTCGAGCATCTTCTCTTCAAAGGCTCCGAGGAATGGCCTGCTCGGCGGATCAGTGAGGCATTTGACGCAATCGGTGCCCGACACAACGCCTTCACCTCCAAGGAATACACCTGCTACTGGGCTCGGATGCGCGACGTCGACCTCGAACTCGGTGTTGAGATCCTCGGCGAGATGCTCCAGCGCCCCGCATTCCGACAGGCCGAGATCGACAACGAGCGCGGGGTCGTCCTCGAAGAGATCAACATGAATGAGGACGATCCGACCGACGTCGCTCACGAACAGTTCATCACCGCGTTGTGGGGTGGCCATCCACTCGCTCCACCGATCCTCGGCACGCCCGAATCGATCGGGGACATGAGTCGCGACACGATCCACGGCTACTGGGCGCGTCGCTACTCCCCGAAGTCGACGGTGATCGCCGTGGCCGGGCGGATCGATCACGGTCACCTCGTCGAACTCGTCGGGAATGAGTTCGGAGGCTGGCAAGGTGACGAGATCGGCAGGGATCTGGTGACCCCGTCACCTTCCGGCAACGTCGGGGTTCGCCATCGGGACACCGAGCAGGCACACCTCATTCTTGGTGGCCCGAGCCTCACGCGTGACGACGACCGTCGCTACGCGTTGATCGTCGCCGACCATGTTCTCGGCGGCGGTATGTCGAGCCGACTGTTCCACGAAATCCGGGAGATGCGAGGACTCGCCTATGCGGTCCACGCATTCAGGCTGCCGTTCGCCGATGCCGGTTCGAACGCCGTCTACGTCGGGACGACGCCGTCGCAGACCGCAGAAGTGCTGAAGCTCGTTCGCGGAGAACTCGACAGGATGATGGAGCACGGCATCACGGAAGAGGAACTCACGCGGGCGAAGGGCCATGTGCAGGGGGCCCTCGCAATCTCCCTCGAGGACGCGGATGGTCGCATGAATCGACTCGGTAGCAACGAGGTCACCGGCCTTGAACATCGGTCGGTCGATGAGATCGTCGCCAAGGTCGATGCCGTCACACTCGCTGAGGTGATCGACGTATCCCGGGCGGCCTACGGAGGGCCGTACGTCATCGGAGCGACCGGTCCGTTCGAAGAATCCGATCTCGAGGAGTATGTTCGATGATCGTCAGCGTTTCGGGAGCAGGCGGTCGGATGGGGAGCCTCGTTGCGGAGACCGTGGCGGCGAGTGCCGATCTGGAACTCGGACCGCTCTACGACCCGCACCACGCCGGGACAACGATTGCCGGACACACGGTCGGTGACGATCCAGCGGCGTTGGCAGATTCCGACGTCGTCGTTGAGTTCACCGAACCCGATGTCGTGATGGAGAACCTCGCAACCTGGCGATCGCTCGGTCTGAGCGCCGTCGTTGGGACCTCGGGATTTGACGCCGGCCGTGTCGCGAAGCTGTGCGAGCAGTGGGGGAGCGGCCCCCCCAATTGCCTCGTTGTGCCCAATTTCTCGATCGGGGCCGTCGTGATGATGCGCCTCGCCGAACTGTCCGCTCCTCACTTCGCCGCAGCGGAGATCATCGAACTGCACCACGATCGCAAGATCGATGCCCCATCCGGAACGGCGATCGCGACCGCCGAGCGGATCGCCGGCGCTGCCCCGCAGAACCGCGCCGTCGAATCGAACGAGCTGCTTCCCGGGGCGCGAGGCGCCGATGTCCTGGGTGTTCCGGTGCATGCCGTCCGTCTCCCGGGACTGGTAGCACATCAGCAGGTGTTGTTCGGCGGCACGGGAGAAACGCTCACGATCCGCCACGACACCACCGACAGGACGGCGTTCATGCCGGGCGTTGTGGCAGCGATTCGCGCGGTATGGGATCTCGACGAACCGGTGACGGTTGGTCTTGGGTCGATCCTTGGGATCGAGTAGATCAGTAGATCAGGTGGACTTTCGAAGTCGGGGTTTGGAGTCTCGCGACCGGTCTGACCCCCTCTCCGCCTCCCAATGTCCGAACCTCCCCCTGAGGGTGAGGAGAGCGCCCCCCGTGCGTCGGCAGCACTCCACGTCCCATCGTGTTCCAGCCGAGGGGACCGTCCAAGGACCCAGCGCTCACCGCTCGAGCTTGCCGGCTGTCGGCTTTGCTCCTAGAACAGTGCGGTCGCGAGCTGCCTTCGGTAGGTCTGCGTCAGGGGGTGTTCGTCGCTGAGGACGCCGAAGATGTCGAGGATCGCGATCCTTGCTTCCTCTTTCTTCGGTCCTCTCGCCCGAACGACGACGAGAAGGTGGTCGAGCGCAGGCTCGAACTCGCTCTGGGCGGCGAGCGCTTTGGCAAGATCGATGCGTGCGTCTTCGTCCGAATCGTCGATCGCCAGTCTCGCCTCGAGTTCGGACAGATCCAGACCGCTGGAAGCCTTCAGCCGGGCGGCCGACTGGAGACGGTCGACTTCGGTGTCGGGGGCGAGACGACCGAGGACGATCATCGCCTCATCGGTCTCGCCACGGTCGATCAGCATGGAGGCAAGAATCGCGCCGGCTTCGGAGTGGTCGGTCTGCCGATCGAGGACCTGGCGGAGGATGTGCTCTGCGGTGACGTCGTCGTCCGAGAGGAGGGCAGTCCGTGCCTGATCCACCATGAGGTCGAGTTCGGTGGGGAGAACTCCCTCGATCCACTGGCGAACCGCCGGTTCGGGGAGTGCACCCGTGAACGCGTCGGCGATCTTGCCGTCCCGAAAGGCGATGACCATCGGGATGCCTTGCACGCCGTACTGGGCGGCAAGCTCCTGGTTGGAGTCGACGTCGACCTTGACGAGTTCGAAGGCGCCCCCGGCTTCCGACGCGACCTTCTCGAGGATTGGTCCGAGGATCAGGCACGGTTGGCACCATGCGGCCCAGAAGTCCACGACGACCGGCACCTCACGGCTGCGCCGCAACACTTCCTGCGGGAAATTGGCCGCATCGACATCCTTCACAAAGTCGCTGGGAGTGGTCATAGAGACGAGGTTACCGGGGGCTCTCCTGCTACCGTCGCGGCCATGGAGATCAGACCCAACGCACCCTTTGGCCAGGTCCTGACCGCCGTCATCACCCCGTTCGGCGATGACGGATCCATCGACTACGGCACCTTCTGGAGGCTGACTCGATACCTCGCCAAACACGGCTCCGACGGGATCGTCGTCGGTGGTACGACGGGCGAGTCGCCGACCCTATCGAAGGTCGAGAAAGTAGCACTGTTCAAGGCCGCGGTCGACGCCGTCGGTGATCGCATCACAGTGATTGCCGGAACCGGCACCTACGACACCCGTGAGTCCGTCGAACTCACCCGGCGGGCCGCCGAGTCAGGGGTACATGGCGTGATGGCCGTGACCCCGTACTACTCGAAGCCGCCTCAGGAAGGGATCGCCCGGCACTTCTCCGCGATCGCCGACGCAACGGACCTCCCCGTCCTGCTCTACAACATCCCCGGCCGAACCTGTCGAATCATCGAGATTGAGACACTCGTCCGTCTCGCTGAACATGAGAGGATCGTTGCGGTGAAGGATGCCGTCGACGACCTCGACTTCACGAGGCGTCAGATTGAAGCACTGCCGGAGGGCTTCGCCGTGTATTCCGGATCGGACGTTCACACGAGAGAGATCATCCGTGCGGGCGGTGTTGGTGTTGTCTCCGTCGCCGCACACCTCGCAGGGGACAGGATCAAGGCCATGGTCGAGGCGGCAATCGCCGGAGATGACGAGGAGGCCGACCGGCTCGACGCCGCTCTGGCGCCTCTGAACGAAGCGCTGTTCCTCGAGCCGAACCCCATGCCGCTCAAGGCCGGTCTCAATCTCGCCTGGGATCCGGTCGGCGAGCCGAGGCTCCCGTTGATCCCGGCATCGGACGACACGAGGGACGCCGTTGGACGTGCACTCGCTGCACTGGGCGAAGAATGAGCGTCCGAGTCGCCTTCCACGGCGGCCTCGGAGAGATCGGGAGGAACTGCGCGACGATCGAGATCGACGGACAGATCGCGATGGTCGATGCCGGCCTCATGTTCCCTGAAGAGGACATGCTCGGTGTCGATCTCGTCCTCCCCGACTTTGCCTCCGTCGTCGAGCGCGGTAACGCGTTTTCGTTCGTCGCGTTGACCCACGGTCATGAGGATCACATTGGATCGCTCGGCTATCTGTTGCGAGAGCGAAACGTCCCGGTCTACGGCACGCCCCTGACGATTGCGCTCGCGAAGTCCCGCGTCTCGGAACTCGGTGTGGAGTCGGACATGAGGGTGGTCGAAACCGGCACGTGGATTGAGCACGGGAACTTTCGCTTCGCGTTCATCCCGGTGACCCACTCGGTGCCCGACGCCACCGGTATCGCGTTCGAGACTCCAGAGGGGATCGTCCTCCACACTGGTGACTTCAAACTCGATCCGACACCGATCGACGGTGTTACGACCGATCTCCAGAGCTTCGCCGGATTCGGTCGTCGCGGCGTGCGACTCCTCCTCGCCGATTCGACGAACGCCGAACGGCCCGGTGTGGTGGTCTCGGAGAAGACGGTCGGTGTTCGGATCGCAGAACTTGTCCACGAAGCCGAGGGGCGAGTCCTCATTGCCTGCTTCGCGAGCCACCTCCATCGCGTCCAACAGTCGATCAATGCTGCGGTAGCCGACGAACGGAAGGTCGCGTTCATCGGCAGATCGATGCTGCGCAACAGTGAGATCGCGACCGAGATCGGGAAGCTCGATATTCCCGACGGCAGCCTTGTCGAACTCAGAGAACTACTTACCCTCCCGCCGGAGCAGGCGGCGGTCATCTCGACCGGGAGCCAGGGGGAGCCGTTCGCCGCGTTGTCGCTCATGGCCGCGGGGGAACACCGATCGATCGCTCTCGACCCGACCGATACGGTGATCATCTCGGCAACACCGATCCCCGGCAATGAGAAGCGGGTTTCGCGCGTGATCAACAACCTGTCCCGCATCGGGGTCACGGTCCATCATGGTCTCAATACGAACGTTCACGTGTCGGGGCACGCGGCGGCAGAGGAGCTGAAGGTGCTCTACAACATCGTGAAGCCGCAGGCCATGGTGCCGGTGCACGGTGAGCATCGGCACATGCTTGCGAACTCTTTGCTCGCCCGATCCGTGGGGATTCCCGAGGTCGAGGTGTGCGAGGACGGAGATGTCGTCGTTCTCGAGAATGGGGATCTGAGGGTCGAACGAGGCGCCGTGTCTTCGAGCTACATCTACGTGGATGGTCTCGAAGTCGGAGAGGACGAAGCCGTGCTTCGCGACCGTCGGCATCTCGCCGACGACGGTGTCATCCTCGTCACGGTTGGTCTCGACGCGAAGAAGGGTGACATCGTGTTCGGCCCCGACGTCGATAGCCATGGCGTCACCGGAGATTCAAAGGTGCTTCACGATGCCGTTCAGGCACGCGTCCTGCAAGGGATCGAGACGCTGGAACCTCCGATCGACCCCGATGCGCTCCGTAGCCGGATCCGGAATGCGGCTCGCAAGGCGGTCCAGGCCCACATCAAGCGGCGCCCGGTCGTATTCCCGGTGGTCATCAAGGTCTGACACTGATTCGCCTGATCCCAGGCAACGGTCTCAGATGAATCACGAGATCACGCGGTAGGTAAGGATTGATGACCACGGTGGAGGAGTCACGGCATGGGTTGGACTGCAGACGATATCCCCGATCAGACCGGCCGCGTTGCCGTGGTGACGGGGGCGAACGGAGGCCTTGGACTCGAGACGACTCGTGAGCTTGCTCGAAAGGGAGCGCTCGTCGTAATGGGGGTGCGCAACCGGGAGAAGGCTGAGCGGGCGGTTGCCGAGGTGCGGGCGGAGATTCCCGACGCTCGCCTCGAGGTCCGGGCGCTTGATCTCGCCTCGCTCGCATCGGTGTCCGCGTTCGCCGAGCGCGTGATCGGAGAGCATGCAGCGGTCGATCTGCTGATCAACAATGCCGGAGTGATGGGGATACCTCGGGGCTCAACCGCCGACGGATTCGAGATGCAGTTCGGGACGAACCATCTCGGCCACTTCGCCTTGACGGCGCAACTCATGCCTGCGCTCGTGCATACGGCCGGTGCCAGGATTGTGACCGTGACCAGCACCTCCCGTCACGCCGCGACGAAGCTGGATCCCGAGGATCTGAATCTGGAGAGGAAGTACTCGCCGTGGGGCGCGTACGGTCGATCCAAGATCGCGAACATGGACTTTGCACTCGAGCTGAATCATCGCCTCGAGCGCGCCGGGGCGGCGGCGGTGAGCCTCGCCGCTCATCCCGGGTACTCGAAGACCGACCTGCAGGCTCGCAGCGCACGTGCACATGGAGGAGCCAGCCAGCGATTCTTTGCGGCGACGGTGCAGTGGGTGGGGATGTCACCGTCGAACGGCGCACTCCCGCAACTCCGTGCCGCCACCGATCCGGAGGCGCGCGGCGGTGACTTGTACACGCCGCGGTGGGTCAATTCGGGGTCTCCGGTGCGCCGCCCGATTACCGGACTGCGGAATCGACCCGACACCATGCAGACGCTGTGGAAGATATCCGAGTCCGCAACGGCAATCGAGTTCGATGTTGAGGCGCTCTCCTCCGGCGACGATTCGTAGGAGTCGTCGTCAGTCGGGGCAGTTGGCGAACCGGCGGTAGAAGAGGAAGTAGCCCTCGTAGATGCGGCCGGTATTCACGGCCGTGGTCGTTCCCGGGAGCCAGGGGAGGTGGCCGGCCGGTGCATCCGCTTCGTATCGGATGTTGTCTTCCTCGAGCCACTCTCTGCCATCGACCCATCCGACCGACCGACCGAACGCTCGCCACGTGTCGGCTCGCGGCAGGCCGCTGTCACGAGCGACCTTCAAGGCGTTGGCCTGTGCGGTGAAGCCGAAGTGACCATCGGACGCATCTCTCCAAGCGACGTCGATTGACCGGAGGAGGTCGCAGTCCACGGTGGCTGCCTCGTCGGGATCGAGGCCGACGTACCCACCGACGTCGGCCTCGCTGATCAGGAGACGTCGCGTCTCGCGATCAGCCGCCTCCCATTCGCCGGCAGCGAGCAGAGCACGAAGCGGTGAGGTGGAATCGCTCATGGGGAGAGGATACCGTTGTTCGCGGCTCGTTTCCGCTCCTCCAACTTCAGTGAAGAGCGTTGGGATCGGTTTCTCTTTGCCATGGAGATACGAGCGCGAATTACACTCCTGTAACTCTTTGCGTGACCGTTCGCGTAGTGGGTTGTTCACCTCTGGGACTTTCTCGGGTATCGTTACGGGCAGATGGCAACGCGGACGAAGAGCCGCGGGGCAACGGGGCGGAGCAAAGCGGCCCCCAAGACAACCAAACGGATCTCCCTTCGGGCCAGAACCGTCCAAGCGCTACGGACGGGTCGGGACCGCATCAGGGAACGGTTCGCGCGTCAGAGTGATGACGTGTGGGGCGTTGTGCTCATTGTGCTGGCCGCTCTTGTCAGCCTGTCGTTCTTCGGTCTCTCCGGACCGATCGGCGCCGGTCTCTCCGGCTCACTGCGATTTCTTTTCGGCATGTGGGCGTTTGGTGTGCCGGCGGTGCTCGCCATCGTTGGACTCTCTCTTGTCGGTGTTTGCTGCAGCGAGGATCGCGCTCGTCTGGTGGCCGGTCTTGCTGCAGTCTTCGTGGCTTCGCTCGCGATGTTCCACCTGTTGACCGGATCGGTTGCGCTGGCCGGCAACGTGGATCGGGTCAAGGAGAGTGGCGGGGCCATCGGAGCCCTCGTCGCGTTCCCGCTTCGTCGCACTATCGGATTCTGGGGTGCGTTCCTCGTTCTGTTCGCGGCACTCGGACTGGGCACCCTCATCATCACCAGGGCTTCGATCAAGGATGTCGCAGGCACGATCGGCTCGTTTACGCGAAGTCTCCGTTCGTGGGCCGGGTTCGGATTTGACGACGGACCGTCGATGTCGTCGGTGCGGACCGATGGGCCGTTCGAAATCCACGAGTCGACTCCGGATCTGTCGACGACCCGGCCCGAGAACGGACCCAAGAATTCTGCCAATGCCCCGAAGCAGGCGAAGCCGAAGCGCATCCTCGCTCCGCAAGGAGTCTCGGTCGACGGGTACCAACTGCCGCCTCTCGCCCTTCTCGAGGCGTCGGCGTCCGAGGGACCGAACCGCGGCGGCCTCGAACAGACCGCTGCCGAGCTCCAGGACGCGCTGAGCCAGCACGGGGTCGATGCCCGGCTCACACGAATCGTCCCCGGCCCAACCGTGACTCGATACGAGATCGAACTCGCACCTGGGGTGAAGGTGTCTCGGGTCACGACGCTGTCTCACGATATCGCCTACGCCCTCGCTTCGGCGGACGTTCGGATCCTCGCTCCTATCCCCGGCAAGAGCGCCATCGGCATCGAAGTCCCGAACCGGAATCGGCAGATAGTGACACTCGGCGACATCCTTGCCAGCAACACGGCTGCACATGACACCGATCCGATGCTCGTCGCACTCGGCAAGGACGTCAGCGGCAGTGCCCGCATGCTCCGTCTCACCGAACTCCCACACCTGCTCATCGCGGGCGCCACCGGAGCAGGGAAGTCATCGTGCATCAATGCTTTGCTCACTTCGATTCTCATGCGCGCACGGCCGGACCAGGTGCGGCTGATCCTCGTCGATCCGAAGCGGGTCGAACTCGGCCAGTACAACAACGTTCCCCACCTTCTCACCCGGGTCATTGCCAGTCCGAAGAAGGCCGCCGATGCCCTTCAATGGGCCGTCGCCGAGATGGATCGTCGATACGACCTCCTGGCCGATTCGGGCGTTCGCGACGTTGAGTCGTACTACGAGAAGTACGACGCGGGCGGAGTCGACGAGGAGCTATTCGACCGATTTCCCTACATCGTGCTCGTCGTCGATGAGCTGAACGACTTGATGATGGTCGCAGGGCGAACGGTTGAGGATTCGATCGTGCGCATCGCCCAGATGGCACGAGCCGTTGGGATCCACCTGGTGCTGGCCACGCAGCGGCCATCGGTGAATGTCATCACCGGTGTCATCAAGGCGAACGTTCCGTCCCGCTTGGCGTTCTCGGTTGCCTCTCAGACGGACTCCCGCGTCATCATCGACCAGGTTGGCGCCGAGAAGCTTGTCGGTCTTGGCGACATGCTGGTCGTCACGGCGAGGGAGCCGAAACCGGAGCGGATCCAAGGGGCATGGGTCTCCGAAGCCGAAGTCAATCGCGTCGTCGAGTTCGTGCGGGGACAACAGAACGCCAAGTACCAAGATGCCGAGGTGTTCGAGGCCGCCGACAATGCAACAAAGGTGGACGAAGAGTTCGAAGGCGAGGATCCGGAGATCATGCGACAGGCCATTGAGCTTGTCGTCAGGAGCCAGCTCGGCTCCACTTCGATGCTGCAACGCAAGCTCAGGATCGGATTCGCGAGGGCCGGGCGAGTGATGGACATCTTGGAGAACAAGGGCATCGTTGGACCCTCCGAGGGATCGAAGGCCCGGTCCGTCCTCGTTACCGAAGAGGAACTCGGGTCTCTGATCGTCTAGCGAGTCCCGTCACGGGTCCATTTCGTCGCGTAGCCTGAGATCGATGATCAACGCACGCCTCGATCAGTTCACTCCGACCGGCGGGCGCTCCATGGAATTCTCCAATCCGGAACGCGTCGTGGAGGCCTACCGCATCGATGACGTCCTCGATGTCGTCGGGCAGGCCGAAGCTGCCGCCCGGGATGGACTCTGGTCGGTCGGTTTCGTCGCGTACGAGGCGGCCCCCGCGTTCGACTCGGCACTTCCGGTGCGGACCCGCGAGCAGGGAGAGTTGCTCGCCGACCTGCCGCTCGCATGGTTCGGCCTCTTTCGCGATCGGGCTGATGTTGACCCGTTCGTCGGTGAGACCCGCGTTGACACATCCCCGTACACCGTGTCGCCCTGGATCCCGACCATGGACGAGGGCCAATACGAGGAGAACGTGCAGCGTGTTCGTCGTCTCATCACCTCCGGAGACCTCGCCCAGATCAACTACGCCCTCCGTCTTGACGCTGCCATCAGCGGAGACCTGAGAGAGCTCTACCGTGACCTCGTGCTCTCCCAACGCGGCGGCAACGGCGCCTTCATCGACCTGGGGCGATACCGGATTCTGAGCGCATCACCGGAGCGGTTCTTCGCCATCGAGGGGTCGAAGATCGATGTTCGGCCGACGAAGGGCACCGCCCCGCGCGGGCGGTGGTCGGCGGAGGACGAGGACAACGCCGCCAAGCTCTCAGCGTCGGAAAAGGACCGCGATGAGCACCAGCGGATCGTCGATCAGGTGAAGAAGGAGCTGGTCGGCATCACCGTCCCCGACACCATTCAGATCTATGAGCTGATGGGGCTCGAACGACTCGAGACGGTGTGGCAACTCGCGTCGGCCATGGCGGCGGAACTCAAGCCGACGGTCGGGATCGTTGACGTCTTCCGTTCGCTGTTCCCTTCAGCGGCCGTCACCGGCGAACCGAAGGCTCGTGCCATGGAAGCCATCGCGACGCTCGAGTGTCGGGCTCGCGGCGTCTACGCGGGTGCGGTCGGGTTCATGACGCCGACCGACGGGGGACGGCCGGACGCCAGCTTCAGTGTCGCCATTCGAACGGTCACCGTCGATGCTGATGAAGGTGTCGGAGAGTACGGTGTCGGAGCCGGGATCACGGAGACATCCGTGCCGATGGGTGAGTATGAAGAAGCGCAGGCGAAGACGCGGGTCCTGGTTCAGCGGCGACCGGAGATTTCGCTCTTTGAGACTATCCGGTGGGAAGAGGAACACGGCTATTGGTGGCTTGACCGGCACCTTCAACGCATCGGCGACTCCTCTGCGTACTTCGGGTTCCGGTTCGACGAGGCATCCGCCCATGACATCCTGGAAGAGAGGGTGGCCGGGATGAGCGGTGCACACGCCGTCCGACTCGAGGTCGACCGGATCGGCCAGACCGTCGTTGCGGTTGACCCCGACGAGCTGCCGCCGGCACGATGGTGGCCGACTCCCGATCACGACCCTGTGGCGTGTGCGCTTGATACGACGGCCATCTCGTCCGGGAGCATCTACCGATTCCACAAGACGACGGCGAGGCGCGCGTACACGGATCGCAGCGAGTCCCACGCCGATGTTGAGGATGTGCTGATGGTGAACGAGCGGGGCGAATTGACCGAGGCGACGATGCACAATGTCGCGGTGCAGTGCGCCGGCACCTGGATCACTCCTCCCCTCGCTTCGGGGTGTCTCCCCGGGATCCTCCGACAGGTACTGATCGACGAGGGTGCGCTGCTCGAAGAGGTCATCATGGTCGATGATCTCGACGGCGCAGACGGACTTGGCCTGCTGAGTTCGGTACGCGGCTGGAAATCCGCTCGGCTCGTCCGGCAGTAGCCTCCGGTCGAATGTGGATCTCGTTCACTCCGTGACTCTCCTTGAGGCTCTGGTCCTCGTCGCCGCAGGCGCCGCTGCCGGCTTCATCAACGCGCTTGCCGGCGGCGGATCCGCCATCACGATTCCCATCCTCACCGAGATGGTCGGCATCAATACGGCGAATGGGACGAACCGCATCGCCATCTTCCTCGCCAACCTGACCGCGATCGCCGGCTACCAGAAAGGCGAGGCGGTTCCCTGGCGCCGACTCAGCGTTCTTCTGATCCCGACGGTGATCGGGGCCGCGGCCGGGGCATGGCTCTCGACCGTGACACCACCCGATGTTCTTCGGATGGTCTTCGCCGGTGTTCTGCTCCTTGTGGCCGCCTCCGTGGTGTTGCGCCCATCGCGCTGGCTCGAGGAGCGCGAAGTAGCGCTCCATGAACCTTGGCGTTCGCTCGTATTCCTCGGCATCGGCTTCTACGGCGGCTTCGTTCAGGCAGGGGTTGGATTCTTGCTCCTCGCCGGTCTTGTCCTAGGCGCAGGAATGAATCTCGTCAACGGCAACGCAGCGAAGGTCGTGCTGATCGCCGCCTACTCGCCGATAGCGATCCTGCTCTTCGCCCATGCCTCGCAGGTTGACATCGCCGTTGGTGTGGTCCTCGCCGGGGGCCAGATGTCGGGAGCATGGGTGGGATCACGTCTTGCCGTTCTGAGGGGTGCCGCATGGATCCGGTGGGTTCTTGTCGCCGCAGCCGTGGTTGCGGCTGCGCGGCTTGCTTTCGGATAGGGTGAGAGCATGGCCATGACAGATCTCGAGCAGACGCTTCGAGGACTGTCCGAGCCGGCGGGGCTTCGGTCGCGTCAAAGGAATGTTGACGGATCGAGGCGTTGAGATTTCCGGATCGTCGTCGTTCCGCTTGGACACGACGGTGGGTCGGGTCAGGACGAAACCGAGGAGGAACCATGTCCGGAGAGATTCACGAGGGCGAGGACCCGTTCGCCGCGCCGGAGTCTGAACGCGACCCGATCCGGCGATTCCGCGGGCGGCTCGCAGCACCGGTGACCATCGTCACCGCGGGAGACGACACCGGGAGGTCTGGGTTGACGATCTCCTCGATCATGCTCGCCGAGGGCGAACCGGGGAGTGTGCACTTCCTCCTCGGCCCAACGGCCGACGTCTACGAGATCATCGAGCGAACCGACCGGTTCGTCGTGCACGTGCTCGCGCAATCCGATCGCGGCCTCTCCGACGTGTTCGCGGGACGACGGCCGAGTCCCGGTGGCCTGTTCTCCGGACTTGCCGTGAGCTCGAGCGATTGGGGTCCGACCCTCGACGACGTCGCGGACCGTGCCTACTGCAGCGGCATCTCGGTGATCGAGCAGGGATACTCGCTTCTGGTTTCGGCCGGCATCGACCGGGTCGAGATCACGGATCTCTTGGACCCGCTCGTCTACCACCGCGGCAGCTATCGAGGATTGGCGTAGGAGTGAGTTGAGCGGCGCATGTCGCCCATTTCGAGGACCGAGCATCACCGCGCGCTGCAGCCTCGGCTCGCCTCCACGGTACGCTTGCCGTCGATGACCCCTACCGCCCCCACGATCTGGCTGACGACGCTCGGATGCGCCAAGAACCAGGTCGACTCCGACAAGATCACCGGAATGCTGACGGCCGCCGGATACGCAGAGGCTTCGTCTCCCGAATCCGCCGACGTCGTGATGGTGAACACCTGCGGCTTCATCGAACCCGCGCGCCGGGAGTCGGTTGACACGATTCTCGACCTTGCCGGGGCGAAGCGCGGGGACGCAAGCCTCGTCGTGGTCGGTTGCATGGCTCAGCGATACGAGGCCGAACTCACCGAGGCGCTCCCCGAGGCAGACGCCGTACTGGGGCTCGATCGTTACTCCGAACTCGTCGATCGTCTGGACGCACTGCGACGATGGACACCTCTCACCATCGGTTCTGCCCGTCGGTCTCACATGGACATCCTGTACGAGACCCGGCGCCCCACGCCGACGACGCCATACGCGTATGTGAAGGTGGCGGAAGGATGCGACAAGCTCTGCACGTTCTGTGCGATCCCGCAGTTCCGGGGCAAGCAACGGTCACGGAGTCCCGAAAACATCCGGGACGAGATCGCCGAACTCGCCGCGGCAGGGGTCGCGGAGATCGGCCTGGTTGCTCAGGACCTCGCCGCCTACGGTCGGGACACCGACGCCCCCGACATCGTTGAGTTGATCCGGTACGTCTCCGACGTCGACGGACTCCGTCGTCTGCGGCTCTACTACTTGTACCCGCGCGAGATCCGACCGACACTGATCGAGGAGATGACTGGCAATCCGATCATCGCGGACTACTTCGACCTCTCGCTCCAGCACGCCTCCAGTCGCCTGCTCCGGGCGATGAAGCGCCCTGGATCGGGGGACCAGCATCGGGATCTCATCGATCGCATTCGGTCTCTGGCACCGGACGCGGCGATGAGATCGTCGTTCATCGTCGGTTTTCCAGGAGAGACCGACGACGATGTCGATGACCTTGCCGCCTTCCTTGACGACGTCCGGCTCGACTGGGCCGGCTTCTTCCCCTACTCGCCGGAGGAGGGAACCGAGGCTGCCGTCATGGACCATCAGATCTCGGATTCGGAGAAACACACTCGATTGCGCCATCTCCAGGGCGTTCAGGATGACATCACGACGGCCCGCTCCATCGATCAGATCGGTCGAACACTCACAGTCGTGGTGGACCAAGTCGAGGATGACCGACCCGTGGCACGCTCGTACCGGGAGGCGCCGGAGATCGACGGCGTGATCCTCCTCGACGAAGGAGAGCCGGGGGAATGGCTCACCGTCGAGATCACCGGGGGCTACGGGACGGACCTCGACGCGATCGTGAGAGGTCCTGCATGATCGTCGAGATCCTCGCCGTCGGTACGGAGCTGTTGCTCGGTCAGATTGTGAACTCCAACGCGACGCGAATAGGCGAGCGGCTTGCCGATGCAGGACTCGATCACTTCCAGCAAACGGTGGTCGGCGACAACGAATCCCGCATTGCGGCTGCGATCGGTGCGGCCTGTTCCCGGGCCGAAGCGTTGATCATCACCGGGGGTCTCGGGCCCACGAAGGACGACCTGACACGAGAGGCGATCGCCCGAGCAGCTGGCGTCGAACTGATCTTCGACCCGGACCAGGCGGACCGGCTTCGCGAACGGTGGGCCGTCCGTGGCCGGGTCATGCCCGGGTCGAACCTCCGGCAAGCCGAGCGTCCCGACGGCTCGACGCTGATCGCCAATCCAAAGGGTACCGCTCCCGGTATCCGCCTGCGTATCGCCGACACGTGGGTGTTCGCTCTGCCCGGCGTCCCGGCAGAGATGATTCCGATGCTCGAAGACTCCGTCATCCCGTTCCTTGGCGGCGGCGATTCGGCGGTCGTCAGCCGTCTGTTGCGAACCTGGGGAGAGTCGGAATCTGCGATCGGCGAACTACTCGGCGATCTCTACGACGCATCGATGAACCCGACGATCGCGTTCCTCGCGTCGGGCGGTGAGATCAAGATCCGAATCACGGCGAAGGCCGTGACCCGCGACGGGGCATGGGCGATGATCGCTCCGATGGAGGCAACCGTTCGCGAGCGACTCGGCAACAGGATCTTCGGTGTCGATGACGACACCGTCGAGGTGGTGATCCTCCGCATGCTCGAAGAGCGTGGGTGGACGCTCGGCACTGCCGAGTCGGCGACGGGTGGTCTGATCGCGGGACGCATCACCTCCGTTCCCGGAGCGAGCCGGGTGTTTCGCGGCTCGATCGTGTCCTACGCGACGGAGGTGAAGGAGTTGCTCCTGGGCGTTCCTGCGGACGTGATCGCTGAGCATGGTGTGGTGAGCGAACCGGTCGCGATAGCGATGGCGAGCGGAGCCCGTAGGCAATTGGGTGCAGACGTCGTTGTGGCGGTCACCGGATCCGCGGGTCCCGACCCGCAGGACCGGCCCGTTGGGACGGTGGTGGTCTCGGTGGCGACACCGGATGGGGCGCAGGTCCGCACCCTCACCCTCCCAGGGGATCGGGAGCGCGTCCGAACATTCGCATCGACGGCCGCTCTTCACCTGTTGCGCATGACGCTCCAGGGGGTCGAGTGGTGGAGTCGGTGACCGATCGGCTGTTCCTCGCTGTCGCCCTGAACGACGAGGTCCGGCACGGCCTTGCCGCGTTCCTGGGCGAGCGGGTGATCCGGTTGCCGGGACGCCCCACGCCGCCGGACAATTGGCATCTGACGCTCCGATTCCTCGGCTCGACCGATGCCCTTCAGCGAGATCGTGTCCTGGAGTTCCTGGATGAGCACCTGATCGTTGAGCCGTTTACGCTCGGCTTCACCCGTCCGGGGGCCTTCCCGAAGCCGTCGCGGGCAACCGTGCTCTGGCTCGGTGTCGGGAGGGGGAGCGATGATCTGACGGCCGTAGCCGACGTGTGCGAGCAGGCGGCCGTCTCAGTGGGCTTCGACCCGGAGGACCGGCCGTTCCATCCGCATCTCACGCTGTCACGCATGCGACCGCCGGTGAGCGTGGAACGCCTTATCGAGCAGGTAGAGACATTTCCCTTGAAGATGAACGTCGACCGCGTGACGCTCTACCGAAGCCACCTCGGCCGCGAGGGTGCGGGCTACGAGACTCTCGACGAAGTCCTCCTCTGACCCTCGTTTGTCTCTCGGACCGCGACGATCAATGCCGCAGACACAAACGACGGGAAACGCAACCGGAGAAGATGACCTTCGTGTCTGGAGCCACGGCTAGCGGCGTCGTGGACACAAAAGATCGCGTAGTCTCGATGGTCATGGAGATTCGACCACTCAACAAGGCCGACATCGAAGCTTGGGTCGACATGCGTCACCGGCTCTGGCCGCACCACGAACGGGAGGAACTCGCGGGAGAGACCCTGGACTGGATCCACGGCAAGCTCGGCGTCTTCGTCGCCGAGACCGGGGATGGTCTCGTCGGTTTCGCCGAGGTGGCCATGCACGACCGGGCGCCGGGCTGCACGACGTCACCCGTCGGGTACCTCGAAGGCTGGTGGGTAGATCCGAGTCATCGCCGCAAGGGAATCGGAACCGCCCTGTTGGATGCGTCCGATGTGTGGTCCAGCGAGCGCGGGGCCACAGAGTTCGCATCCGACACCCACGCGGACAACGAAGCTTCAAGGCTGGCCCACACCGCCGCCGGGTTCGTGGAGAAGCGTGCGGTCGTGCACTTCCACAAGCAGATTTCGGGTAAGGCGCCGGAGTCGCTTGGAGTTGCTGCAAGAGCAACCGTCACCCTTCGTGAAATCGACGCAGACAATGTCCGGGCGATCACGAGGCTTGCCGTCGCTCCTCACCAGAGAGCCTTTGTCGCCCCGAACGCCATCTCTCTTGCTCAGTACGCATTCGCGGCGAGTGCATGGACAAGGGCGGTCTATGCCGACGAAACACCGGTCGGGTACGTGCTCCTCGCCGACGAGGAAGGCGAGGCATATCGGTACTTCCTGTGGAGATTCATGATCGACCGGACGTATCAGGGGATGGGCTTCGGCGAGGCCGCGATGGAACTGATCATCGAGCATGTTCGAAGCCAGCCTGGGGCGGTCGGCCTGGCTACCAGCTACGTTCCGTTGGCCGGAGGACCGGGGGGGTTCTACCACCGTCTCGGTTTCGTCGATACCGGACAAGAGGACGGCGGCGAGCTCGAGACCGTGCTGACGTTCTGAGCGGCAGCTTCTCAAGACGGTGGCTCAACCGTGTTGTGTCCATTTCCTCGACATCGAACAGATGTTCGCCTAATGTACCGAACACTCTTCGAATAGCATCAATGTCATTCGCTGAGCAGAATCTGTCACAGGCGCCCGGTACGTTACGGGAACGTCTAAGAAGGAGACAACGTGGCTGACAATCAGGGCGACCGGGGCAAGAACATCGAGATGGCTATGTCCCAGATCGAGCGCCAGTTCGGCAAGGGTGCCATCATGAGAATGGGCGACGAAGAGATCCACAACATCGCCGCGATCCCGACGGGGGCGCTCTCTCTCGATCTCGCGCTCGGTATCGGCGGTGTGCCGCGCGGCAGGATCGTCGAGATCTACGGTCCGGAGAGTTCAGGGAAGACGACCCTCGCTTTGCACATCGTGGCCGAAGCGCAGCGCAACGGCGGTTTGGCTGCCTTCATCGATGCCGAGCATGCGCTCGATCCCGTCTACTGCCGAGCGATCGGTGTCGACGTTGACGAGATGCTGATCTCGCAGCCCGACACGGGGGAGCAGGCCCTCGAGATCACCGACATGCTGATCCGATCGGGGGCGCTCGATGTGGTCGTGATCGACTCGGTCGCCGCCTTGGTGCCTCGTGCCGAACTCGAGGGCGACATGGGAGACACGCACGTCGGCCTCCAGGCCAGGTTGATGTCTCAGGCGCTGCGCAAGCTTGCCGGAACGATCAACCGATCCCAAACGACCGTGATCTTCATCAACCAGCTTCGCGAGAAGATAGGCGTGATGTTCGGGAGCCCGGAAACGACCCCCGGTGGGCGGGCCCTCAAGTTCTATGCCAGTGTTCGGATCGACGTCCGGCGGATCGAAGCGATCAAGGTGGGGACCGACAACGTCGGCAACCGGGTTCGGGCCAAGATCGCGAAGAACAAGGTCGCACCGCCGTTCCGACTCGCCGAATTCGACATCATGTTCGGTGAAGGCATCTCGCGTGAAGGAAGCCTGCTCGACGTCGCCGTCGAAGAGGGCATCGTTCAGAAGGCCGGTGCCTGGTACACGTACGACGGGGATCAACTCGGCCAAGGGCGCGAGAAGGTCAAACAATTCCTCCGGGAGAACCCTCAACTGGCAGTTCAGCTTCAGGATGAGGTGCTTCGTGCGGTCGGTCTGATCGAGGATGAGGCCAGCGTCGCCGCCGAGGAGAAGGTCGTCGAGGAGAACGACGTCAGGGAAGACTCAACCGACTAGGTATCTGAGATTTCGCGTTCCGCGCGGGGTCGAAGTGCGGTAGCATCAGCTCAGACACACACAGAACACTGATACGAAAGCGGACCAGAACGCAGATGTCGACACGGAGACAAGCGGGCGATGTGACCAGACGGGACTAGTTCCCGATATTCGACGCTGTCACCGGTGTGTGCCGAGCCCCCGGGCTCGGCATGCTGCGTTCAGATCCGCGGAACGGGGACATGATGATGCAGTGGCTCGTAGCAGCCCTGGTGATCGCTGTCGTCGGGCTCGCATTCGTCGCAGGCTACGTCCTGTCCCGGAGGGGTAATCGCCAGCCGACCCCCGACGAGACTCTGGCCGAGGCCCGACTCGAGGCTCAGCGGATTCTCGCTCGAGCGGAAGAGGAGGCACGGTCGAAGGCCGAGGCGTACCGCGATCGCGAGGACGCGACTCTTGAGCACCGGCGCGTGGAGATGGGATCGCAAGACTCCCGGCTCTCGCAGCGTGAAGCGACACTCGAGCAACGGGCAGGAAACCTCGCTCAGCGCGAGGAACTCATGATCGCGCGCGAGCGAGCGGCAGAAAGCGCCGTGGGTGAGGCGGAAGCCGTCAAGGAAGAGGCTCGCGGGACCCTCGAGAGGATTGCCGGTTTCGACTCGAAGGCAGCGAAAGCAGAACTGCTCGAGAAGGTCGAGACGGAGGCGCGCCGCGATGCGATGGTGCTCATTCGCGACCTCGAGGTGAAGGCTCGTGAGGAGTCAGAGCGAAGAGCACGCCGGATCCTCGGAACGGTGATCCAGCGACTCGCGGCCGACGTCGTCTCGGAGACCACCGTGTCGGTCGTACCGCTGCCTTCGGACGACATGAAGGGGCGGATCATCGGTCGTGATGGCCGCAACATCCGTACGTTCGAAGCCGTCGCAGGCGTGAACCTGATCGTCGATGACACGCCCGAAGCTGTTTCGGTGTCAACGTTTGACCCGGTCCGGCGCGAAGTCGCAAGACGGGCGCTCGAGAGGCTCGTTGAGGGCGGTCGTATCCATCCGTCATCGATCGAGGAGGCGTACGAGAAGTCGCGCCAGGAGGTCGATCAGTCGATTCGCGACGCCGGGGAGTGGGCGCTCCTCGAAGTAGGGCTGACGAAGATGCACCCTGAGCTCATCACGCTTCTCGGTCGGCTGCATTACCGCACGAGCTACGGTCAGAACGTGCTGAATCACCTCGTGGAGTCGGCGCACATCGCAGGAATGCTCGCTGCGGAGCTAGGCATCGACGAGAAGGAAGCGAAGCGAGCCGCGTTCCTCCACGACATCGGCAAAGCCGTGTCCCACGAGGTCGGCGGGTCACATGCGCTTCTCGGCGCCGAGATCGCCCGACGGTTCGGCGAGGATCCTGCGATCGTCCACGCGATCGAGTCGCATCACAACGAGGTCGAACCCCGGACCCTGACGGCGATACTCGTGCAGGCTGCAGATTCGGTCTCCGCTGCCCGGCCGGGCGCAAGGCGCGAAGCCCTCGAGTCATATGTTCGTCGGCTGGAGCGTCTCGAGGAGATCGCCGGGGCCTTCTCCGGCGTGGCAAGGGTGTTCGCTCTTCAGGCCGGCCGTGAAATCCGCGTCGTGGTCGACCCCGGCAACGTGGACGACTTGCAGGCAAGCGACCTGGCGCGGCGCATTGCCCGCAAGCTCGAAGAGGACCTGCAGTATCCCGGGCAGATCGAAGTCACCGTGATCCGGGAGTTCCGGGCACGCGACTACGCCCGTTGATCAGGCGAGGTTCGGGACGAGCGTGAGCGAAGCAACGATCCTTGGGATACCTGCCGTTCGCGAGTCGCGCGCGCCACGGCGGACGGGCGGTTCGTACTTCATCCGCACGTTCGGGTGCCAGATGAACGAACACGACTCGGAGAGGATCGCAGGGCTCCTTGAATCGGACGGGATGACTCGCACTGACGACGCGGCCGCGGCCGATGTCGTGGTCTTGAACACATGCACGATCCGCGAGAACGCAGATCAACGCCTCTACGGCTACCTCGGATCCCTGAAGGCCGACAAGCAGAAGAACCCCGGCATGCGCATCGCAATCGGTGGCTGCACTGCCCAGAAGGACAAAGAGATCGTGAGGAAGAAGGCGCCGTGGGTCGACGTCGTCTTCGGAACCCACAACATCCACCGGGTGCTGGATCTTCTCGATCGGGCCGATGAATGGGGTCCAGTGACCGAGATCTGGGAGGAGTCCAGCAGCCCTGATGACGCACCGTCATTCCTTCCGACGCGTCGCGAGTCGGAACATTCGGCCTGGGTGACGATCACAACCGGATGCAACAACAGTTGCACGTTCTGCATCGTGCCCATCGTGCGTGGACCCGAAGTCAGTCGACGACCGGGCGACGTCATCAGGGAGATTCAACGCCTGGCGGAAGAGGGGGTTGTCGAGGTCACCCTCCTCGGACAGAACGTCAACTCCTACGGGCGGGATCTCGACCTCAACGGGCGCCAACCCCTCTTCGCCGATCTTCTTCGACGGGCCGGTGAGGTTGATGGGATCGGTCGCATCCGATACACAAGTCCACATCCGAAGGACATCCAGGAAGACGTCGCTCGGGCGATGGCGGAGACACCA
>Ga0316195_10000122_pt1 | contig 25002 bp, 23 predicted proteins | sample Phised1_MG_FD_204937 | JGI IMG/M metagenome (GOLD analysis project Ga0316195, IMG submission 204937) | Coastal sediment microbial communities from Maine, United States - Phippsburg sediment 1 | ecosystem: Environmental > Aquatic > Marine > Coastal > Sediment | place: USA: Maine | collected...
GGCTGGCGCGCGAACGCCTGCACGGCCGGCCGCAGGATACACGCGCTATCACGGGCGCGCACGAACCCATTTTGCTGGGCACCATCGCCCCTCCCCCTGCTGTAGAATAGGACTCCCGGGAACCGGATTTGCAGGCGAAGTTCCTGGGCGCCGGCAGGAGGTATCGGGTGCCTCTATGCAGGACCGTAATTTGTCGGGAACAAATTACCGAGCGCCCAGGGACGGCTCGAGCGTGTCCTGCATAGGGGTACCCGATACCGACCCCGCGCATGAATCGAATCGGTCAGCAAGGTCGGTTCATTCGATATACCGGGGTCAAATGGGAGAGATGCGGACATGAACCTGCTGCTCAACATCATCTGGCTGATCTTCGGCGGCTTCATCATCGTGCTCGGCTACCTGCTCGGCGCAATCCTGCTCTGCATCACGATCATCGGCATCCCTTTCGGCATCCAGTGTTTCAAGCTCGCGGGGCTGGCGCTGGCGCCATTCGGGCGCGAAGTCCGCGAGAAGGAACCGCCCAGCGGCGCACTCGCGGTGATCATGAACATCATCTGGATCATCCTGCCCGGGCTGGAGCTGGCCGTGATGCACCTGTTACTGGCAGTCGCCTTTGCGATTACCATTATCGGCTTGCCGATCGCCGCCCAGCACCTGAAGATGACCCGTCTGGCGCTTTTGCCGTTCGGCTTCGAAGTGCGGGAGCGTTTCTGATGGCGCACTGGCCCTGGTCGGAACTGATCTCGGACTGGTTCGCGGACACGCTCGACAGCCCGCTGGCGATCCCCGACCGCCAGGGCTGGTGGTTCAGGGCGGATCCGGAACGCGACGCCGCCCTGGAGGAAAAGTACGGCAAGCTCGTCGAGCAGTGCGCCGCAGGCCACCTGTACCGCTGGCTGGACCAGCCGGAAGGCCGTCTCGCCCTGGTGATCGCGCTGGACCAGCTGCCGCGCAACCTGTTCCGCGGCAGCCCTCGTGCCTTCGCCTATGATGCGCGGACCGCCGCCTGGTGCCTGGCCGCAGTGCACACCGGCCAGGACCGGCTGTTGCAGCCGATCCAACGCGCCTTCCTTTACATGCCATTGCAGCATTTCGAAGACCTGCAGGCCCAGGAGACCGGGGTGCAACTGTACGAGCGACTGGCCAGGGAAAACGCCGAGTGGCCGGTTTTCACAAACGAATTTCTCTCTTTCGCGAGAATTCACCTTGAGATCATTGCGCGATTTGGACGTTTTCCCCACCGCAACCGCGTTCTTGGTCGTGAAAACACGCCGCAAGAAGCCGAATACCTGGGCGGGGATGCCCCCCGCTTTGGACAGTAGATCCCGAAGTTGTTGTCTGTACCGAATCAAACCATTTTCTGAAGGACCGGGCGAATGGGCAAACCAAATCAATCGCGGAGCATGGCCAGCCATCTGGAAGCCATCGCGAACAGCACGACGGATGCGCTGATCGCGATCGACCATGCGGGAGCTGTCATTTCGTGGAACCGTGCCGCCGAATCGATATTTGGCTACTCCGCCGGGGAGATGATCGGGAAATCATTACACGCCATCATTCCAAAGCGGTTTCATGGGGCGCACGACCAGGGGCTCGAGCGGGTTAATTCCGGCGGCGAGCAGCACGTCATCGGCCACGCCGTACAGCTCGCGGGCCGGCGCAAAGACGGCACCGAGTTTCCGATTGAGCTGACCCTTTCGCAGTGGATGGCGGGCGATCGGAATCACTACGGAGGCATCATCCGGGACATATCCGAACGGGTAAGCATGGAGGACGAGCTGCGCACGTCCGAGGCACGCATGCGCTCGATCATGGAAACAGCCAATGACGCAATCATTACCGCAGATTCCAGCGGCTTCATACTGTCGTGGAACGCCGCAGCCAAGGCCATCTTCGGATATGAACCGGATGAAGTTATCGGCCAATCGCTGACCCTCATAGTTCCCGATGAATTCAAGTCTGCGCATGAGCAGGGTATCGATCGGGTCTCGGGCGGCGGCAAAACCCACGTGATGGGCAAGACGGTCGAGCTGTCGGGGCTGCACAAGGATGGCACGCTGATTCCCGTGGAGTTGTCCTTGTCGACCTGGCTGATCGGCGACGACCGCTTTTACGGTGGCATCATCCGTGATATCACGGAGCGCAAACAGAATGAACTCAAGCTGAAAGCCCAGCAGAAGAAACTGGAAAGCCGGGCCCGCTCCCTGACCAGGCTCAATGCAGAAGTAAAGTCGAAAAACGAGCAGTTGCAGGCGCTCTCCAACAAGCTGGCCAAGTACCTCTCGCGGCAGGTCTACAAGAACATTTTCGAAGGCAAGTCCGACGTCAAGATCGAATCCTATCGCAAGAAGCTCACCATCTTCTTCTCCGACATCCAGGGATTCACCGAGCTGACCGACCGGGTCGAATCGGAGGTGCTGACCGGCGCTCTCAACAAGTATCTCAACGAAATGTCGAAGATTGCCTTGGACCACGGCGGCACCATCGACAAGTACATCGGGGATGCGATCATGATCTTCTTCGGTGACCCGGAAACCCTCGGGGAGAAGGAAGATGCCATCGCCTGCGTGAAGATGGCGATCGCCATGAAGAAGAAACTCGCGGCCATGCGGCGGGAATGGGACGTGCTGGGCGTCACCACCCCCTTGCATGTGCGGATGGGCATCAACACGGGATTCTGCACGGTCGGCAACTTTGGTTCCGAGGAGCGGCTCGATTACACCATCGTCGGCGGTTCGGTGAATCTCGCCAGCAGGCTGGAATCAGCTGCGGAAGTTGATGAAATACTGATTTCGGAAGATACCTTCTCGCTGATCAAAGACGTCATTGCCTGCAAACCAAAGAAGAAAATCGAGGTGAAGGGGATCGCCTACCCGGTCATGACCTATACGGTGCTCGACCTGATCGAAACCCTGCAGGAAGAACGCGAGCACATCAAGGCCCGCCTGAAAGGATTCAATTTGTCCATTGACTTCGACAAGCTGAACTACGCGGACAAACTCTACGCGCGCGAAATGCTGCAAAAGGCAATGTCCAAACTGGGTCCAGAAACCGAAGACTGAGCGTGGCCCACGCTCGGAAGGACGACCGGGCATCCTCTCGGCAGCCCGCGCATCCAGCGATGCGGCAAATCGTCAACCATTCTGACAAATTGGGGCACTTCCGGTCGTTTCGGCCGCCACGGCAATTCTAGTTAACTCATTGATTTAAATACTATAAGGGCTAATCTGGATTGATCTGGCCCGTTTCTTGTATTTATCTAAGTGAAGTCGCTGACTGGATTAATGGATTAAACGAGGCGCTTCTTCCGGGTAACCGGAGCAAGCGCCTCTCAGCAAGGAGCACGGGAGTCAGATCATGAAAACTGCGCTAACAGACGTAATCAAAGCCGGCTTCGCAATGGTTGCCGGGTGGACAGTCGCAGGCTGGTTGCTCTTGGGCTTGATCGGTTTGTTCTCACTGATCGGCTAAGGAACCGAACTCATCCGGATGGCCGGCCGCTGGCAGAGGTCATCCTTCTTTCCACGGCGCCACCTTGAGCAGCATCAACATACCGGGCACGGCGACCGCCGTGCACAGCAGGAAGAAATTGGTGTAACCCATCGCCTCGATCAGGAAGCCGGTGCTGGCATTGGCGAATGTCCGCGGCACGGCAATGAAACTCGTGAACAGCGCGAACTGGGTGGCCGTGAAGGCCCGGCTGGTTTCGCGCGCAATGTAGGCCGTCAGCGCCACAGTTCCTAATCCGACACCGAGATACTCGGCGCTAACCACCATGAAGAGGCCGGAGGGGTTGTGGCCGACGACGCTCAGCCAGGCAAAGCCCAGGATCGTGATGAGCTGTACGAAGCCGAACAACCACAGGGCGCGGTTGATGCTCATCTTCAGCATGGCGATGCCGCCGATCACAGAACCGGCAATGACCGACCACAGCGCCGCCGCCTTGGCGATCGTGCCGATCTCGGTACGGCTGAATCCCATGTCCAGGTAAAACGGGGTAGCCAAGGCCGTGGCCATGTTGTCACCCAGCTTATAGAGGAACATGAACGCCAGAATGGCGAGCGCAGCGGGCACGCCGTCGCGCCGGAAGAACTCGCGAAATGGTTCGATCACGGCCTCGCGCAAGCTGTGAGGCGCCAGGCTGTCGTCGCTGACCTCGCGGATCACCAGGGTCGTTATCACGCCCACCAGCATGAAGCTCGCCGTCACCCAGTAAACGGTGGTCCAGGGCAGGAAATCTGACAGAATCAGCGCCAGCGAGCCCGGTACCAGCGACGACAGGCGGTAGGCATTGATGAAAAATGAGTTGCCGGTACCCAGCTCATCGTCGGCCAGCAACTCCCGTCGATAGGCGTCGATCACGATGTCCTGGCTGGCCGAAAACAGGGCAACGACGAACACCAGGGCGATGATGGCCTGCAGCGACTCCCGCGGGTCGAACAGTCCCAGCATGCCGATGGCCCCCAGCAAGGCCAGCTGCGTGATCAACGCCCAACCGCGCCGGCGGCCCAGGAACGGAAGCGCGAAGCGGTCCATCAGTGGCGACCACAGGAATTTCCAGGTGTAAGGCAAGGCCACCAGCGAGAACAGGCCGATAGTCGCCAGGTCCACGCCGTTGCTGCGCAGCCAGGCCGGCACGAGTTGGATCAGCACGTACAGCGGCATTCCGGAGCTGAAGCCGATAAAGATGCAGATCAGCATCCGGCGGCTGAACAGGATCTCTGTCCAGCGGCGCGGTGACGCCTGCGTTGACAATTCACCCACGGAGCGGTGGGTCCAGGTCGTAATCCATGATCAACGGCGCATGGTCCGAAAAGCGCTGCTCCCTGTAAATCTCAGCGCGGGTCGCCTGGTCGGCGACGGTGGGCGTCGTCACCTGGTAATCGATGCGCCAACCGGTATTGTTGTCCCAGGCCCGCCCCCGGTTCGACCACCAGGTGTATTGTTCCTCGCGCGGATCGACTTGGCGAAAGGCGTCCGCCATGCCTACCGGACCAAACAACTGGTCCATCCAGGCCCGTTCCTCGGGCAGGAACCCCGAGCTCTTGAGATTGCCCCGCCAGTTCTTGATATCGATCTTCCTGTGCGCGATGTTCCAATCGCCGCAGATGATGTACTGACGGCCATCACCAGCCATCCCGGCCAGCAATGGTTGCAGGTAGTCCATGCACTGGAATTTGACCTGCTGACGCTCTTCCTTGGATGAGCCGGAAGGCAGGTACAGCGAAACGACCGACAGCTCACCGAAATCGGCCTGGAGCCAGCGCCCTTCGCTGTCCATCACGTCCCAACCCAGGCCGTAGTGCACGCGATCCGGCTGATGCCGAGAATAGATCGCCACGCCACTGTAGCCCTTGCGCACCGCGTCGTGATAGTAGACATGGTAGCCGGGGGGAAAGAAATGGCGATCGCCCAGCTGGGGGTGTTGCGCCTTGGTTTCCTGGATGCAGACCACGTCGGCGTCCTGGCGGTGCATCCAATCGAAAAAGCCCTTGCTGGCGGCAGCCCGAATGCCATTGGCATTCAGCGTGATGATGCGCATTCCCGCGGTGCTCCCGGAATCCTGATAGTTGAGGTCAGATCTGAATTGTGGGCCAGCATAGCAAATTTTTGGCATACTAATTATCGGACCCCGGGCCACCCGGGGTTGCCAAGGGAGCATGGAAGCGCGATTCGATGACGCAGGACTACAAAAGCCGTTTTTTTGAGCTGGCCTTGAACAAAGGCAACCTCAGGTTCGGCAGCTTCACGCTCAAGTCGGGGCGTGTCAGCCCGTATTTCTTCAACGCCGGCGGGTTCGACGATGGCGCCTCGTTGGCTGGCCTCGCTCAGTGTTATGCGGACGCGATACTGCAGTCCGGCGTCGCGTTTGACATGCTGTTCGGACCGGCCTACAAGGGCATCCCGCTGGCCGCCGCAACTGCCGTCGCACTGCATACCGGCCATCGGCGGAATGTCCCGTTCGCCTTCAACAGGAAGGAAGTAAAGGACCATGGAGAGGGCGGCACCATCGTTGGAGCGCCACTGGCCGGCAGGGTGCTGATCATCGACGACGTCATCTCCGCCGGCACCTCGGTGCGGGAATCGATCAACACCATTCGTGTGGCCGGCGCCGAACCCGCCGGCATTGCCATCGCACTCGATCGGCAGGAGCGCGGCAGCGGAGCACGCTCGGCCGCGCAGGAAGTCAACACCGAATTCGGCATACCCTGCATCTCGATCGCGGGGCTGGACGATCTGATCCGGCACCTCGCCGCGCAGCCGCAGGAAAGAGTCGATGTTCAGGCCATTCAGGATTACAGGGAACGTTATGGAAGCCAGACTTAAATCAGCAATCTTTGCATCGATCGCCGGCGCTCTGCTCGTTGCCGCGGTGTGGGCGACCCCGGCCGGCGCCGCGGAAGTCTACCGCTGGGTGGATGAAAACGGCGAGGTCCACTACAGCGAGTCGCTGCCACCGGATTACAAGGACAGTGGCTTCGACGTCCTCAATCGGCAGGGCATCGTGACCGATGAAGATCAGACCCTGACGCCCAAGCCACCGCCGCCGAAAGTGCCGACAAAGGACGAGCCGCAAGAGCTTCCGCGCGACGCCTCCGGCCTGCCCCGGCCCAAGGCCCTGTACTCGGAAACCGAATTGCAGCAGCGCATGGACAATTTCCTGATGCTGCGCTACGAGTCCGAACAGGAAATCGTCGACGCGATGAACGTGGAGATCAAGCAGCTGAACTACGATCGCCGTCTGCTCGAAGGATCTCGCGCCAGCATGAACGAGGCCTACCGCGGGCAAATCCGGGTTGCGGCCGAGCGGCAGCGCGCCGGCCTGCCGGTTGAAGCGGCAACGACCCATGAAGTCAAAAAGCTGCGCAATGCCCTGGCCGCCAACTCGGGGTCACTGGCCGGCCTGCGACAGCGGGAGGACTCCATCCGCGAGGATTTCGACAAACAGCTGAGCCGTTACCGGTACCTGATAGAAACCTGGTCCGAGGAATCCCCGGACAGCTGAGGTGTATACCCGCTGCCCCGGTTGTCACACGGTTCACCCGGTCAACGCCGCGCTGCTGGTGGTCGACGCCGGGCGTTACCGCTGCGGTAAATGCAACAAGGTCAGCAGCGCACTGGAATCGCTGTTCGATGAGTGGCCGCAAGCCGGTGCGAAGCCACCACAGCCCGGCGAGATGCCGGTACTGGGCCTGTCGCTCGACCTGGAGCGGGCTGCGCAATCCCGGCAAGCACCCACCGGCGCCGGCCTGGGCGATTCCGATGCCGAGGGTGCGGCAGCGACCGGCGGCGGTTGGCGGTGGCTCGCACGAACGGCCTGGATAGCCGGCGCGATCGTGGTGCTGGCAGTGGCAACCTGGCAATGGGCAGAATTCCAGGGCAAGCCACTGCTGGAGCGCCCTGAAGTCGAATCCACCCTCGTACGCCTGGGCCTGCGTCAACCGCCACCGGCCAAACCCTTCCGTGACCTCGAGCGAATCCACCTGGTCAACCGGGAGCTGACCAGCCACCCTTACCTGCCGGGCCACTTGCGTCTGAGCGCCACCATCGTAAACCGGGCAGCGAGAATCCAGCCCTACCCGGCTATTGAAGTAACCCTGCTCAACGCCACCGGCGAGGTGGTTCTGCGTCAGCGCTTCGCCCCATCGGACTTCCTCGACCCCGAAAGCGCACCGGGCGCCGGCATGGTGCCGCAGGCCTATCTCCCGCTGGTCCTCGACCTCGTGGACCCCGGCGTGCAGGCTGTTGGCTTCGAGTTGGAATTCAGGTGACGGCCCGTGTTTTCCAACCGCCCTGTTCGCACATTCGCCGTCCGATGTGTTAGGGTTACAGGTTCCGATGACGCCTTAGATTTTTGGGCAAAACAGGCCCCGGACTGGTCCTTGAAGAGCACGTAAAAATGAAAAAATCTGCCTCAGAAGCGGATAATCCGATACCCCTCCGACAAAATGTTCAAACAGCCATTCGCCGTTACCTGGAGGACATGGGCCAGTCCCAACCCGAGTGTCTGTATCGCGTGCTGATGGCCGAAGTCGAACCACCCCTGATCGAAGAAGTCCTGCGCTATACCAACGGCAACCAGTCGCAGACCGCGAAGATCCTCGGCATGACCCGCAATACGTTACGGGCCAAATTGGACCGTTACGACATTCCGGTAACCAACGGCAGGTACTGAGAACAGCGCATGAACACCCCTCCCGCACCCGGCAGTGCGTTCGCACTGATCAGTGTCTCGGACAAAACCGGCATCGTGGAGTTCGCCACGCAGCTGGTTGCCATGGGTTTTGCCCTGCTGAGCACCGGCGGCACGGCCAGGACACTGAGCGAGGCCGGCCTGCCGGTCACCGAGGTTTCCGACTACACCGGCTCCCCAGAGATCATGGGGGGGCGGGTCAAGACGCTGCACCCCCGGATCCACGGCGGCCTGCTCGGCCGCGCAGGCGAGGATGACGCGGTGATGTCTGCACAGGATATTCCTCGCATCGACCTGGCGGTGATCAACCTGTACCCCTTCGAGGCGGTCACCGGCCAGCCCGGTTGCAGTTTCGAGGACGCTATCGAGAACATCGATATCGGCGGTCCGGCGATGGTGCGCTCGGCAGCCAAGAACTTCCAATCCGTCGCGGTCGTAACCAGCCCGGACCAGTACGCCACGGTGCTGGAACAGTTGGAGGCCGGCGGCGGCAAGCTGGACCGGGCCACCCGCTACGCCCTGTCAGTGGCCGCTTTCAACCGCGTGGCCCAGTACGATGACGCTATCAGCAACTACCTGTCGGCGCGAACACCCGATGGTGAGCGCTCGATGTTTCCGCAGCAGACAAATGTCAGCTTCACCAAGGTCGCCGACCTGCGTTACGGTGAGAACCCTCACCAGCAAGCGGCTTGGTATCGAGATCCACATCCGGCCGCGGGGAGCCTCGCCACGGCTGCGCAGCACCAGGGCAAGGAACTGTCCTTCAACAACATCGCCGACGCGGACGCGGCCTGGGAATGCGTGCGCCAGTTCGACCAGACGGCCTGCGCAATCATCAAGCATGCCAACCCCTGCGGCGTAGCGGTCGCCGAATCCGCCGGCAAGGCCTATGACCGTGCGTTCGCCACCGACCCCACTTCGGCGTTCGGCGGCATCGTTGCCTTCAATCGTCCCCTGGACGCCGCGACAGCGGCCATGATTATCGAGCGCCAATTCCTCGAGGTGCTGATCGCAACGGGCTACGACGAAGACACGCTCGCACTGCTGGCAGGCAAGAAGAACGTCCGCGTATTGCAGGTGGCTGGCGGAAAATCCACGACACAACAGGAATTCAAGCGCGTCGGCAGCGGGCTGCTGGTGCAGACCTCCGACCTGCACCCCATCGAAGCGAACGATTGCCGGGTCGTGTCCAAACGCCAACCCACCGAGCGGGAGTGGGCCGATCTCATGTTCGCCTGGAAGGTGGCGCGCATGGTCAAATCCAACGCCATTGTCTACGCCGCCGGCGGCCGCACGGTGGGCATCGGCGCCGGACAGATGAGCCGCGTGGACTCGGCACGCATCGGGCGCTGGAAGGCTGAAGACGCGGAATTGCCTATCCAGGGCGCGGTGATGGCGTCCGACGCGTTTTTTCCTTTTCGAGACGGCATCGACACCGCAGGCGGCGCCGGTATCGCGGCCGTGATCCAGCCAGGGGGCTCGATGCGGGACGAAGAGGTGATCGCCGCCGCCGATGAACATGGCATGGCGATGGTGTTTACCGGCATTCGCCATTTCCGGCATTGACGATTGATACACATGCGGGAGCGAACTTGCTCGCGACGCATGGCCCGCTCACAAGAGGTGTCGGGTACCCCACACGGGACCAGGTTCGTTCGCGAGCAAGTTTGCTCCCGCAATGACGGCAGGATAGTGAAATGAAGGTACTGATTGTAGGCGGCGGCGGGCGAGAGCATGCACTGGCCTGGGCGTCGGCGAAGTCCGCTGATGTGGAGAAGGTTTACGTGGCCCCCGGCAACGCGGGCACTGCCAACGAGCCACGCTGCGAGAACGTCCCCATTTCGTCCAACGACATCGACGGGTTGCTGGGCTTCGCCCGCGAGCACGGAATCGGTCTGACCATCGTGGGTCCGGAGGACCCGCTGGTCGCCGGTATCGTGGATCGCTTCAGTGACGCCGGCCTCAAGTGTTTCGGACCGCGGGCCGCGGCCGCCCAACTGGAGGGGTCGAAGGCCTTCGCCAAGGACTTCATGGCGCGTCACGGCATTCCGACGTCTGCTTACGGAAAGTTTACCGAGGTTACCCCAGCCACCGAGTTCATCCGCGAACACGGCGCACCCATCGTGGTCAAGGCCGATGGGCTGGCGGCTGGCAAGGGCGTGATCGTTGCGCAGACCACCACCCAGGCAGAGGCCGCGGTGCTGGACATGCTGCGGGGTAACGCATTCGGCGATGCTGGACATCGCGTCGTCATCGAGGAATTCCTCCACGGCGAAGAAGCCAGCTTCATCGTGATGGCGGACGGCAGCAATGTGCTGCCGCTCGCCACGTCGCAGGATCATAAAGCGGTAGGCGATGGCGACAGCGGACCAAACACCGGCGGCATGGGGGCCTATTCCCCTGCCCCGGTCGTGGACGAGGCGATGCACCGCCGCGTCATGGAAGAAGTGATCCTGCCCACCGTGAACGGCATGGCCGCCGATGGGGCTCCGTTCACTGGTTTTTTGTATGCGGGCCTGATGATATCGCCTGAAGGCGAGCCCAAGGTGCTCGAGTTCAACGTCCGTTTCGGTGACCCCGAGACGCAGCCCATCCTGATGCGCCTGCAGTCTGACCTGCCGGAACTGTGCCTGGCCTCCATCGAGGGGCGCCTGGACCAGGTCCGCGCAAGCTGGGACCCACGGCCCTGTCTCGGCGTGGTGATGGCGGCGGGTGGATATCCCGGCCGCTACGCCAAGGGAGAGGAGATTCATGGACTCGACAGCGATTTTCCGGAACACGTCAAGGTGTTTCACGCGGGTACCGCACTGGCCGACGCAGGGGTCGTGACGTCGGGCGGGCGGGTGCTTTGCGTCTGCGCGCTCGGCGACAGCGTCAGTGCCGCACAGGCCGATGCCTACCGCGCCTGCAACAAGATCCACTGGGATGGCGCCTACCGCCGCAGCGACATCGGCTACCGCGCCATTGCCAGGGAGCAGGGACGCGCAGGCGATGAGACGTGAGCGGTTTTCGGCGCAGCCGAAAGAAGCGCAGGCATAGCGGATGGAGCGATTTTGGCGCAGGCAAAGAAGTGCCTTCCGATTGCCGTCGCGCGTGCACGTCGAATGCCGTCGCGCGTGAGACTCCCTGAATGGATGTCTCCCACCTGCTGGACGAGCTCAACGAGGCGCAGCGGGAGGCTGTAACGGCCGACTCTGATCACCTGCTGGTGCTGGCCGGCGCCGGTAGCGGCAAAACCCGGGTACTGATTCACCGGCTGGCCTGGCTGATCCAGGTGGAGCATGCCTCACCACTGAGCGTGCTGGCCGTCACCTTCACCAACAAGGCCGCCGGGGAAATGCGCGAACGCGCCGGCAAACTGTTGCAGGTTTCGACCCGGCCGCTGTGGATAGGAACCTTCCATGGGATCGCTCACCGGCTGCTGCGGATGCATTGGAAAGAGGCCGGCTTGCCGGAGGAATTCCAGATCCTCGACTCCGAGGATCAGCAGCGCCTGTTGCGCCGCATTATTCGTGACGAGGGGATGGACGAGGCGCACTGGCCGGCGCGCCAGGCGCAGTGGTTCATCAATGCGCGCAAGGACGAAGGCGAACGGCCGCAGCACATCGACCACCTGGATCACCCGGCCACCGCCACCTGGGTGCAGGTGTACCGGCGCTACGAGGAATACTGTAAGCGCGGGGGCTTGGTGGATTTCGCCGAACTCCTGCTGCGCGCACACGAACTGTGGCTGGAAAGCCCCCCGCTGCTCGACCACTACCGCAAACGGCTGCGCCACCTGCTGGTTGACGAGTTCCAGGACACCAACGCCATCCAGTACGCCTGGGTGCGTATGCTGGCCGGCGACACCGGCCGCGTGTTCGTGGTGGGCGACGACGACCAATCGATTTATGGCTGGCGCGGCGCCCGGGTGGAGAACGTACAGCATTTCGTGCGCGATTTCCCGGATGTCCGCACCGTGCGCCTGGAACAGAATTACCGCTCCACCGGTAACATCCTGCAGGCGGCCAATGCGCTGATCGCACACAACGAGGCGCGCATGGGCAAGGAGTTGTGGACGGCCGGCCCGAAAGGCGCGCCAATCCGATTGTATGCAGCCTTCAACGAGCAGGACGAGGCCCGCTTCGTCGTGGACCAGCTGCGGCAGTGGCTGGATCACGGGCGGCGAGCGGACGATGCCGCCGTGCTTTACCGCACCACGGCACAGTCACGCCTGTTCGAGGAGTACCTGCTGCGTGCGAACATTCCCTACCGCGTTTATGGCGGCCAGCGCTTCTTCGAACGGACCGAGGTCAAGGACGCCCTTGCCTACCTGAGGCTGTTGCACAATCCGAACGACGACGCCGCGCTGGAACGCGTCATCAATAAGCCCACACGCGCGATTGGCGAAAAAACGGTGTCGCAGTTGCGTGAGCAGGCCCGCGAAAGTGGCCTCACCCTGTGGCAGGCCGCAGGGGCCTGCGTTGCGCAGGGCACGTTTGCGACCCGCGCCGGAACGGCTGTCTCGGCATTCATCCGCCTGGTGGAAGGGATGCGCGACCGCATGCAGGACTGGGCCCTCGGCAACCAGATGCAGGGCGTAATCGACGAAAGCCGCCTGGTCGATCACTATGAAAAAGAACCTCGCGAACGCATGGAGACGCGCATCGAGAACCTGCGTGAACTGGTCAACGCCGCGGATGCATTCATCCTGCCGCAGGAGGATGCCGATGCCGGCCTGACGGAACTCCAGTCCTTCCTGAGCCACGCCGCCCTCGAGGCGGGCGAGACCCAGGGTGAGAGCTGGGACGATTGTGTGCAGCTGATGACCATGCATTCCGCCAAGGGCCTGGAGTTCCCGCTGGTGTTCATTGCCGGCATGGAAGACGGGCTGTTTCCCCACCAGCGCTCGCTGGAGGAAGCCAGCGGCCGGCTCGAGGAAGAACGGCGACTGTGTTACGTGGGGATGACCCGTGCCCGGGAGCAGCTCTACCTGTCCTACGCCGAGATCCGGCGCATGCACGGCTCGGAGAATTTCTGCCGGCCCTCGCGTTTCATCGACGAGATGCCGGCCGGCCTGGTGGAGGAGATTCGACCGCGCATGGCGACGAGCAGGCCCTATCGGTCAGCCCAGCCCGCGCGGCAGCGAACGTCATCGAACCTGACCGACAGCAGCTGGCCATTCAAGCTGGGCCAGGTCGTGCTGCATCCCAAGTTTGGAGAGGGAACGGTGATGGCCTTCGAGGGTTCGGGCGAGCATACCCGGGTGCACGTCAACTTTCGCGATGCCGGTGCCAAGTGGCTGGTCCTGGCCTATGCCAACCTGCAGGCCCGATGACCGATCGTCATGGACGAGGGCAACGACATTCGACTGGAGACGCGGCAAGGCCGCTTGGCCGGGCTGGGGTGGCGCCGTGAAGGCGCGCCGCGGGTGCTGGCGCTCCATGGCTGGCTGGACAATGCCGCTTCTTTCGTTCCGCTGGCACCATTGCTGGAGCACCTGGACCTGGTGGCGCTTGATCTGCCGGGCCATGGCCACTCTGAGCACCGGCACACCTCTACCCGCTACCATTTCATAGATTACCTGTTCAACATCGACGCCGCGCTGGACGCGCTGGGCTGGGCAGACTGTCATCTCATCGGCCACTCCATGGGCGCTTCGATCGCGGCGACTTATGCTGCCGGCGCCCCGGAGCGCGTCCGCAGCCTGGTGCTGCTGGACGGACTCGGTCCCTTGACGGACTCCCCAGACAGCACGGCTGACCGGCTGAGGCGCAGCCTGCAAAAGAACCGGCAGGGCAGCAGCGAACCGCGCCGCTTCGAGTCACTAGGCGACATGGTCGCTGCGCGGCGCAAGGCATCCGGCCTCGCTGAAGCGGCGGCGCGCCTGATCTGCCAGCGATCCGCAAGACAGCAGGGCCAGCATTTTGTCTGGCGCAGCGACCCGGCGCTGAATTGGGTTTCCGCCTTGAGGATGACGGAGGAACAGGTGCTGGACCTGCTGCAGCACATCGTGTGCCCCACCCTGACCTACCAGGCGACGCCCGAAACGAACTGGTTCTCTCGCGCCCAGGTCGAGGCCCGCAAGTCCGCCATCGCGCACGGCGAGCACCTGGCCATCGAGGGGCATCATCATTTTCACATGGACGCACCCGCCGCCATCGCGGAAACTGTGCAGTCCTTCATCTCGCGCAACGACCGGCCACGCAAGCGGAACACTCGCCATGAATAACCCGATCACCTCCCCCATCAAGTCCGATATCCCCGTCCGCGAGCGATTGATCTTTGCGCTGGACGTGCCCGACCTCGGCCATGCCCGCCAGCTGATCGACACGCTGGGCGATGCCGTGGCGTTTTACAAGCTGGGCCTGGAGTTCTTCCTGTCCGGTCATTACTTCGAGCTGGCTGCGGATCTGCGGGATCGCGGCAAGAAGATTTTCGTCGACCTCAAGTTGTTCGACATCCCCGCGACCGTGGCCGCCGCAGTCCGGCAACTGTCCAGGCACCAGGTGGATTTCTGCACCGTGCACGGCAACGACGGCATGCTGCGCGCCGCGGCCGATGCCAAGGGTGACATGCAAATCCTGGCGGTGACGGCGCTGACCAGCCTGGACCAGGGCGATCTCGACGACCTCGGTTTTCAGTGCGACGCGCGAACCCTGGTGCTGTCCCGAGCCCGCCGCGCCCTGGCGGCCGGCTGCGACGGAGTGGTTTCGTCGGGCCTGGAAGTGGCGGCCTTGCGCGAATCGGTCGACCATGCGCTGATCACCGTGTGCCCGGGCATCCGGCCCATCTTCAATGACGAGGCGCCGGCGGCCGACGATCAGCAGCGCGTCATGACGCCGGGGCGGGCCATCGCCAGCGGGGCCGATTACCTGGTGGTGGGGCGCCCGATCCGCGGCGCGGCGGATCCCCGAGCCGCGGCGGAGGCCATCCAGGAGGAAATCAGAAAGGCTTGCATATCTTAATATGTTGCATTACGATAAACCCGTAACCTCATAATAATGAATGAAAACAGCTTTGCGGATCTGCATAATAATTCCAGCATAAAGCTTTTACGATCCTCTCCGGCTCTGCCGGATTTCCGGGCGGGTGCATTACCAGCCCGGATTTTTTTTGCGCCGATTGCGAGATGATCCTGTCCAGGACCGCGCCACCGCGCCTTTTTCCGGGCCCACCTGATGCAACCGTACTAGAATGAACAAGCCACCATGAGCTCGCACAGCCCCAAAATCGGTTTGTTCACGCGCCTGAAACTGCTTTGGTTCCGGCTGCTGCGCTCGATCCTGCTGCTCTGGGTGAGAGCGAGAACTCTGCCGGAACCGTTCACGGACCTGGAGCTGGATCGTGACAAGCCGATCTGCTATGTCATCGATTCCTACGAGCTGACCACCCTGCTGATTCTCGACAAGGCGTGCGAGGAACAGGGGCTGCCGCGGCCGTTGTGGCCCCTGCGCCTGCAGTCCGGCGACGAGCCCAGATCCTACCTGGCGCTGCGCCGCAAGAAAGGACTGATCATTCGCCGCACCGAAGTCCGCAGCCACTCCGAGACTCTCAAGAGGCTGGTCGAAAATGTCTGCAATGGCCAGGAGGAAGAAATCCACCTGGTGCCGGTGACGGTGCTGATCGGGCGGGCGCCGGACACCGAAACCGGACTCGCCAAGATCTTCTTTGCCGAATCCTGGGAAATCGGTGGGCGCCTGTGGCGTTTTCTCAACTCGCTCATCAACGGCCGCCACACCATGATCCAGTTCAGCACGCCGCTGTCGCTGCGCGCCCTGGCCGACGAGGAACTCGGCGCCGCGCGCAGCCTGCGCAAAGTGGCGCGTATCCTGCGGGTCCACTTCCAGCGTGTGCGGGCTGCGGCCATCGGCCCCGACCTGTCGCACCGGCGCACCGTGATCGACGAGGTCCTGCGCAGCAGGCCGGTTACTGAAGCAATCGAAGAGCAAGCCCGCAAAGACAGGTCGACTGAGTACAAGGCCTGGAAAAAGGCTCGCAAATACGCGTTTGAGATCGCCGCCAACTACTCGTATGCCTTTGTCCGGGTCGCATATTTCGCGCTGACCTGGTTCTGGAACCGGATCTACGACGGCGTCGACCTGAAGCATTTCCGTGGTTTCCAGAAACTGGCGCCCGATTACGAGATTATCTACGTCCCTTGCCACCGCAGCCACATCGACTACCTGCTGGTTTCCTACTTCGTGTACATCAACGGCCTGGTGCCACCGCACGTGGCCGCCGGCGTCAATCTCAACCTGCCGGTGCTGGGCCATTTCCTGCGGATGGGTGGAGCCTTTTTCCTGCGCCGCAGCTTCCGCTCACAGAAACTGTATGCGGCGGTTTTCAACGAGTACCTGTCGCGCATCCTGTCCAACGGCACCGCCATCGAGTATTTCGTCGAGGGCACCCGCAGCCGCACCGGACGGTTGTTGCAACCCAAAGGCGGCATGCTGTCGATGACCGTGCGCGGCTACCTGCGCGCGCCCAACCGGCCGATCCTGTTCCAGCCCATCTACGTCGGCTACGAGCGGTTGGTCGAAGGCAGCAGCTACACGGCCGAGCTTTCCGGCCAGCAGAAGAAGAGCGAGTCTCTGGGTGATCTGTTCAAAGCGCTCGGCATCCTCAGGAAGCGCTATGGCGAGGTGCACGTGAGCTTCGCCGAACCCATCTTCCTGGACCAGATGCTCGACGAGGTGTCGCCGGACTGGCGCGACCAATCCCTGGGTTCGGAGGAACGGCCGGTCTGGCTCAACCCGCTGGTCGCCCGCTTGGGCAACCGCATCATGACCGGCATGAACCAGGCAACCCACGTCAATCCCGTCAACCTGCTGGCCGCCATCCTGCTGACCATGCGCAAGCTGGCGATGGACCGCGGGGAATTAGAGCAGCAGCTGGCGCTGTATCTTGACATGCTGAAGGTATGTGCTTACTCCGATCGTGTCACCTACACCGAAAAGTCACCTCAGGAGATCATCGCCTACGGGATCGAACTGGGCGTGGTCGAGAGCCGCGACCACCCACTCGGCGACATCATCGAGGTCCGTGCAGACCAGACTGTCCTGCTGGCCTACTTCCGGAACAACGTGTCGCACCTGCTGGCCGTGCCCTCGTTGGTGGCCAGCTGTTTCCTCAATGTCCGTAGCATCAGGCCCGAACGCATCAAGCGCATCGGGCGGGCCGTGTTTCCATTTCTGAAGGCGGAGCTTTTCCTGCCATGGGACGAAGCCGGATTCGAGCAGGCCATCGACAAGCAGATCGACTGGCTCACGGCCCGGGGCCTGCTGGAGCGGAAACCGGAGAGCGATCTCTTGCGGTGCCCCGATGGCGGCAGCCGCGAGGACCTGCAACTCCGGATCATGGGCCATGGTCTGCTGCAGACCTTCGAGCGCTACTACATCACCATGGCCATCCTGGCCAAGAACGGCTCGGGACGGCTGACCCGCGGCGAGCTGGAACGGCTGTGCCACCTGACCGCACAGCGCATCGCCCAATTGCACGAAATCGCGGCACCGGAGTTTTCCGATCGCAACCTGTTCCGGCAATTCATCGGCCTGTTGCGCGACAATGGTGTGTTGACGACGAATGCCGAGGAGAAACTGGAATTCGACGAAGTCATCGGGCAAATCAGCGACGATGCCCGCTTCATCCTGAGCACGGACATCCGTCATGGCATCATGCGCGTGGCGCCGCAGGTGCTGCGCGAGGGTGAGGCCGACTAGGCGTCCAGGTCGGGGATCAGTTGTGATTCCAGGTGGCTGATCCAATCCTTGAGCTTGAGCTTGCGTTTCTTCAGCCGCGTCAGGCGCAGCTGGTCAACGCTGGGATGTTCCGACAGCCGGGCGATGGCCTCGTCGAGGTCACGGTGTTCCTCCCTGAGTTCGGCGATCAGGTGGACGGTGCCGGCCGGGTCATGGGTGTACTTGGTCACGCTACAAGCATAGTACAGAAATCGCGTAGAATGCGCGCTACGCCAAGCGAATATGCGCCATGCACACGACTGAGAGACAACGCTACTCGAACAACAAGCTGGTCAAGCGCCTGGAGCGCAATGCCGGCCGGGCCATCACGGATTTCAACATGATCGGTGAAGGCGATCGCGTCATGGTCTGCCTTTCCGGCGGCAAGGACTCCTACACGATGCTCGACATCCTGCTGACGCTGCAGACGCGGGCCCCGGTAAAGTTCGACCTCATCGCCGTCAACCTCGACCAGAAGCAGCCAGGCTTCCCGCAGGACGTCCTGCCGCGCTACGCGCGCGAAATCGGAGTCCCCTTCCACCAGATCGAACAGGACACCTACAGCGTCGTCAAGCGTGTCATTCCAGAAGGCAAGACGACCTGTGGTTTGTGCTCCCGGCTGCGGCGCGGCGCACTTTACAATTTCGCCCGCTCCCATGGCGTCACGCGCATTGCGCTGGGCCACCACCGTGACGACATCATCGAAACCCTGTTCCTCAATCTGTTCAACGGTGGCAGGCTCAAGGCCATGCCGCCCAAGCTGCTGTCCGACGACGGCGAGCACGTCGTCATCCGGCCACTGGCCTATTGCAGCGAACAGGATATTGCCCGCTATGCCGATATGCGGCAGTTCCCGCTGATTCCCTGCAACCTCTGCGGGTCACAGGACAATCTGCAGCGCCAGGCTATCAAGGCCATGCTGGCACAGTGGCAGCGCCAGCATCCGGGGCGCATCGAGAACATTTTCCGGGCCATTGCCAACGTCTCGCCCTCGCAGCTAGCAGACCGCGAGTTGTTCGACTTCATCAACCTGGGCAACGGCCCGGCCCATTCCGTAGCCAACGGAGAGGACGTGCCGGACTGGTTGATGCCCGAAAGGGACGTATCACGCCCCCTGCAACTCGTTTGACCGAGGTATGGAGCATGGACAGAAGAAAATTCGTGAAGAACGCGGGACTGGCCGGACTGGCCGGATCAGCAGGTTTACTGGCTGCCTGTAACAGGCAGTCCGGCCCGGCCGACTGTGCCGAAGGAACCGGCGCCGGCCCAAACGAAGCGCTGGAATGGAAAATGGTCACCACCTGGCCGCGCGACTTTCCCGGCCTCGGCACCGGGGCCAACTACCTGGCCAGGATCATCGGTGAGATGAGCGGTGGCCGCCTGACCGTCAGGGTATTCGGGGGCAACGAACTGGTTCCGCCGTTTGAAGTGTTCGACGCGGTCCAGCGTGGAACGGCCGAGATGGGTCATGGGGGCGCTTACTACTGGAAAGGAAAGATGGCGGCCTCGCCGTTTTTCTCCACCGTGCCGTTCGGCCTGACGGGCAATGAAATCAACGGCTGGTTCTACCACGGCGGCGGTCTCGAACTGTACCACGAGCTTTACGCGCCCTTCGGCGTCATTCCCTGGCCCATCGGCAACTCCGGAACGCAGATGGGCGGCTGGTTCAACCGTGAAATCAACAGCGTGGAGGACCTCAAAGGCCTGAAAATGCGCATCCCGGGCTTTGGTGGCGAGGTCCTGATGCGGGTGGGCGGGACGCCGGTCAACATCCCCGGTGCGGAACTGTTCACCGCGCTGCAGAACGGCACCATCGACGCCACCGAGTGGGTCGGCCCGATGAATGACCTGGCTTTCGGCCTGTTCCGCGCGGCGAAATACTACTACTACCCGGGCTGGCACGAACCGGGCACCGCGCTGGAGGGCATCGTCAATGCCGAGGCTTACGCGGCGCTGCCGCCCGACCTGCAGGCCATCGTCAAGTACGCCTGCCAGGCGGCCAACATGGACATGTACGCAGACTTCGAAGCCCACAACGGCGACGCCCTGAAGTCACTCGTGCAGGAGCATGGCGTCGAATTGCGGGCTTTTCCGGACGATGTGCTGGCCGAACTCAAGCGGGTCTCCCTTGAGATGCTGGAGGAACAGGCGGCAGCCGATGAAATGTCCGGCCGGGTGTGGGCTTCACTGAAAACCTACCTGGAAAAAGTCAGGTCGTCGACGGCCGTGGGCTCGCAGTCCTTCGTCGATCATCGCTGATTTGAGCGGTCGAATAACGGCGTTGTTTCTTTGTGCAGCCCTGCTCGTGGGCTGCACGGCGACCTTCACGTACAACCACCTGGATTGGCTGATCCCTTGGTATGTCGATGGCTACGTCGACCTGACAAGGGATCAGCGGAAAATCCTCGAGAGCCAGCTCGAACCGTTGTTGCGGTGGCACCGCGAAGAGGAGTTGGTCCGATACGTCGCCATGCTGGACCGGATCGAACGTGACCTCGGCACCGGGGTGAGCGCCGCTGTCGTGCAGTCATGGACCGACGATGTCATGGTTGCGCTGGAGCGGACCGAGTCTTCCATGCTGTTGTTGGCCCTCGACTTCAGTGCCACGTTGAGCGACGCACAGATGGCCGAGTTCGGCGCGAGCCTCTGGGAGCGGCAGCGCGAATATGAAAAGGAGTTCCTGGGCCGCAGCGAGGAGGAATACCGGCGCGACAGCTACGACAGCCTCGCTGACTTCCTGCGCCGCTTTACCGGGCCGCTGCAATCCGCACAGAAGGAACGGCTCCAGGCCGCCGCGGGCAGTCTGCTGCGTTTCGACAGCGCCTGGTTGGAGGAACGGGCCTTATGGCTCAAAACACTCGAGCCGTTGTTGCAGCGCGAACCGGGTTGGCAGCAGCGGGTGCAGGCGGCATACGCGGCGCGCAAGGACCAGCGAACACCGCGCTACCGGGAATACCTGGCGCACAACGTGGGCGTGATCAGCGCAGCCCTGGCCGACGTGCTCAACCAGCTCGACAGCAAGCAGCGCAAAGCGATGGCGCGCGAATTCGACGATCTCCGAAGCCGGCTGCGCGAGCTTGCGGCCGCCCCGCGAACGGCGTGGCTTCAGCCCGCAGCGACCGCCTGCCGGATCGCGTGATAGTAGAAGCGGATGGCCCGAAGGTAATCTTCGATGGCCAGGTGCTCATCGATGCCGTGTATGTACTCGACGGTCTCAGCATCGGCGTACACCGGCAAAAAGCGGTATACATTCGGCGATAGCCGGTAGAAGAACTTGGCATCGGTGCCGCCTCGCACCATGTAGGGCGCGACCAGCGCGGCCTCGTCCATGGCACGAATGGTGCCGGCCACGATACGGTAGCCGCGTGACTCCACCGGCGACACCGGCGAAGGGTCGGTGCCGTACTCGGTCGTGACCTGAACCCGCGGATCGTCGATCAACGCCACCACGCGCTGGCGCACCGTCTCCACGGTTTCGCCCGGCAGGATCCGGAAATTGATGACGGCCGTGGCGCGGGTCGGCAGGATGTTCGACTTGGGGCTGCCGCTGGCCATGGTGGCCGCGGTCGTTGTTCGAATGCCCGCCGCCGAGTCCTTTTCGCTCAGCAGGTTGCGTTTCACCAGCGGCGAGAGCAACCACAGGTTGCCCATCGCCAGCCGCGTTCCGAACGGCATGTACGCGCCGATGGCATCAAACGTCGGCAGCAGGAAATCCAGCCGGGCCGGAAACGGGTTGTCTTCCACCCGCACGATCGCGCGGGCCAGGATACCGAGCGCCGTCTGCGGCGGCGGCTGCGAAGAATGGCCACCGGGGGCCTGCACGGTCAGCACCAGGTTGACATAGCCCTTCTCGGAAATGCCGATAACGGCAACGGGACGGTCGATACCCGCGAGCATGCCTTGGGTCATCGCGCCGCCCTCGTCGAGTACGAAGTCGAAGCGGATGCCCTGGTTCTCGAAATATTCGGCGACCCGCGCGGCGCCGTCCCTGCCGCTGACTTCCTCATCGTGGCCAAACGCCAGGTAGAGTGAGCGTTGCGGGCGAATGCCGTCGGCGAGCAGCGCTTCAAGCGACTCCATCAGCGCGATCACGCCGATCTTGTCATCGACGCTGCCGCGCCCCCAGACGATGCCATCCTGCACCGTGCCGGCGAACGGCGGATGAGTCCACTCGCCCAGCGTGTTCTCCTCGACCGGCACGACGTCGAAGTGGCTCATGAACAAGACCGGATCCAGCGACGGATCGGCGCCCGGAACGTGATAGACCAGGCTGTAGTCGTTGATCACCGTGCGCGTGGCCTGCTCGCTGACCAGCGGGTAGGACGCTTCGAGGAAGAGGCGGAAGTCGCGGAATGCCTGGCTGTCGAACTGGCTGCGGTCATCGTAGGACACGGTCGGATACGTCAGGGCCTGGGCAAACCGCTGCACTGCTGCCTGCTCATCGATCCGGATTTCCGAATAGCCGGAGGCCGGCCCGGGTTGCCGGTCCTCGAAAACCGTTTCAGCGCGATAAACTATCGTGCCGGCCAGGACGATCACGACGCCAAGTAACGTGGAGAGCAGTTTTTTCACGACGCCTCTCTGCTATTGGGGTATCGGGCTGCTAACGAACGGGGCCAGGCCTGTCGAATCGGACCTGGCCCCGCCTTAAAGCCTTGCTCTTACGTGCAGATCTGGAACAACAGTCTCTAGCGCGTTTCGAGCTGGATTTCCCACATGTAGTCGGAGTGCGAACCGCAGATTGCGTTGAATTCCTCGCCTGCCTTGTTGTCTTCCGAGTACATTTCATCGATCAGTTCGGCGCGGGCCGCGAGCAGGCTCTTGAAATCCTCGCCTGTCATGGTCTGCAGCCTGCGGAATGCCCCGCCGACCCAATGTGACTGCCAGCCCCAGGACTTGAGCTTGCCGGCGGCTACGTATTTGTCCAGGATCGGCCCGAAATCCTTGGCAAAGATTTCATCGGCACGTTCTTCTTTCGCTTCGTTACAGGTGTAGTAGACCGAAAAACCGGCTGCACCACGGTCTTTTCCGGCCATTCCGGACTCCATTTCCCAGATGTAGTCGTCATGGGCATTGCAGATCTTGCCAAACTCCATGTCGTCGCCACCCGCGGCCTTGAATCGCTTGTCCATTTCGTCCTGGGCGTCCAGCAGCGCCGACACGGTCGGTGCCTGGTAATACTGGATACGCCGCCACTTGCCGCCGGTGTGATGGGCCAGCCAGCCCCAACCCGAAATCAGGCCCTCTTTGACCATCTGGTCATAAACCGGCGCATTCTCCTTCTTGACGATCTCATCGACGCGGTCCTGGCCGGTCACGTCACAGTAGAAGTACGTCGCATAGGTGAACATCGTTGGCTTTTCCGCCTCTTGCGCCTGCGCGGCGCTGGCAAAGGCGGCAAGGCCGAAAAGCACGATTGCAGTTTTTATGTATCGCATAGACTCTCTCTCCCTCACACTACGGTGTGTAGCGTTTGTACCGGGTCTTATAGCAGAAGTGCTCGATGCGTGCTGGCATTTGCCTAAATTCGCGCCCGTTTCCGTGAGGCTCGGCAACGCCTTGGGCGCAGAGCCTCAAAGCAGGCCCATCAATACCCGCAGGTGAAGCTCGACGCACCGCGCCAGGCTCTGGTAATCGTAGCCCCCTTCCAGTGTTGACACGATCCGGCCGGACGCCGAACGCCCAGCCACTTCGAAGATCTGCTCGCTGACCCAGCGAAAGTCTGCGTCCTCCAGGCTGACGTGCGACATGTCGTCATCGCGGTGCGCGTCGAAGCCGGCCGAGACGAATACAACTTCCGGTTGAAATCGTTCGAGTGCAGGCAACCACAGGTCGGTCACGGCAGCGCGAAACTCGCCACTCTTCGCGGACGCATCGAGCGGTACGGAAATGCGGTGCTCGTTGTTTTCCAGCAGGGGGGTGAAGGGGTAGAACGGATGCTCGAAAGTAGAGCAGAACAGCACCCGATCGTCGTCGAGGAAGATGTCCTCGGTGCCGTTGCCGTGGTGCACGTCGAAGTCCAGGATCGCCACCCGGCCGACGCCGTGCGCCTCCAGCGCGTGCGCCGCCCCGGCGGCGATGTTGTTGAACAGGCAAAAGCCCATGGCCTGCGAGCGCTCGGCGTGGTGGCCCGGCGGCCGGACACAGCAAAAGGCGTTGTCGGCCTGGCCCGTCATCAGCAGGTCCACGGCCAGGACCGCCGCACCGGCGGCCCGATACGCCGCGTCCAGCGTTCCCGGGCCCATGACCGTATCCGGATCGAGCCGCATATAGCCATGCTGTGGAGCCAGGGATTCCAGCGATTCGAGATAGCCTGGTGAGTGGATGCGCAACAGTTGTTCGCGGCTGATTTCCGGCGCCTCGCAGTGCCGCAGCAGGTCGAACAGGCCCGTCGCAATAAGCCGGTCTTCAATGGCACCGATGCGTCGGGCTGTTTCCGGGTGGTCCTCGCCAGTGTCATGCGACAGGCACTGACCATGGCTGATATAGGCGGTTTTCAAGGGGGCTTCAGTTTTCCGTGAGCAGGGTCAGAGTCCAGTGTAAAAGTTAAGGAAGCCACAGTGAATATCGACTATCTTGCGGCCATGAATACACACTACCTCGCTTCCCTGTTCACTCCAAGCAGCGTGGCCCTGTTTGGCGCCAGCGACCGGCCGGACTCTGTCGGCGGCATCGTCCTGCATAACCTGCTCACATCGGGCTACGGTGGCCGTGTCTATGCGATCAATCCGAAACGCGAGGAGGTGCAGGGCCAGAAGGCCTTTGCATCGCTCGCAGACATTGACGGCCCCGTCGACCTGGCAGTGGTGGCCACGCCCGCGGCCACCATCCCCGCCATCGTGGAATCCTGTGGTGAGCATGGTGTGCGCATGATGCTGATCCTGTCGGCCGGGTTTCGCGAAACCGGCGCCCAGGGTCTGCGCCTCGAGGAGCACGTCGCGCAACTCGCCAAGCGCCATGGCATCCGGTTGATGGGCCCGAACTGCCTCGGCATCATTCGACCCGAGCAGGGGCTCAACATTACCTTTGGGCACAACAACGCCCGCCCGGGCAACCTGGCGCTGGTTTCGCAGTCCGGAGCCATCTGCA
>Ga0316195_10000123_pt1 | contig 24975 bp, 23 predicted proteins | sample Phised1_MG_FD_204937 | JGI IMG/M metagenome (GOLD analysis project Ga0316195, IMG submission 204937) | Coastal sediment microbial communities from Maine, United States - Phippsburg sediment 1 | ecosystem: Environmental > Aquatic > Marine > Coastal > Sediment | place: USA: Maine | collected...
CCCAGACATCTGCAGGCACGCGAGAACCTGGGCGACGTTTACATGGCGCTAGCGGTTCAGGCGTGGCAGGCCGCGGAGGTACAGAGCAAGGGCGACGACGCCAAGCTGCTGCGCAAGCTGAAGCAGGGCGAAGCCATCGTGCCCAAACCGGTGCAGCAGGGCTCGTCGCGCCACCGGCGCTAGACTCTCGCCCTCTTGGGCAACGCAAGTGCAAAACGATCAGCATGAACCCGATTTCGAGATGGACGACACGTACGGCCTGCGCGCTGACGCTGAGCCTGACCCTGGCGGCACCCGGCTGGGCCCAGAAGGTGCGGATGGACACCAGCCTGGGCGAGATCGTCGTCGAGCTCGATGCCGCCAAGGCGCCGAAGACGGTGGCCAACTTCGTCGAGTACGTAACGGCCGGGCACTACGACGGCACCGTCTTTCACCGCGTGATTCCCAACTTCATGATCCAAGGCGGCGGCATGAATGCCGAAATGCAGGAAAAGCCGAAGCGTGCGCCGATTCCGCTCGAAAGCAAGAACGGCCTGGTCAATGCGCGCGGCAGCCTCGCGATGGCGCGCACCAGCAACCCCAACTCTGCCACGGCGCAGTTCTTCATCAACCTCAAGGACAACGCCTTTCTCGACGCGGCCAATTCGCCCGACGGTAACGGCTATGCGGTGTTCGGCAAGGTCGTGTCCGGCATGGACGTTGTGGACAAGATCGCCGCGGTGCCCACCGCCAACAAGGGAATGTTTCAGAACGTGCCGGCCACGCCGGTAATCATCCGCAAAGCCAGCCTGGAGAAATGAAATGACCAAGACCGTGGAGATGGAAACCAGCGCCGGCACACTGCGCATCGAACTCGACGACGAGCGAGCGCCGCTGAGCGCAGAGAACTTCCTCGACTACGTACGCAAGGGCCATTACGACGGCACCGTGTTTCATCGTGTCATCAAGGGATTCATGCTCCAAGGCGGCGGCTTCGATACACAGATGAACCAGAAGCCCACCGCCGCGGCCATCCGCAACGAGGCCGGCAACGGCCTGAAGAACAAGCGCTACACGCTGGCGATGGCGCGCACCTCGGCGCCGCACAGCGCAACCGCGCAGTTCTTCATCAACACCGTGGACAACGGCTTCCTCGACTTCACGGCCGAATCGGCCCAGGGTTGGGGTTACGCGGTCTTCGGCCGCGTCGTGCAGGGCACCGAGGTCGTCGATGCTATCGAGCAAGTGCGAACCGGCAATCGAGGCGGGCACAGCGACGTACCGCTGGAGCCCGTGACCATCGTGCGCGCGGTTGTTGTCGAGTGATCCTACGCGCCCGGCAGTGAAGCCCGCGGCAAGCGAGCAGCCAGAGGCTGCCGAGTGGCACACTCCAGGCGGCTGGACAGCAATCGACTTTATCTCCGATCTGCATCTGTGCGATGCGCTGCCGCGCACCCTCGAGGCGTGGGCCGGTTACATGCAGCGCACGCCGGCCGATGCGGTGCTGATCCTTGGCGACCTCTTCGAGTTCTGGCCGGGCAGCGACGCTGTCACCCTGCCCTTCGAGCAGCGGTGCATGCAGGTGCTGGCCGAAGCCGCAGCGAAGCGCAGCGTGGCACTGATGGTCGGCAACCGGGACTTCCTAGTCACACCCGAGTTGGCCGCGGGCGTCGGCCTGCAGTTCCTCGCCGATCCGACGCTGCTGTGCGCCTGGCACCACCGCGTGCTGCTGACGCATGGCGATGCTCTGTGCCTGTCCGATCTGCCCTACCAGCAGTTTCGTGCCTGGACGCGCAACCCGGCCACGCAACGCGACTTCCTGGCGCGGCCGCTGGCCGAGCGAGTGGCGATGGGTGCCGGCATACGCCATGCCAGCGAAGCCAGCCGGAAACAACCTCCGCCCGGCGGCTGGGCGGACATCGATGCCGATGCGGCGGTCGCCAGCATGCGCGCGGTGGGCGCCACGCGAATGGTGCACGGTCACACGCACCGGCCTGGCGATTCGACGCTCGTACCAGGGTTCGACCGTCTGGTCCTCAGTGACTGGGATCTCGATGGCGACGCGCCGCGCGCCGAGGTGCTGCGCCTGCGCTGCGACGGTTTCCAGCGCATGGCTCTGGCGGATGCGCTGCAGCCGCTGTGATCGCAGATTGGTGGGATCGGCTGCGCCAGCGCAGCGAACAGCGCGCGCTGCAGCGCCGGGCCATTCCCGAGCCGGTCTGGGCGCTGACGCTGGCTCGCTACCCGTTCCTGGCGCGCCGCAGTGCCGCTGATCTCGCCGAGCTGCGGCGCCTGGCCAGCCTGTTTCTGGACCGCAAGGAGTTCAGCGGCGCGCATGGCCTTCAGGTCAGCGACGACATGGCCGTTGCGATCGCAGCGCAGGCTTGTCTGCCGGTGCTGCGCCTGGGCCTGCAGGCCTTCGATGGCTTCGTCGGCATCGTCGTGCATCCCGACGAGGTGATGGTCAAGCGCGAGGTGGTGGATGAGAACGGTCTCGTGCACGAGTTCGACGACGTGCTTTCAGGCGAGGCGATGGAAGGCGGGCCGGTGATGCTTTCGTGGCGCGACGTGCACGAAGCCGGCGAAAGCGCCGCCTGGGGCTACAACGTGGTGGTGCACGAATTCGCCCATGTGCTCGACATGGGCGACGGCGTGGCCGACGGCATCCCACCGTTGCCCACCGCGGCCGAGCGCAGCCGCTGGCATGACGTGCTGATGAGCGAGTACGAAGCCTTCCGCGCGCGCGTCGATGACGATGAAGACACCGTGCTCGACCCCTATGGAGCCGACAGCCCGGAGGAATTCTTCGCGGTGGCCAGCGAGGCCTTCTTCGTCGCCGGACACGATCTGCGCGACGAGCATCCTGCGCTCTACACGCTGTTGGCGGGCTACTACCGCCAGGATCCGGCCGCAGATTGACGACGGGCTGGCATCGCCGGCCCGCGGCTCTCAGACGGCGGTAGTCTCCGCCTTCGGCTTGTCGCTCTTCTTCGGCGGCTGGATGTCGAGCTGGATCTCGCCCTTGTCGTCGACATCGACGCTCAGTCGCCCACCATCGACCAGCCGGCCGAACAGCAGTTCGTCGGCCAGGGCACGGCGGATCGTGTCCTGGATCAGCCGCTGCATCGGACGCGCGCCCATCAGAGGATCAAAGCCCTTCTTCGCCAGATGCTTGCGCAGCGTGTCGCTGAAGGTCACCTCGACCTTCTTCTCCACCAGCTGGCTTTCCAGCTGCAGCAAGAACTTGTCGACCACGCGCAGGATGATGTCCTCGTCGAGCGCGCGGAACGAGACGATGGCATCGAGCCGGTTACGGAACTCGGGTGTGAACAGCCGCTTGATATCGGCCATCTCGTCACCCAGCTCTCGCGAGTTGGTGAAGCCGATGGTCGCCTTGTTCAACGCCTCGGCACCGGCATTGGTGGTCATGACGATGATGACGCTGCGGAAGTCGGCCTTGCGTCCGTTGTTGTCGGTCAGCGTGCCATGGTCCATCACCTGCAGCAGCACGTTGAACACGTCCGGGTGGGCCTTCTCGATCTCATCGAGCAGCAGCACCGCATGCGGCTTCTTGCTGATCGCCTCGGTCAGGAGACCGCCCTGGTCAAAACCGACGTAGCCCGGCGGCGCGCCGATCAACCGGCTCACCGCATGCCGCTCCATGTACTCGGACATGTCGAAGCGGATCAGCTCGATGCCCATGATGTAGGCCAGCTGCTTGGCAACCTCGGTCTTGCCCACTCCGGTCGGGCCGCTGAACAGGAAGGAGCCGATCGGCTTGTCGCCGCGGCCCAGGCCCGAGCGCGCCATCTTGATCGCCGAGGCGAGCGCGTCGATTGCCGGCTCCTGGCCGAAGACCACGCTCTTCAGGTCGCGGTCCAGCGTCTTGAGCTTGCTGCGATCGTCGCTGGACACGCTGGCCGGCGGAATGCGCGCGATCTTGGCGACGATCTCCTCGACCTCGCTGCGCGTGATCGTCTTCTTCTGCTTGTTCTTCGGCAGGATGCGCTGCGCAGCGCCGGCCTCGTCGATGACGTCGATCGCCTTGTCCGGAAGGTGCCGGTCGTTGATGTATTTGGCCGACAGCTCGGCCGCGGCCTGCAGCGCGCCGACCGCGTACTTCACGCTGTGGTGCTCTTCGAATCGCGACTTCAGGCCCTTCAGGATCTCGATCGTCTGCTCGACCGAAGGCTCGATCACGTCGATCTTCTGGAAGCGGCGCGACAGCGCGGCGTCCTTCTCGAAGATGCCGCGGTACTCGGTGAAGGTGGTGGCACCGATACACTTCATCGCGCCGGTTGACAGCGCGGGCTTGAGCAGGTTGCTGGCATCGAGCGTGCCGCCCGAAGCCGCGCCAGCACCGATCAGCGTGTGGATCTCGTCGATGAACAGGATCGCGTGCGGCTGATCCTTCAGCTGCTTGAGCACGCCCTTCAGGCGCTGCTCGAAGTCGCCACGGTACTTGGTGCCGGCCAGCAGCGCGCCCATGTCCAGCGAATAGACGGTCGAGGCGGCCAGCACCTCGGGCACATCGTTTTGCGTGATACGCCACGCCAGACCCTCGGCGATGGCGGTCTTGCCGACACCGGCCTCGCCCACCAGCAGCGGGTTGTTCTTGCGCCGGCGGCACAGCACCTGGATGACACGCTCGACCTCGTGCTCACGGCCGATCAGCGGGTCGATCTTGCCGTCTCGTGCCAACTGGTTCAGGTTCTGCGTGAACTGCTCCAGCGGCGAACCCTTGGCGTCCCCGGCCTCTTCCTTCTCGGCCTCGCCGCCGCCGCCGCTTTCGTTCGACTTGTTCGGCTCGGGTGGGTCGCTCTTCTTGATGCCATGGGCGATGAAGTTGACCACGTCCAGACGGGTCACGCCCTGCTGGTGCAGGTAATACACCGCATGCGAATCCTTCTCGCCGAAGATCGCCACCAGCACATTGGCGCCGGTGACCTCCTTCTTGCCGCTGCCGGTGCTCTGCACATGCATGATGGCTCGCTGGATCACGCGCTGGAAGCCCAGCGTCGGCTGCGTGTCCACCTCCTCGGTGCCGGACACGGTGGGCGTGTTCTCCTTGACAAAAGTAACAAGACTCTTGCGCAGGTCGTCGATGTTCGCGGCACAGGCGCGCAGCACCTCAGCGGCCGACGGGTTGTCAAGCAAGGCCATCAGAAGGTGCTCGACGGTGATGAATTCGTGCCGCTGCTGGCGCGCCTCGACGAAGGCCATGTGCAGGCTGACTTCCAGTTCTTGCGCAATCATGCGGCCTCCATCGTGCATTGCAAAGGGTGTCCGACCTTGCGGGCTGCGGCTACCACCAGTTCCACTTTCGTCGCGGCGACGTCCTTCGGATAGACGCCGCACACTGCCTTGCCCTCATGGTGGATCTTCAACATGATGAGTGTGGCTGTTTCCAGATCACGCTGGAAGTAGTGTTGCAGAACCATCACGACGAACTCCATCGGCGTGTAGTCGTCGTTGAGCATCAATACCTGGTACATGCGCGGCGGCTTCACCTTCGCAGCCTTGCGCTCGGCCACGACAGCACCTTGTCCGTTGTCCGGACGCGGCACGATCGGGGCGGGCACTGGCGGTTTGGGTTTTTCCTCGGGCATGAAATCATTCTATAGAGATGAAGCGCGCGCTGCCGTCCTGGCTCCGGCGCCATTTCCTGGGTGGGAATATTGCACCAACGGCGGGCTTTTCAAGCACTGAAACGGCGCAGCCGCCAGCCGCACGGCCACCTTCGGCGCGGGCTCATTCGCTTTCGTCAGGCCTGCCGCTATGCTTGAGCGCCCGCGACGCCCGCGTCGTGACCCGGAGCACGCCGATGCCAAGAGCCACCAAGGCCATCAAGAAGACGACAGCCCCCAAGCGCCGTCGCGTCACGCCCGCCGTGGTCGCGCCTTCCGAGGCGCCGACGCTGCAGCAGGCCGGCGGCGCCGCCGTGCGCTCGCTGGCGCGACAATTGCACACCTGGACCGGCAGCCTGCTGGGCGGCGTGGGAACTGCGGCCGATCTGTCGCTGGCCATGGCTGCCGCCTCGGTGACGCGCCCGGGCCCCAAGGCGGCAGTCGCCAAGGCCTCGGCACTGCTGCGCGACGCGCGCGAGGCGGCGGGACTGACGCTGGACGACCTGGGCGAGGCGTTGGAACTGAAGGACCCGACCTTCATGCGGCTGGTGGAAAGCGGCAAGGTTGGCCTGCCCTTTGAGATGATCCTGCGCATCGCCACCATCCTGGGCCGCAACGACCCGGTGACCTTCGTGCTGCAACTCACGCGCTCCTTCAACCCGCGGGTCTGGGCATCGCTGGAGGCGCTGGGCGTGGCCAAGTTGATCGTCCAGGCCGGTCGGGAGCGCGAATTCGCCAATATCTACCGAAGCAACACCGCGGCGCGCTCGCTGTCCGACAAGGACTTCGCCGCTGCGCTAGGCTTCGCTGCGGCGGCCTTCGAAAGCGCGCTGGTCTTCCTGGGGCATGCCAAGAAGACCGGCACCGGCAAGGCCGAGTGATGCCGGTGGCCATGACCCCGTCCACTGCCAGGAACCCCGTCCCGCTGGTCCCGCCGCGCTGCAGCACCGCCGGGCCTCGCCCCCATCGGAGAACCCCATGACACACGCCGCCTTGCGCATCATCCACGAGGAGCATGTCGCGCTGTCGGCGATGCTGCGCTCGATCCCGTTGCTGCTGCAACAGCACCGCCGCCAAGGCACGTTGCCCGACTTTGCGGCGCTGCGCGCGATGCTGTTCTACGTCGACGAGTTTCCCGAGAAACGCCACCACCAGAAGGAATCTCAGCTGCTGTTCCCGAAGATCCGCGAGCGCACCCCGGAAGCAGCCGCGGTGCTCGACCGGCTGGACCGCGATCATGCCAACGGCGAGAAGGCGATCCGTGACCTGGAACATGCATTGCTGGCCTTCGAGATGCTCGGCGAGCCGCGGCGCGATGGCTTCGAGCGCGCTGCGCAGCAGTACGTCGACTTCTACTTCGAGCACATGTCGGTGGAGGAAAAGCAGGTGCTGCCGCTGGCCGAGGCGACCTTGACGGCTCAGGACTGGGCCGAACTCGACGCCGCCTTCCTTGACAATCGCGACCCTCTCACCGGCCACGAGCCGGAGCAGGAATACCGCGCGCTGTTCTCGCGCATCGTCAACCTGCTGCCGGCGCCGATCGGACTGGGCCCGAGCCACTGAAGCCGCGGTTGCGCCGCCTCAATGGCGGGCAACGACATTCGTGACCTAATGCGGTCATGGGCAAAGTCCAAGACAAGGTGCCGACGCGCGAGCGCCGTGACAATGTGGCCAGCCTGATGCATGCGGCTGCCGATTCGCGCGAGCCGGGCCATAGCCCGTGGCTCGGCCACGACGCCGAGGCCTCCCCCAGCTTCCTGCTCTACCAGCAGCTCGAGCGCCAACTCTCCCGCTGGTGGCCGTTGCCGCAGGCCGCGGTGGCGCCGGCCACGATCGTCGGCGCCTTCATGGACTGGGCGGTGCATCTGGCCGGATCCCCGGCCAAGCAGTTGGAGCTGGCGCAACTGGGTGTCGAGCACGCGCTTCGCGCCGCGCAGCTCGGCCTTGGCGAAGCGCAGGACCTGCATCCGCTGCCGCAGGACAAACGCTTCGTCGATCCCGCCTGGCGCGCCGAGCCCTACCACTGGCTGGTGCAGGCCTTCTTGCTCCAGCAACTGTGGTGGCAGCGCGCCACCAGCGGGGTTCCAGGCGTGTCGAAGCACCATGAACAGATGCTTGGCTTCGCCGCGCGGCAGTGGCTCGACATGGCCTCGCCGTCGAACTTCGTCGCTACCAACCCGCAGGTGCAGCAGCGCACCGTGCGCGAAGGTGGCTTGAACCTGCTGCGCGGTGCACAGCACGCGGTGGAGGATGCCTGGCACGAGGCGCTGGACCTGCCGCCGGTCGGCGCCGAAGCCTTCGCGGTGGGCGAGAACCTGGCGGTCACGCCGGGCCAGGTGGTGTTTCGCAACCGCCTGATCGAACTGATCCAGTACGCGCCGAGCACGCCGACGGTGCACGCCGAACCGGTGCTGATCGTGCCGGCATGGATCATGAAGTATTACGTGCTCGACCTGACGCCGCAGAGTTCGTTGATCAAGTACCTGGTGGACAGCGGCTTCACGGTGTTCACGATCTCGTGGAAGAACCCCGATGCCGGCGACCGCGACCTCGGCATGGACGACTACGAGAACCTGGGCGTGCGCGCAGCGCTGCAGGCCGTTCGCCGCATCGTGCCGCGCCAACCGGTGCACGCGGTGGGCTACTGCCTGGGTGGCACGATGCTTTCCATCGTCGCCGCCGCATTGGGGCGCGACGGCGACGCATCACTGAAGACACTGACGCTGCTGGCCGCGCAGACCGATTTTGCCGACCCCGGAGAACTCGCGCTGTTTATCGACGAGGCCCAGGTGGCCTACCTGGAAAACCTGATGTGGCGCACCGGCTACCTCGACAAGCGGCAGATGAAGAACACCTTCCAGATGCTGCGGTCGAAGGATCTGGTGTGGTCCTACCGGCTGCACAACCAGTTGCTGGGTGAGCGGCTGCCGGTCAATGCAATGATGGCCTGGAACGCCGACGGCACCAGGCTGCCGTATCGCATGCACAGCGAATACCTGCATGGCATGTTCCTGCGCAACGCGCTGGCCCGCGGCGAGTGGCGCAGCGGCGGCGTGCCGGTGAATCTGGCGAGTATCCGCGTTCCGGTGTTCAGCGTCGGCGCGGTGCAGGACCACGTCGCGCCCTGGCGTTCGGTGTACAAGCTGCACCGCCTGAGCGATGCCGAGCAGACCTTCGTGCTGACCGCCGGGGGCCACAACGTGGGCATCGTCAACCCGCCTGGTCAAGCGCGTTCGAGCTACCGGCTGCGCAGCTGGCGCGTCGGCGAACGGCTGCTCACGCCCGACGAGTGGTGGCAGGACACGCCGGAAATCACCGGCTCCTGGTGGAGCGCCTGGGTGCCGTGGTTGCGCCAGCACAGCGAGCGGCGCGGCTCCCCGCCGTCGATGGGCGCTGCGCAGGCCGGCCTGCCCACGCTGGGCCCGGCACCGGGCAGCTACGTCCTGCAACGCTGAGCGGGTACAGGCCGGCGCGCGCAGGCGCGAAGCGGCGTGCAAAGCTGCTACCCTTCCCGGCGCCGGCAGGCTGATCCCTGCCGGCGCCCAGCTACCCAACACAGTGCCGCTTGAACGCACAACCCCACATCGCCGTGCTCGACGACGAGGTCGAGATCACCCAGTTGCTGGCGGGATACCTGCAGACCCAGGGCTTTCGCGTCACGCAGCAGCACGACGGCGCGTCGCTGCTACGCACGATGCGCAGCGACCCGCCGGTGTTGGTGCTGCTCGATCTAGGGCTGCCCGGCGAGGACGGCTTCGCCATCGCGCGCCAGCTTCGCGAACACTGGCAGTGCGGCCTGGTCATCGTCAGCGGTCGGGGCGACGCGGTGGACAAGGTGGTCGGCCTAGAAGTCGGCGCTGACGACTACGTCACCAAGCCCTTCGACCTGCGCGAACTGCTGGCGCGGATCAAGGCGGTGCTGCGCCGGATGACGCCGATGCCCTTGCCAATGGCGCCAGCCATGGCACCGCCGGCGCCGGCGCCCACTCGCTATCGTTTCGCCGGCTGGCTGCTGGACAGCGGCGCGCGGCGGCTGATCGGCCCAGAGGGCACGGATGTCACGCTGACCAGCGGCGAGTTCGACCTGCTTTCGGTCTTCGTGCTGAACGCCGGCCGTGTGCTGTCGCGCGACTTCCTGCTCGAGAACACCCGTGGGCGCGAGGCCGGGCCTTACGACCGTACCATCGATGTGCAGGTCGGGCGGCTGCGCAAGAAGATCGAAGCCGATCTGGCTGATCCGAAGCTGATCAAGTCGGTGCGCGGTGCGGGCTACATCCTTGTTCCTCCGGTCAGCCGGGAATGAGCGTCGCGGACGAGCCCGGCCCCTTGTTGCCGGGTGACGGTGAAGATCTGCTGCTGCGTGAGTTGTTCGTGGCGCATCCGGATGCGCTGCTGCTGGTAGACGACGGCGGCCGCGTCGTGCGTGCCAACCCGGCCGCCAGCCGGCTGCTGGGCTACACCTTGGCCGAACTGCAAGGTCTCGGCGTCGACGACCTGGTGCCGGTGTCACAGCGCCAGCATCATGGCTCATTGCGCCGGAGCTATGCGCGCATCCCTCGCGTGCGACCGATGGGCACGCAGCTCGAGCTCGCCGCGCTGCGCAAGGACGGGCAGGAGGTGATGGTCGAGATCGCACTCAGCCCGGTTGCCGGACTGCAGGGGCCGCATGTGCTGGCATCCGTGCGCGACGTGCACGATTACCCGCGCGTGCAGCAGGTGATTCAGCGCGCACAGTACAGCGAGCACCTGGCGCAGCTCGGGCGTCTTGCGGTGGACGCACGCGATCCGCAGCAAGTGCTGGACCAGGTGTCGGCCAGTGCTGCGACGGTGCTCAAAGCCGACAGCGCAGTGCTGTACCTGCTGGATGGCGACCTGCTCGCGTTCCGCGTTGCCAGTGGCGCCGGACTGATGCCGGGCCTGGCCCCCGGCGCGAGCATACCCAACCGCACTGACACGCTGCCCGGGCAAGTGGCGCGGCAGGGCAGCGCGGTGAGCATTCCCGAGCTGCGCAGCCAAAGCCGCTGGGCCGTGCCGCAGGCCTACGTCGATGCCGGTCTCAGCGCCGCACTGGCCGTTCCGCTGTCCGACCGCGGGCGTGTCATCGGCGTGTTCATCGTCGCTGCCCGTCAGGCGCTGCGCTTTGGCGACGACGAACTGCACTTCGTCGAGTCGCTGTGCAACCTGCTGGCCACGTGCCTGCAGCGAGCGCAGTCGGAAGATGCCTTGAAGCATGCGCAGCGCCTGGAAACCGTTGGCCAGCTCACCGGGGGCATCGCGCACGACTTCAACAACCTGCTGACCATCATCCAGGGCAGCCTGCAGGTGCTGCAGGACCTGCCGGTTCTGGCGGCCGACGCGCAGGGCCAGCAGCTGCTGGCCTCGGCAACACGCGCCGCGCGCCGCGGCGCCGACCTGACGGCAAAGCTGCTCGCCTTCTCGCGGCGCCAGGTGCTGCAACCCGATGCGCTGGACATCGGCGCGATGCTGCATTCACTTGCCGAGATGCTGCGCCGCACGCTGGACAAGCGCATCCATATCGAGGTCGACGTGGCCGCCGATTGCCCGGCCGTGCTGGCCGACCCGGGGCAACTCGACGCGGCGCTGCTCAACATCGCCATCAACGCCCGTGACGCGATGCTCGAAGGCGGCACGCTGCGCTTTGCGGCTGCCCGGGTAGACCGCCTGCCGCAGGCGCTGCGCGCTGAGCTCGACGAGCCCAGTGGCAGTTCGGACGGCCATGTGGCGATCGCCATCGCCGACACCGGTACTGGCATGACCGAGGCCGTCAAACGCCGCGCCTTCGAGCCCTTCTTCACGACCAAGGAGGCCGGCCGCGGCACCGGGCTGGGTTTGAGCACCGTGTATGGCTTCGTCAAGCAGTCGAAGGGCGCGCTGGCTCTGGACAGTCGCGTGGGCGCCGGCACGACAATCACGCTGTACCTGCCGCGACCGCAGAATACCGACACGCCGCTTGACAGCGATGCAGCAGCGGAAGCGGCATTGCCTGAGGGGCTGCGTGTGTTACTCGTCGAGGACGACGCCGACGTGCGCGGCGTGGTGGGGGCCTTCCTCGACAGCCTGGGCTGTCGGAGCCGGGCATTTGCGAGCGGCGAGCAGGCTTTGCTGGCGCTCGGTGACGGTGCCGATTTCGACCTGCTGCTCAGCGACATAGCACTCGGTGCCGGCATGCGCGGCCTGCAGTTGGCTGCGGCCGCGCAACGGCAGTTGCCGCAACTGGCGGTGCTGTTGATGTCGGGCTACTCGGCCGAACTGCTGCGTGCCGACCGCGAGGCGCCGGCCGGTTGGGAATTGCTGCGCAAGCCCTTTACGCGCGACGAACTTGCCGCGGCCATCTCCAAGCTGATGGCCGCACGCGACGGCGCTGCGTGACCGGCCCCAGGGCTACTGCAGAACCACGCCGGCCGGGGCCAGGCTGCGCTGCACGAACTCGGCCAGTGCCTCAACCTGCGGGATGCGGATGTCGCGGCGCCCCTTCTCGGGGAAGTGGATCAGGCCCTGGCGCGCCAGGCGCGACAACGCGCGGCTTACGGTCTCCAGCGTCATGCCCAGGTAGTTGCCGATCTCGGCGCGAGTCATGCGCAGCGTGATCTGGTCGGTGCGCAGGCCGCGCCGTTCCAGCGATTCGGCCCAGTAGCGCAGGAAATCGGCCACACGCGCGTCGGCGCTCAAGGTACACACCGACATCAGCGAGTCGCGGTCGCGGGCGATCTCGCGGCTCATCGCCACATGCAGCAGGTTCATCAGCTCGGGCTGGCGCGCACAGGCGGTCAGCACGCTGTCATAACGCAGCAACCAGACCTCGCCAGTATCCATCGCCACGGCATCACAGGTATAACGACCGTTGGCGATGCCGTCGAAACCCAGCCAGTCGCCCCGGAACTTCAGGCCCACGACCTGTTCGCGACCATCCAGCGACAGGTTGACGATCTTGAAGAAGCCCGAATTCAGCACGCACAGGTTGCCGAAAGGCTCGCCCGTTTGGTAGATCACGTCGCCCGCATGCACCATGCGGCGCGGAGGCGAGAACAGCGTGTTCAGCGATTGCAGCATGTCGGCGATGGTCTGGCTGGCATGCGGGCGCGTGCCGTTGTCGAAGTCCAACCCCATCTTCGGCAGGGCAACGGCGCGTGCCAGTCTCGGGGCTGCTGTCTTTTCGGCGGTGCTGAGCATATTCGTCTCCTGGAAGGCCGATGGCCGTTGTCGATGCAACCGATGCTAGGCAGCACGCGACAACACCGTGTCAACCCCGCGCGTCCTTCGGCAACACTTTGTAAACGCTTCGTATCAGGGCACTGGCGGCACAGCCGGCGCGAATCCGCCTGGCTGGCGGACGGCACGCGCTTGACGGCTGTCAATGCCCCTGATTGCCGCGGGGGCAGACTGCGGGCGTGCCCTCGACGGGCAGCGCCAAACCCGCCACGAATCATGAGCCCTACTCTAGAGCGACCCCAGCCATCCCACGGCGCACCACTGTCGCTCACCGAAGCCCAGGACCTGATCGACATGGCCACAAAGCTGCGCGAAGCCTCGCTTTTGGGCCGCACGCAGAAGCTCCTGCGGGGCAAGAACCTGGGCCTGCTGTGCGACGACGACACCCAGCCCGACGCGCTGCTGTTCCAGCGCGCCGCTGCCGAACTGGGCGCTCACGTGGCGCACGTGGCCGCCCGTGCTTGCAATACGGATGCCCCCGACGCACTCGACACGACGGCGCGCCTGTTCGGCCGTCTGTACGACGCGATCGAGTGCCAGGGGATGGACGCCGAGCGCGTGCGCCGCCTGGCGAGGGGCAGTGACATCGCCGTGTTCGATGGTGTGGCCACGCCACGACACCCGACGGCCGCGCTGGCCGCGCGCATGACCGGGGTCGACGCCGACAACCGGTGTTTCATGCTTCAGGCCGTGCTGCTCAAGACCTTCACCTGAAGCCGCCACAGGAATCGCCGCGCTCGTGCGCGCTGCCGGGGTCCTTGTTCTCGATCAAGGCGCCGTGCGCAGCCGAAATGAAGAATGGGTCTCGGTCGCGCGGCCCTTGCGCTGCGCGGCGAGTTGGGGGAAACGGGATGCAGGTGCGCTTTCTCGGTGGCGCGGGCACCATCAGCGGCGTCAAGGTGCTGGTCGAGCGCGAGGGGCGCCGGCTGCTGATCGATTGCGGCCTGTTCCAGGGGCTCAAGCAGTTGCGCCTGCGCAATCGATCCGCGCTGCCGATCCCGACGGCCTCGATCGACGCGGTCGTGCTGACACATGCGCACCTGGGCCACAGCGGCTTTCTGCCCTGCCTGGTCGAGCTTGGCTTCAAGGGGCCGGTCTATGCGACGCAGGGCACGGCCGATCTTTGCCAGCTGCTGCTGCCCGAAGCCGGCCGCATGCACGAAGCCGATGCGGCGCTGGCCAACCAGCAGGGCTACTCGAAGCACGCTCCCGCGCTGCCGCTATACACCGAAGAAAGCGCACACCGTGCACTGGCGCAACTGGAAGTGCGCGACTTCGACCAGAGCTTCGAGGCGACCACTGGCATGTTCTGCCGGCTGCACCCCGCCGGGCACGTGCTGGGCGCCGCCAGCGTGCACCTGCAATGCGGCGACACGAGCCTGCTCTGTTCTGGCGATCTGGGCAGCGGCGACGATCTCGTGATGCGTGCACCGGCGCTGCCGCCGGCGGCCGACCTGGTGATGCTGGAGTCCACCTACGGCCAGCGCGAGCATCGCATGAACGAAACCCTGTCCCGGCTGGCCAAGCTGATCACGCGCACGGCGCAGCGCGGCGGCGTGGTGGTGGTGCTGGCCCACGCTGCCGGCCAGACCCAGTTGCTGCTGCGCGCGCTGGAACAACTGAAACACGCGCAACGCATTCCGCAGCTGCCGATCCACCTGAACAGCCCGATCAGCGCTGCCGCCAGCGCACTGTATGCGCAGCATGTGGGCGCCCATCGCCTATCGGCGCGGGACTGCGAGGCGATGCTTGCCGATGTGCAGGTGGCCCACACGGACGAGGAGGCCCAGGCCTTGAACCAGCTCGATGCCCCCGGCATCGTCGTCGCCGCCGAAGGCGAGGCTCATGGGACCCGCATTGCGCAGCACCTGAAGGCCTATGCCGGCGACGCGCGAAACGCGTTCGTCTTCGCCGGCCAGCAGGGTGCGGGCAGTCGCGGCGCAGCGATGCTGGCCGGTGCGCAGCAGGTGAAGGTGCAAGGAGACTGGCTGCGGCTGCGCGCCGAGGTGTGCGCGCTGAACGGGCTGGCAGGCCATGCCGATCGTCAGGGGCTGATCGATTGGGTGCTGGCACTGCCCGAAGCGCCGAAGCATCTGTACCTGATGCACGGCGAGCCCGAGGCCGCCGACAGCCTGCGTCAGGCCATAGGCGAACGGTGCGACTGGCCCTGTTCAGCCGCCGAGGCGATGGAGTTGGTCAACGTCTGAGTTCGCGCATGAGCGCGAGGCCGCGTCCAGTGGCGGCTGGCCGAGGATGGTGGGCTAGCGAAGGCCGGCGATTGCCATGCCGCCCGACGTCGACGCCCCATTCAATAGATTGGCTCTAGTATCGGCACGAGCCGCGTCAGTCGCGCGGCCCGGGGGGCGTGCTAGCCGGCCTTGGCCGCCACGGCGAATTCCTCGAACGCAGCCACTGCGCTGGCGGCGTACATCAGCGACGGGCCGCCGCCCATGTAGGTGGCCACGCCGAGCGTCTCGTCGATTTCCTGTCGCGTCGCGCCGAGCTTGACTAGCGTCTGCGTGTGGAACGCGATGCAAGGATCGCAGCGTACCGCGACGCTCAAGGCCAGCGCGATCAGCTCCTTGGTCTTGGCGTCGAGCACACCGTCTTTGGTGGCGGCGCGACCCAGTTCGCCGAAGGCTTTCATTACCTCGGGCGTGCTCTTGCGCAACTGCGCCAATTTTGCGGACACGCCGTGCGCCAGGTCGCGGTAGCCGTGTTCAACGTCCATCATGTTCGTTCCTTTGCGTTCAATGTTCGAGCTTGCCGATGCCCATCAGCTTGAGCACGTATTTTTCGTACACCGGTTCGCTGCTGCCGTTCTTCATCTTGTAAATGAAGTACTTCTCGAAGGCGATCTTCGCCAGGTGCACCCACTTGCCCTTCTTGAACCAGTTGACGTTGCGCGGAGGGATCTGCGGCAACGCGACGAAGGCCGCGCCGGTATCGCCCATGTCGGCGAGGCAGATCGCATTCCAGGTGGCCTTGGTATCGGCCGGCTGGCCGGCGATGTCGGCGGCGATGTTGTGCGCGATCGCCGTGACCATGGTCTCGATCATGTAACCGGTCTTCGGCGCCCCGGTGGCTACCGGCGTCACTTCGACTGGCGGGATCGCCACGCACACACCAGCGGAGTAGATGTTCCGGTACTTCTTGCTGCGCTGGTATTCGTCGATTAGCACGAAGCCGCGCGGGTTGCACAGCCCTTCGACGGCGGCCACCGCGTCCACGCCCTTGAAGGCCGGCAGCATCATGCTGTACTTGAACGGCAGTTCGTGCTCCTTCTTCACCGCGCCCTGCTCGTCCAGTTCGGTGACGAACATCTTGCCGTCCTCGACCTTGGTGACCTTGGCGTTGCAGATCCACTTGATGTCGTTGTTGCGGAACTCGCTTTCCAGCATCGACTTGCTGTCGCCGACGCCGCCCAGGCCAAGGTGGCCGATGTAGGGCTCGCTGGTGACATAGGTGATCGGCACCTTGTTGCGCAGCTTGCGGCGCTTCAGGTCGGTATTGAAGATGAAGCTGAACTCATAGGCCGGTCCGAAGCAGGACGCGCCTGGCATCGCGCCGATGATCGCCGGGCCGGGGTCCTTGACGAAGTCCTGGTAGCGCGCATAGGCCTTCTCGGCATGGTCCACCAGGCAGATCGATTGCGTGTGGCCTTCGGGACCGGCGCCAGGCACCTCGTCGAAGCTCAGCTTCGGCCCGGTAGTGATCACCAAGTAGTCGTAGGCCAGAGAGCTGCCGTCCTGCATCTCTAGCGCGTTGCCTTCGGCGTCGATGCGCATCACACGCTGGGCGACGAAGTCGATGCCCTTCTTCTGCAAATAGGGGCGGATCGGGAAGGTGATCGTCTCACGGTCGCGCCAGCCCACCGCCAGCCAGGGGTTCGAGGGCACGAACTGGAAGTAGTCCACCGCGTTGACGACGGTGACGCGGTGCGTCTTGTCGAGCTTTTCGCGCAGCTCGTAGGCCGCGGGCATGCCGCCGGTTCCGGCACCGAGGATGACGATATGGGCCATGGGGGGGTCTCCTTGAGTTGAAGGGTTGCCGCTTCAGCGCGGCACTGCCGGGTTCAGCAGGCCGGCATTGACCTGCTGAAGTTGGTCTTCGTCCAGGCGCCCGGCCAACCCGGCCAGGCGAAGTTGGTCAAGCAGCAGCGCCACGCGGGCCTGCAGCAGCGCCAGCTCGGCCGCGGCCGCGTCGTTCTCGGCGTTGAGCAGCTCCAGCGTCGTGCGCTCGCCCACCTGCCGGCCGATGCGCGTGGCATCCAGGCGCGAGCGCGTGGCGCGCAGCGCCTCGTTCAAGGCCGCGACGCGCGACGCGCCCACCGTCAGGCCGAGCCAGGCGGCGCGTGTCTGCAAAGCCACCTGCTGCGCGGCACGCTCGCCTTCGGCCACCGCCTTGTCGGCCAGGTGAACGCTCTCGTCGCGGCGTGCGCTGCGCCAGCCGCCACTGTAAAGCGGCACGTTCAGCTGCACACCGATGAGCGCGTTGCTCTGGCTGTTGGTGGCCGAGCCGTAGTCGCCGCTGCCGCTGAGCCGGTCCTGTGCCAGGCTGGCGACGAGATCGACGGTTGGCGCGACTTCGCTCTTGAACTTGGCGGTCTCCTGCCGCGCTACCTCAACCCGCGTCGCGCTGACGCGCAACTGCAGGTTGCCGGCGCGTGCGTCGGCCAGCCAATTGGCTAGTGGCGCCAACTCGCGCGGTGCGGCGCCGGGGGCCAGCGCCAGCGCTGCCATATCGGTGCTGGTCCAGCCGGTCAGGTCGCTCAGGGCGGCCTGTTTCAATGTCACTTGGGACTCCGCTGCCAGCACTTCGGCACGCACCGCTTGCGCGCGGGCCTCGGCCTCGTGCGTGTCGGTGATCGGTGCGTCGCCGAGCTTGAAGCGGTCGCGCGCCTCGGTCAGCGCAGCCTCGACCGATTGCTGCTGGCGCTGCAGCACGCGCAGTGAAGCGCTCGCCAATGCGGCGTCGAAGTAACGCTCGGCCGTACGCAGCATCAGCGCTTGTTGCGCCAGTTGCCACTGCAGTTCCGAAACATCCGACGACAGCTCGAGCTGTCGCCGCTCGGCGTCGCGCTGCGGGCTGTACAAGGGCTGGCGCGCCTGAAGCGCCCAGCGCGTGGCCATGCCGCCGTTGATCGAGGTGTCGAAGTTGGCGCCGTCCACCGTGCCGAAGCCGGGCGCGGAAAAGCGCGCGCCGCTGATCGAGGTGTCGCCGTTGGCGACGCCGACGGTGCCACTGAATTCCAGCGATGGCCGCCACAGCGATGCGCCCTGCTCGCGCCGCGTTGCACCGGCATTGCGCTCGGCGCGTGCGGCCGCGAACTCACGGTCGTTGGACTGCGCAGCGCGCCAGGCCTCGACGAGGTCGGCCGCGGCGGCGCCCTGCACCGCCGCCAGCGCCGCCAGCGCGACAAGCAGGCGTTTCATGCTGCCGCCGATCAAGCGCCAGCGCGCACGCCGAGCTTGCGCAGGATGGTCTCCATCAGGCACCACTTGGTCAGCGCGCTTTGCAGCAGGTTGGCGCCGACGAAGGCCGTGAAGGCAAGCCACCACTGGCTGACGAAGATCGGGCTGCCAGGGATGCCCAGGGCCAGCGAAAGCAGCACGAAGGTGCCAGCGAAGAGGCGAACGAGTTGCCAGGAAGTCATGCGATTTCTCCTTGAGGAAGTTGAGGAACGAGCTTGGAAAGACGGTGCCGGTAGGCCACGTAGTACAGCAACGGGATGACCACCAGCGTCAGCAGCGTGGACACCAGGATGCCGAAGATCAGCGAGATCGCCAGCCCGTTGAAGATCGGGTCGTCGAGGATGAAGAAGGCGCCGAGCATGGCCGCCAGGCCGGTCAGCAGGATCGGCTGCGCGCGCGTGATGGCGGAGTTCACCACCGCGTCCTTGAAGGGCACGCCGTCGCGCACCTGCAGGTTGATGAAGTCCACCAACAGGATCGAGTTGCGCACGATGATGCCGGCCAGCGCGATCATGCCGATCATGCTGGTGGCGGTGTATTGCGCGCCGAGCAGCGCATGGCCCGGCATCACGCCGATGATCGTCAGCGGGATCGGCGCCATGATGATCAGCGGCGTCAGGTAGCTGCCGAACTGCGCCACCACCAGCAGGTAGATCAGGATCAGGCCCACCGCATAGGCCGCACCCATGTCGCGGAAGGTCTCGTAGGTGATCTGCCACTCGCCGTCCCACTTGACCGTGTAGCCGCGATACGGGTCGGCGGGTTGACGGATGAAGGTCTCGGCCAAGGTGCCGCCGCCGGGGGTCTGGATTGCGGCGACGTCGCCGCGCATCTTGAACATGCCGTACAGCGGGCTGTCCACCGCACCGGCCATGTCGGCGACGACGAAGTTCACCGGCAGCAGGTCCTTGTGGTAGACGGGTTGCTCACGCAGCGTGTCGCTCGCCGTCACCAGTTCGCGGATCGGGATCAGCTGGCCCTGCGCGCCGCGTACCGTCAGCTGCAGCAGCGTGTCGAGATCGCCATGGCGGTCCGCCGGCAGCTGGATGGTCGCTGCGGCAGGAAACTTGCTTTGGTCGTGCAGATAGGCCGCGGCCTCGCCGGCCAGCCCGGCACGCAGCGTGCTGACGATCTGCTGCTGCGCGACGCCCAGCATCGCGGCCTTGCGCCGGTCCACCAGCAGCAGCGTTTTTGGCGCCTCGGCGATGCTGCTGTCGTCGATGTCGACGATGCCTTCGGTCTTGGCGAAGGCGTCACGCACCGCCTTGGCCACCTCGCGCCGGCCCTCGGCGTCGGGTCCGTAGATCTCGGCGACCAGTGGCGACAGCACCGGCGGCCCCGGCGGTACCTCCACCACCTTGACGTTGGCGCCGTGGCGCTGGCCGATGGCCTGCAGCGCCGGCCGCACACGCATGGCGATGGCGTGGCTCTGCTCGCTGCGGTGGTGCTTGTCGACCAGGTTGACCTGAATGTCGCCCACCTCGCCGCCGGCACGCAGGTAGTACTGGCGAACCAGGCCGTTGAAGTTGATCGGTGCGGCGGTGCCAGCATAGGCCTGGTAGTGCGTCACTTCGGGTAGCGTGCCCAGATGTGCGCCCAGCTCGCGCAGCACGGCGGCGGTCTTTTCCACCGGCGTGCCGGCCGGCATGTCCACGACCACCTGGAACTCGGACTTGTTGTCGAAGGGCAGCATCTTCAGCTGTACCAGGCCGAGCACCGGCAACAGAACCGACATGCCAATCAGCACCAGCACGCCCAGGCCGAGCAGCGCGCGGTTGCGCGTGCCGTGCCGCTCGTCGAGCAGCGGATCGAAGATGCGGCGGAACAGCGGCGCCAGCTTCGCCGACAGTCCGTGCGGCTGGTCGGCATGCGCGGGCGCATCGGCGGGCACCGCCTTCATCCAGATGCGTGCCAGCCACGGCGTGACGATGAAGGCGATGGCCAGCGACAGCACCATGCCCATGCTGGCATTGATCGGGATCGGGCTCATGTATGGGCCCATCAAACCGGACACGAAGGCCATCGGCAGCAGCGCCGCGATGACGGTCAGCGTGGCCAGGATGGTCGGACTACCAACCTCGTCCACCGCGCCGGGAATGATCTGCGAGAGCGTCTTGCCGGGATACAGTTGTTGGTGGCGGTGGATGTTCTCGACCACGACGATAGCGTCGTCCACCAGGATGCCGATCGAGAAGATTAGAGCGAACAGCGACACGCGGTTGAGCGTGAAGCCCCATGCCCAGGACGCAAACAGCGTCACCGTCAACGTCAGGATCACCGCGCTGCCGACGATCGCCGCCTCGCGCCGGCCCAGCGCGATGAACACCAGCGCCACCACCGCCGCGGTGGCGAAGAGCAGCTTCTGGATCAGTTTGACCGCCTTGTCGTTGGCCGTGGTGCCGTAGTTGCGCGTTTCGACCACCTGCACGTCGGGCGGAATGACCGTGTTGCGCAGGCCGGCCACACGCTGCATCACCGCGTCGGCGACGTCGATGGCGTTCTCGCCGGCCTTCTTGGTGATGCTGACCGTCACCGCCGGAAACTCTCTGCTGCGTTTGCCCGATTCACCCGCTTCCCCGCCAGTGCCGTGCCAGACATAAAGCGAGGCCGGCAGCGGGCCGTCGTGCACCTCCGCCACGTCCTGCAGGAACACCGGCTTGCCGCCGTGCACGCCGACCACCAGTTCGCCCACTTCGCGAGCGTCCTTCAGGAACGGACCCGACTCCACCGTCACGGCGCGGTTACCGGCCAGCAGTTCGCCCACCGGCAGGCCGAGATTGGCGGCCTTCAATGCGCCGCGCAGGTCGGCGACGGTGACACCACTGCTGGCCATGCGCGCCGGGTCGATCTCGACCCGCACGGCCCGGCCCGGCCCCCCGATGGTGAGTACCTCGCGCGTGCCGGGCACGCGCTTCAGGTCGAGCTCGATGCTGTGCGCCACGCGCTCCAGATCGAAGGCGCCGAGCCGACCCTGCGGGTCGAACAGCGTCAATGTGACGATCGGCACATCGTCGATGCCCTTGGGCTTGATGATCGGATCGAGCACGCCCAGGTCGCGCGGCAGCCAGTCGGCGTTGGAGCTGATCGTGTCGTACAGCCGCACCAGAGCGTCCAGGCGCGGCACGCCGACCTTGAACTGCACGGTGATCACCGCGATGCCAGGTCGCGACACCGACATCACATGCTCGACACCGGAGATCTGCGCCAGCACCTGCTCGGCCGGCGCGGCGACCATCTGCTCGACGTCACGCACCGAGGCCCCCGGGAAGGGAATCAGCACGTTGGCCATCGTGACGTTGATCTGTGGCTCCTCCTCGCGCGGCGTGACCAGCACGGCGAAGATGCCAAGCAGCAGCGCGACCAGCGCCAACAGCGGCGTGATCTGTGCCGACTGGAAGAAGCCGGCGATGCGGCCCGATATGCCGAGGGTCCGTTTCACGTCCGTGCCCTCAGGGTTGACGCGCCGCGGCCTGCGGGTCGAGCGCGACCCGTTCGCCTGCCGAAACGCCTGTGAGCACCTCGACGCTGTCGCCCTGCACGCGGCCCAGCCGCACCAGGCGCAGCATTGGCACGCCCTTCGCGTCGACCACATACAAGGTGTTCATCTCGGCTCGGCGCACCACGGCCGAGGCCGGCACGAACAGGCGCGCTCCGGCGCCTGGCGTGGCCGTCGGCAGCCACACGCGCGCGAACATGCCCGGGGCGACACCCGCGGTGTCGGCCGGCAACGCGATGCGCAGCGTCTGGGTGTGGGTCGCCGCGTCGATCGTCGGCAGCACCTGCACTTGCTCGACCTGCAGCCAGCGCTGCGCCTCGGGCAAGGCCGGGAACTCCACACGCGCGCCCTTCACGACCGGTGCAAGCGCCGTTTGCGGCACCGCCGCGCTGACGCGCAGCGCCCCGGGCTGGTACAGCGTCAGCAGCGCACGGCCGGGCATGGCCATGTCGCCCAACGCCACCGGCACTTCGGACACCACGCCCGCGTAGGGCGCGCGCACCACGTGCAGCCCAGTCTGCGTGCGTGCCGCACTGGCCTGCGCCAGCTGCGCAGCGGCCTGAGCCTGCGTGGCCTTGTATTGCGACTCGGCGCGTTCCAGCGCCGCCTGGCTGATGTATTGCTTGTCGAAAAGTTGCTTCTGGCGCTGGTAGTCCTTGTTGGCCATCTCCAGCAGCGCCTGCGCCGAACGCACCTGCGCGTCGCTGGCGCTGGCCGCGTAGTCGGCGGTGCGCGCGTCGATACGCGCCAGCACCTGACCGGCCTTCACGGTGTCACCGACCTTCACGTCCAGCGACGTGACGGCACCGGCAACCTGTGCGGCCACGACCGTCTGGCGCACCGCCTCGACCACGCCGTCGAAACCGGTCAGCGTCGCGTCGCCGGCCACACGTACCGACGCGGTCGCCAGCGCGCCCCCCGCAGCCGCGGCGGCGCCGGCACCCAGCAGCGCTGCACACAGCGCGAGCGTCGATTTCCAAGCCTTCCACATGTATCCATCTCCTGTTGCACTGCGCCGGACCATCGCTTCAAAAAGAACTAGTCAGACGCGTCGTGTTGGGTTATTATTTGCGCAATCAGTTAAATAGTCAAGTGGCTTATCATGCAAATTCGCATACAACCAAGCCGGGTTCGGGCATGATTCCGGCGACTCGATCAGGGGGGTGCACCCGGATGCAAGATCTGCCCAAGGAAGCGCTCGTCCAGGTGGCGGCCTACTTCCAGACGCTTTCGGAACCGACGCGACTGGCACTGCTGAACCTGTTGCGCGACAGCGAGCGCAACGTGGGTGAGCTGGCCCAGGCCACCGGCTTCACGGCCGCCAACGTGTCCCGACATCTGGCGTTGCTGACGCAGCATGGGCTGGTGGCACGCGAGAGTCGCGGCACCAGCGTGTACTACCGCATCGCCGACGAATCGGTCTATGCGTTGTGCGACCTTGTCTGCGGCAACCTGGCGCGCCGCTTCGAGCGCGTCGCCTCCGATCGCGCGGCCTTTGCGGGCCTGGCACCGCGCACTACCGCGTCGCGTACGCCGACACGCCGCGCACGCAGCCGCGACGCTTGAGCCTCTGGACGAAACCCCTGGGAGATTGCCTTGAGACCCGTCGCCGCCGGCCTGCTCTGCGCCGCCGCCCTGAGCCTGCCCTTGCCGGCACTGTCGGCTGACGCCTTCACCGACGCGATGCAGGCCGCCTACGTGCCCTACCGTGCCGCGCTGTTCCGCACCAACGGCAAATCCCAGGAAGAAGCCGCGAAGGCGGTGGAACAGGCACAGCAAGCCTGGCAGGCACTGCGTCGGCAGGTTGGCACCAAGCCGCCGCCGCCCTACGAACGCGACGCCAAATTTGACGCCACGCTGGCACAGGTTGCCACCGTGTACGAACGCGCGGCCGGCGAAGTCCGTGCGAACCAGTTGAGCGCAGCCCACGAGACGCTTGAAGCGGTGCGCGGTCTGCTCGCTGAATTGCGCCAAAGCAACAATGTGGTGGTGTTCAGCGACGCGATGAACGCCTACCACGCTCAGATGGAGCACCTGCTCGAAGACGGCAGCAAAGCGCTGACTGACGACGCTGCCTGGATGGAATGGATGGCGCGTGTCGGCGTGCTCGAGTACCTGGGTGGCGCCTTGCGCAGCAATGCCCCGGCAGCGCTGCTCGCCGACGCCGATTTCGAGGCCCATCTGAAGGCTGTGCAGGGTTCGGTGGCCGCGTTGCGGAGCGCGAGCTTGGCGCACGACGCGACAGCCGTGCGCGAGGCCCTTGGCAAGCTCAAGGGCCCATACAGCCGCATGTTCCTAAAGTTCGGCTGATGGCCCCGGCCACTGCTGCCGACCCCACAATCTACAACCTTGCATCGGACCACTCATGACCTCCACCGCCCTGCCCCCACCTTCCCACCCCGACGCCGAACGGCGCACCTGGCTGCTGGCCACCGGCGTGGCCGGCGGTGCCGCTGCGGTGGCCACCGCTGTGCCATTCGTGTCCTCCTTCGCGCCAAGCGAACGCGCTCGCGCGATGGGGGCTGCCGTCGAGGTGGACATCGGCGACATCCCGAGCGGCGGCATGAAGACGGTGGAATGGCGCGGCAAGCCGGTGTGGATCGTGCGCCGCACGCCTGAGATGTTGGCCACGCTGGCGGGCCACGACACCGAGCTGGCTGACCCCGACTCGCGCCGCGACCAGCAGCCGCCCTATGCGCGCAATGCGACACGCTCGATCAAGCCCGAAGTCTTCGTCGCCGTCGGCATCTGCACCCACCTGGGCTGCTCGCCGACCCGCGTGCCGGCCGGCGGCACGAACCCCAGCCTGCCCGCGGACTGGCCCGGCGGCTTCTTCTGTCCCTGCCATGGCTCCACCTTCGACGGTGCGGGCCGCGTGTACCGCAACAAGCCCGCGCCGAGCAACCTTGAGATCCCGCCACATCGTTATGTGTCCGGCACTCGGGTGCTGATCGGCGAGGACGACTCGGCCGCCTGACGTCCCATGGGCAACCCGAACGACAGCGCTTTCGACGACCCGGCAGGCACCTGGAACCGACGCTTTTCAGGTGACGATTACCTGTTCGGCACCGCGCCGAACGATTGGCTGCGCGAGCACGCCGGGCAATGGCAGGCTGGCCAGCGCGTGCTTTGCGTGGCCGATGGCGAGGGCCGCAACAGCGTGTGGCTG
>Ga0316195_10000124_pt1 | contig 24871 bp, 40 predicted proteins | sample Phised1_MG_FD_204937 | JGI IMG/M metagenome (GOLD analysis project Ga0316195, IMG submission 204937) | Coastal sediment microbial communities from Maine, United States - Phippsburg sediment 1 | ecosystem: Environmental > Aquatic > Marine > Coastal > Sediment | place: USA: Maine | collected...
ACAAGTGGCGCAGCTCGTCTACCGAACTCGGTGAGATGGTGCGTGAGTTGAACTCGGCATCACTGAAGGCGGTGCTGCGGCGCGGCGACGTTACGCCTGAAGTCGTGCAGAACGCCCTCTTCAGCAATAAGCCCAGCGAAGTCAAGCTCGTCGTCAAGAACCTGTCGCCGCAGGGGCGTGATCTGGCAAAGGTTGCGGTTCTGCGGCGTATTGGAGAGCGGGCGTCATCGCTTGGCGAGCGCGGCGCGGCCGAAGTCATTGACCCGACGAAGTTTGCGCAAGAGGCCAAGGATCTGGGCAGCACAATCGGAGTCGTCTTCACTTCACAGGAAGCCAAGCGCATTGAGTCCTTGGTTCGCGTGCTCAATCTGACGCGCAGGGCTCAAGACGTCCGCGCCCCAGTGCAACTGATGGGGGCGCAGATTCCAGTTCAAGTGCCACAGTTCTTGGGGGCCGCGACCGTTGGCGGCCCTGTAATGACCTATCTCAGCAATCTGCTGGGCAACCCGTTTCTCGGCGGCACTGCAACGCTTGGCGCCGGCTTGACAATCGGGGCACTCGGCAGGTTCTACGAATCTGCGCCGATGCGAAACCTGCTTGACCGTCTGGCGACAACAAAGCCAGGATCTGCCGCTGAAGCACAATTAGTGACCGCACTATCCGCGCTGCGCGTTCCTCAACCGGAGCCCCAACAATGAGCCTCAGCATCCAGCCCCCCTATCCGGTCGTCAACGACACCGACGGCCAGCCGCTGGAAAACGGCTACATCTGGATCGGTGCAGCCAACCTGCCGCCGATCACAAACCCGATCTCGATCTACTGGGATGCTGCGCTGACGCAGCCTGCGGCCCAGCCTGTACGCACGCAGGGTGGCTATCCATCGAACGCGGGCAATCCTGGCAGACTGTACGCCGCTCAGAACTATTCGATTCTGGTGCAGAACTCGCGTGGCGTGACGCTGTACAGCGCACCGCAGCAGACGGAACTGTATGGCACCGACAGTGGTGGCACCGGCCTGACGTCCTACGCCGTGGGTGATCTGCTGTATGCCGACGGCAGCGCCTCGCTTGCGAAGCTGGCAGCAGTGGCCGCAGGCAACGTGCTGCGCTCTGGCGGCGTGCTGACAGCGCCTGCTTGGGGGAAGGTGGATCTGGCGACGGACACGACGGGCGACATCGATCTTGCGACGCAGGTCACGGGCACGTTGCCAGTGGCAAATGGCGGGACCGGCGCGGCAACATTGGCGGCGAACAACGTGCTGTTGGGCAACGGCACCAGCGCAGTGCAAGAGGTTGCGCCTGGGACTGATGGAAATATTCTGACGTCCAACGGAACGACGTGGCAAAGCGTTGCCGCGCCTCCTAAGACCCTTTCTGTCGATCAATTTGACTCGACCACAACGTGGACCGCGCCAGCAGGCGTAACTCAGATCAAGATCACAGCCGCTGGGGGTGGTGGAGGCGGTGGCGCATACAGCACTAATGAAGGAGGAAGCGGCGGCTACGGCGGTGCCTGCGTTGCGCTTGTGACCGTTGCGCCAGGGACAACTTACGAAGTCACCATTGGTGCTGGTGGCGCGGGTTCAAACGCCACGAACACAAGCGGAACCGCTGGCACAGAGACATGGTTCGGCGTCAACTCAGGCACAAAATTGATATCCTGCACAGGCGGCGGCGGTGGGTCCGGAACCACTGCATTTTTGAACGGCGCAAATGGAACGGCAACAATCACTGGAACCACGCTGCGTTCTGGCATTTACTCTTCAGCAGCGGTTGGTGGGAAATACAGCAGCGCAGGCAATCCGTCGGCGCGAGATGACGGCGTAACAACTAATGTGGCATGGAGCGCGTCATCTACTTGGTTCCCAGGCGCGGGAGGTAGAGGAGAATACCCGCCGTCAGCCTCTAATGCCTCCGGTGGTGTAGGTGGCTTTATTCAAATTGAATACGTTGGGTGATGCATGGACATTCAGACCCTTTTCAACGTCGCAATCACGCTGGCAGGCGCGCTAGGAGGATGGATCTTGAACAACATCTGGCAGTCGATCCGCGTTCTTGACAAGGACGTTCGGCAAATGCCTGTCATGTATGTCACAAAGTCGGACTACAAATCAGATATCTCTGAAATCAAAATGATGCTTGGTCGTATCTCTGACAAGTTAGACGATAAGGTCGACAAATGAAGCACGCAGCACTGGCCCTATTGATCGCGGCCGGTGCCGCAGAGGCTGGCGTCATTGCCATTGCTACAAACGATGGCATCCGACTGGAATTGCATGACGCTCAGGGCCCGTGTGTGCAGCGGGCGCGGTGGGCGGTGATCACTGACGGCAAGAACACGGTCAGCGGATGCTGGGTGCCGCAGCCGCCAGATCAGGTGGCCATTGCATGGCTGGACGGGGACTACACTCTGTTCCCGATTTCTGTGTTTCGTGAACCGGAGAAACTATGAACGCAACCATCATTTCGGCGCTGGTGCGCCACATCCTGACGGCTTTGGCTGGTGGATTCGCTGTGAAGTGGAGCGTGGACGCCGACACGATGAACGCAATCATCAGCGGCGCTGCCGCTGCCGCAGGCGTAAGCTGGAGCGTGTGGGACAAGCGGAAATGACCGACCTCGACTGGAAGCGCTGGCCGAACTTCAGGAAAGAGGAGTTCAACTGTCGCTGCGGCTGCGGCCGAAACGAGATGCGCGCGGAGTTCATGGATCGCCTGCAAGCGCTGCGATCGGCCTACGGCAAGCCAATGATCATCACCAGCGGCTACCGTTGCACCAGCCACCCTGTGGAGAAAGAAAAGGTCCACCCAGGCATGCACACCACCGGCCTAGCCGCTGACATCGGTGTGAGCGGATCTGAGGCGGTGGAGGTGCTGCGGTTAGCGTTCGATGCCGGGTTCAGGGGCGTCGGAGTTCAGCAGAAGGGGAACGGGCGGTTCATCCACGTTGACCTGCGGGAAACGCCCACGGTGTGGAGCTACTGACGGCGTGAGATGCACCGTCTCTCGCGTTGAGAAGCGGTGCATGTTGGCGCATTCATAGCGCCGGGCGGTGTGGTGTTTGCGCGCTCTGGTCTCCAGCACGCGAGACCATACGTTGCAGTGAGGGCAGTTCATCTGGGGATTGTGTAGGGATACGCATCTCACAGGGCACGCCCTCTAGCTCCCACGGGCCTGTCCAGGCTTGGTGGTCATGCGGCGGGTCGGTGAATCTGCGGCAGGTGTTGCACTCGGCAGCGCCGTAGCCGAGGCAGCGGGCGACGTCGGCGGGGAGGGTCATGCTCGCGCCTCCTCATACGCCTTACGCAACACGGCTCCGAATCCTTGAGCAATACGTCCGACTTCTGCCCACGCCTTCCGGCGACGGGCCGCGTAGATCCACCATGGGTAGAGATGGGCTTTCATCCGGCGGATGCGGGTGCGTTGTTTCATGTCTTGCTCCTTGCGCGGATGGCGGCGGCAATTCGGTCTTTGGCCTCCATCGTGATGTCGTCCTGCTCACCGGAAAAGGGCGTCTCTGCAATCACCGCACACGCCTCGCGCTCCATTAGCACCTCAGCCTCCAGCCCCTCAGCGATCTGCGTGCCGAGGTGGTCCAGCATCTCCTCTATCGTGTCGCCGTGGCCGGTGGCGTAGCCCAGGCTGCGCATCCAGTGGGCGACCTTTTCGCGTTGGGCTGCGGCGATGAGATCCAGTTCCGTCAACTTCATGCTTAGCTCGGCGATGATGTCGCAGGCCTTTTCTATGTCCAGCGCCTCCAGCGCCTGCTGGGAGGCTTCGCGTAGCGTGCTCATACCAACACCTCCGCAATCACCAGCCCCAGCAATATCGCCACAGCAGCAATCGCCGTAGCCTGCACCAGCGCAGACGGCTTGGGCCTTGGCCACAGATCCGGCGTCGGGGTGGACGCCTCGCGGTACGGGCAGCAGCGGCCCTGTTCGCATTGACCGTCGCAGCATTGGCGGTCTTCGTCTCGTTTCATATTCCACTCCACCAGATTGCAGCCAGAGTTCCACAAGCCACGCCGATAAACGTGGCCAGCACGATGCGCCCACAGCGGATGCGCGGCGGTGAGCACTCGATGCAGTACGGGTGCCGATGCGGCCACGCTTCCAGCACGGTGCGGGGGTAGCGGCGGGTGGTGGGGGTCATGCGTTACTCCTCTCTGCCAGCATGGCGTCGGCGATTGCATAAAGCTGAAATGAGTCGGAATCTTCATGTTTCAAAAGAAGCTGGGCGCTTTCTGGGTACTGCCAAGAAATCGCCTGGAAGACAGCAATCAGCTTTTCGCGGTTACAGAAATTCACTGCCACACCAAACACGTCGGCTTGCATGGCTTTGTTGCCCCCGGCGTAGCTGCTCAACTTTTCAAGAGCGCAGGCTGGCCCATAGTGTTCGACCAGCCAATCGCTGAGAACATTGGCGTTTAGGCGACTGTCTTTTGTTGACGCGCCATCTCCAAGTGCTGTGCAAAGCAGCACATCAGTAACAAAACTCATTTACCGCCTCACCTTGTTTTTTCCATTTCAAAGGCTTCCACATCTTTCAGCCAGTAAAACACCTTCAGCGGTCCCAGGCGGAACCACTGCGGCCCGATCCCGCGCCGTCGCCAATCCCGCAGGGTCGGCTCGCTCAGGCGCAGGCGCTTTGCGACCTCTGCGGTCGTCAAACGCACTGGTGTTTCCATCAGATCACCCCCTCTTCTGCCTCGATGATATCGGGCTCCTCGCGGGCCTGGCGCTCGCGTTCCATTTCCTGCTTGATCTCGTCGACGCGCTTCTTGGCGGCCTCGACTACGCGGGTGCGCTCGGCGCCCTTGGGCATGCGCGAGATGTCGGCCCGCAGGAGTTCCATACCCTCGATCGTGGCGGTCAGCGCAACGCGCTCCAGCAGCGATTCGACGTCCACGACGACCTCTGCCATCTCTACGGGCGCTGCGGGCGATTCTGGGGCGTTCTGGCGCGTCTGGGGGGCGTTGCGAACGGGCTCCATGTCCTGGACTTCCTCGGGGGTGTAGGTGCCGACCACGACGCCCGGGAACACGGTGCGGATGCCCTCAGAGATGCAGCGCGAGCGCAGCATCTGGCGGGGGTAGGATCGCCACGTCGGGTTCTTGGTCAGGCCCGCGTCCTGCGCCATTTTCGTCGTCCACGCGACTTCGACGCTGCCGCCAGACGGGTGCGAGAACTTACCGACCACCTTGGTGTCGGTGTACTCGCCCCATTCCACCTTGCCGCCTGCGGACTGGAAGCGGGCCAGCATGGCGTCGGCACGCAGGGCGGGGCGGCCGTTGATGACGTGGTAATCGCGGGCGGCGATTGCCGGGTGCAGGCCCTCGGCCTGGGCGATCAGCATCAAAGCCATCGCCTGGTCTGGGGTTTTGACGCCAAACAGGCCGCTGCGGGCCACGCTCAAGGCCATGCGTTCGATTTGGTCTACGGGTACGAGTGCGGTCATTGGTGTTCTCCGAAATGGGGCGGTTTCCCGCCCCGTGGGTTCAGTCTGTGAGGCCGGCGGGTTCGTCGGTGGGAATCGCCTCGCGGTAGCCCACGGTCTCCACCGGGCATCCTGCGGCCATCAGTTCGATGATGTCGTCGTGGCTGGCCGGACGGACCTGCAGTTGCGGCATGCAGTGCCTGAGGGCTTCTGCCGGCGTGAACGCGCGGACCAGGCGGTCTTCTTCTCCGGTCTGGCTGATGACGTAGGTCTTCAGCGTGCGGACGTAGGGGCGCTTTTCGCTCATTGCTTTCTTTCCGCGAGGCGCCGCAGCGCCTCGACTTGGGTGCCGACCTCTGCCAGAAACGAAGTAACGCGACGCTCGAGGTCGGCGATGAACGCCTCGTCACGTTGGATACGCTGGACGTGCAGCTGCAGCGCCTCAGGCATCCGGGGGTCGTAGGAAACGAAATCGCACCACTCTCGGCCAGTGATCCACATCTGGCCCTGCACCTGCGGAATGTGGTCTGCCGGCATGCCGTTGAGCAGGGTCTCGATATGCACGGCGGTACCCCACGGGCATTTGATCTCAATCAGCCCGTCCCAGTCCACCAGGCCGTCAGGCGAACAGCCTGCCATCAGGGTGTCGTGCGCCACGAAGCCGGTTTCTTCCACGATGCGCCCGGTGACGCGCTCGTAGGCAGCGCGTGCTGCGGGCTCCTGCTCGGTGCCCCAGGTCATGGCCGCGTTCTGGAAGCGCTGAATGGGCTGTTGGGTCAGGCGCTCGACTACCAGTTCTGTGAGGTAGTCGCGCTGGGCCTGCGCCGGGGCGCCGGATTTCAGCGCGGCGATCGCGTCGCGGAACCGGCTGGCCGTGACCTTGCCGAGTCTGGCGGCGTACCAGTCTTCAGTGCGCTGGTCGGAGGTTTCGAGGATCATGCGGCCTCCGATGGCGGCTGAATGCGCGGCTGCTGGTGCTGGTACTGGGGCAAATTGAACTCCTTGGTTGCGTCCTGAAACTCCCGCGTCAGGACCGATACCAGCCTGCGCTGAACCTGCTGCTTGTGCATCAGCACAGGGTCGGCGGTCACCACCCTGTCGCCGCGCCGGGCAGACCGCAGGATCTTCTTCATGCCGGATTTGCTGCCGTTGATGCCTGCGTCGATACGCTCCTGAGCGTTCAACACGCGGTAGCCGTAGCCATGAACCGATCCCAGATCAACGTCGTGCCGCTCCAGCAGAACTTTGCGCCACGCTGCGACAACGGTCTTGTATCTGCTGTCGCGGGAGTTGACGTTTTCAATCGCAAAGGCAATCTCTTCGTGAGAGATTTCGGTGCCAACAGACGGCACCCCAAATGCTTCCAGCAGATTTCGAACATCGGCGCCTGTGGCCGATCCTTTGTGGAAAACAACTGCCATTTCTGCCCCCTCACAGTGCGGTCACGGTTGCCTTGAACATGCCCCACGAACCCGGCGTCTTCGCGCCAGGACGCCAATCGCCGAGGCCCTTGTACCGGCCAGCAAGCGCCAGGATTTCCTTCAGAACCTTCTCTGTGATCTGTTCGTCCCAGACGTTGATCGTGCCACTGATTGCCCAGCGATCGAAGCACGGGCGCACCCGAATGTGTTTCGCCTGCCCGATCTTTGCGCGCTTGACGTGCAAACGGAAGCCCAGGTCGATCGCTTTCGCCTTGTGGTCAGCGAAATCTTTGACGGCCATCAGGGCCTCGATCTCTGACATCGGCACCGTCTTTCCGTCAATCGTCAGGGGCCAGAACGGCTCCTCGACCATCATGCCGCTTTGCGTTTGCGACTTGAAGGTCTTGCTGCCCTTGGCGCCCGGGACCGGCACCATGCCGCCGCCCTCCATGATGCAGCGCATCAGGTTGTCCGATGGCATCGCCACGATCTGTTCGTCGTGATACAGGCTGCCGATCCAGCGGAACGCCGGGCTGCGATCGTCGCCCGCCTTGCTGGACTTCTTGTTGGCCGCGTCAGCCTTCCACTCGTCCATCATGTCGGACCACTCGATGTTGTCCTGATGCATAAGAAGCGCCGTGTCGCCGACGATTTCAATTGCGTAACTCTTCATGTGTCTCTCCAGTTGATGATGCGCATTGCGCCCGTACCATGACCTGCCTTGCCGCGCCAAACCTAGCCCGACCGTGCAATGCCACTTTGGTGTTTCCACCGGGATAACCAGCACGCCGATTACCCCGCTGTAAACAGCCCTTGCCGTACCGCGCCGAACCCGACCCTGACCAGCCCTGCCCTACCGAGTCGTGCCCAGTTGATGTTTCCACCGGGTAACGCGCCATAGACGCGCTGCCCGCTGAGAACAGCCCTTGCCGTGCCACGCCTGACCGAGCCGCGCCATGCTCTGCCTAGCCGCGCCAGACCCCGTTGGTGTTTCCACCGGGAGGGACAGCACGCCGCCCAACCCGCTGTAAACAGCCCTTGCCCTGCCAGACCCAGCCCCGCCTGGCCGCGCCAGACCCCGTCGGTGCAACCGCACCGGGAAGAGCGGCACGCCGCCCAACCCGCTGCATTCGCAGCCCTTGCCGCGCCGGGCCAGACCGTGCCAGGCCGAGCCGCGCCGTGCCCTGCCAAACCCAGCCCGACCATGCGGGTGTTTCAAAACTTACGCCTCCACTTCCTTCGCCACAGACGGCGCGATTTCCACGCCGGGGCAGATTTGCTCGATGCGCCAGCGGATCATTGCCCGCTGAACCATCGCCAGGCCCTGCAGACGCCCGATCTGCTGGGGCGTCGGGGTGGCGGTCAGATCCAAGAGGCCGTCGAGGATGACGTACATGTCCATGAGGTCGTTCGCATATATCTTCATGCTGTCTCTCCTTAGTACCAGTGATCGGCGTCGTCTAAGTCACGCTCGGGCGGGCTGAAATCGTCGTAGCGCTGGGCGTCGTAGATATCCCACGCCTCATCCTCAATCCTGCCGTCCATTGCAGCGGCAGCGCGCACGCGCATCTCTGCGGCAGCGGCCAGCACCTGCTGATCAGTGCCGTTGAACAGCGCCACCAGCAGGGCGCGGGTGCTGGCCTTCGGTGCGTCGAGCTTCGACACGTCGATCGAAACGTCCGGGCCGTTGCCCAGCACCTCCGAGAGCCACTCGTCCAGGTCAATGGCGTGAGAGAACACGCGCCGTTGCGCCTCGTCGTAGACCTCCTCGGGGAGGTCGTAGGATGGCGTGCGCGGGTCGGCGGGATGGCCGTGATACGGGCCGTAGTCCGAATCGTATGATCCGAAGCGGGGTTCGTGTCGCATGTCTGCTCCTGTTTTGTGTGCTGACGGCGCAAGTGTAGTCCCACGCAGATCGATACGTCAAGCGCAGAATCTCCTATTCCCGACAAAAATAGCAGGGATTTCGGATGGGCGCGAAAGCGGGGCTATGATCGCGTGCCGCACTTAGAGGAGCAGACAGTGGAACTGACGAAACGACAGGCGCAGATCGTCGATGTCATCGAGCGACGCGGCCTGATTTCACTGACCGACCTGTCGGCAGAGACAGGGCTTACGAAACACAACCTGCGCAGCCATCTGGGCACACTGCGGCGCATCGGCCGCATCGAGCCCACCACGCGAGGAGGGCGCAGCAAGTGGAAGATCGCGCCCTATCGGCACTACTTCGCGCCGTTGGAGCAGGTTCCATCGGTTTGGCATTACGCGGCGCGGTGCGCCTGGGAAAGGTGGGCACGAGGATGATTGAACTACCCGACACGCTGCCAGATTGGCTGGCCGATGCGATCCGCAAGCGGACGATCGAAGAGGGCGACTGCCTGATCTGGCAGGGCTGGGTCAGCGGCGGATCGCCCAAGGTTGTGCGTCCTGGCTGGCGCGAGCTGGGGCTGAAAACGAAAGGCGTCAGCGTGCGCCGAGAGATTGCCGCAGCGATCAAGAAGCAACCGATCCGCAAGCGGATGTATCCGATGACGTCCTGCGGCGACGAGCGGTGCGTGAATCCCGCGCACGTCGTGCAGCGGAACTGGTCGCAACTGATGCAGGCGGCAGCGGACAAATCCGATTACACGATCCGAGCCCGCAAAGTGTCGCAGGCGCGCCGGCGCAATTCACGCCTGACGCCCGAGGCCGTGGCGGACATCAAAGACGCGCCAACTTGCGCCGAGGCGGCCAAGAAGCACAACATCAGCAAGTCGCACGCAAGCGGGATCCGCAATGGGAAATCGTGGACCGATCACGACATCTGGTCCGCAGTTTTTGCGAGGTTGGCAGCATGAGAGGCCGCAAAACCCTACGCGAGGTGATGACCGATCACCAGCGCACCGAGGACACGCTGGCGGCCCTGTGGGGCAAGCCGCGCCGGGAACTGCCGATACCGGCAGAGCCGAAAAAGCGCGCCCCGGCGAAGCCTAGCGGCGAGCCCAGCGAAGCCGAAATCCTGCACGCCATCATCCAACTGCTGCACCGTCATCCGCGCGTGGCGCAGTGCTGGCGTCAAAATTCCGGCACCTTCGCTGAGCGCAACCGGGACGGCTCGACGCGGTACATCCGCGCCAATACAGCTCGCGGCATGAGCGACATCATGGGCATCCTGAAGGATGGTCGCACGCTGGCGATCGAAGTGAAATCCCGCACCGGCAGGATGCGGCCCGGACAGGAGGAATTTCTGCAGACGATACGGCAGGCCGGGGGCGTGGCCGGGGTTTGCCGCAGTGTCGAAGACGCTCAGCGGCTGCTGGGGGACGTATGAGAAAACGCTCCACCTACCGCCCCCGTGGCGTGAATCCGACCGCGCACCTCGTCGCCATCCACGGCGCCGCCCTGCTCAGCAAAGACGACCGCACCGTCTGGGCGCTGGAACTGCGCGGCGCCCTCGACGCAGTGCGCGAGGCGCGGGCCACGAAGCAGCACTGGGATACCATCTTCGACAGCGTGAACCTAGCCGAGGAACTGGTGCGCGTGCGCTTGGCGTCCGACCCCAGCGGCGTGATCCGTGACGCCCAGCAGGCCTGTGCTGGCATCATCCAGCGGATGCAGACCACCGGCACGCGGGCGGCGCGGGCGGGGGAACTGGCGGCGCTCTGGGACCTAGAGGCGGCGATGATCGACATCCTGGCCACAGTGACCCACGCCGAGCGGTTCCGCGCCGAGGAGCGGATTCGGGCTCGGACGCGGGCGGCGCTGGCTGGGGGGATTCCGGGGGCTATCGTCGTCGAATATCGGGAGACAGCATGAACACAAAACTCGACTTCTCAGCGCTCGCGCAGCGCCTGCTCATCTCTGCCGACACCCTAGTCCCCCAGTGGCTCGCAGGCGGGCGCAGGCGGGGCCATGAGTGGGTCTGCGGCGACCTGGCGGGCGGCGAGGGCGATTCCTGCTCCGTCAACCTGCTGTCGGGCCGGTGGGCCGATTTCGCCACTTCTGAGCGCGGCGGGGATCTGATCAGCCTATACGCCGCCATCCACGAGATCAGCATGGGCGAAGCCTACCGCGAACTCTCCGACGAGGCGCCGGCATCCGACGTGCCGGCCAAGCCGCGCCCGGTGAAACCGCAGCGCGCAGTCATCGTGCCCGTGCCCAGTGAGTCTGCCGACCACGACTGCATCCATCCCGTGCTGGGGGCGCCGTCGCAGCGCTGGACGTACTACGACGGCAACGGGGACGTCCTGGGCTACGTGGCCCGCTACGATCCGCCGGGACAGCGCAAGCAGATCATCCCGTGGACGTTCAGCAGTGACGGCTGGGGCATGGGCCAGTGGCCGGCGCCGCGGCCGCTGTATCGCCTGCAGGAACTGGAGGCCCGCCACGCCGATGCGGTGCTGGTCGTCGAGGGCGAGAAAGCCGCAGACGCGGCCGCAGCGCTGGCGGGCTCGCCATACGTCGCCGTGACGTGGCCCGGTGGTGCGCAGGCGCTGGGCCGTGCGAACTGGCAGGTGCTGCGCGGTCGCAGGGTGCTCCTGTGGCCAGACGCCGACGAGCCTGGCGTCACCGCCATGCAGCGCCTGGGCGAGATCCTGGCGCCGATTGCCAGTGAAATCAAAATCATCGACGTCAGCGGTCAGTCCGAGGGTTGGGACTGCGCGGACAGCGGGTGGACCCGGTGGACGGCAGCGCGGTCGTGGATCGCACCCAGAACCAGCGTCCTGCGCGGCCCGGAGCCGCCGGCACCACCGCCGGGGCCGAAACCGGAATTCGAGCCGGCAGAGGATCCGACGCCGCCGGCATCGGATGAAATCGGCACGCTGGAGCCGAACGAATGGTACAAGCGTTTCGCGTTTCTGCTCAGCAGTGCGGATTTCTTCGACCTGCACCGCAGGAAACTGATCGAGCGCAAATCATTTGACGCGGCGTTTCGGCATCACAAAATGTATTCAATTCACGCGAACGCGAACGGATTGCACAGTCGCGTGACCGCCAGCACCAGTTACGACGAGAACAGAATTGCGATGGGTGCCCGCACGCTGGCCGGCATGATTTACGCGCCGGGGAATTCGCTTTTCGTCGGCCACGACGGCGAGGTTTACGGCAACGTCTGGCGCGACGGCAGGCCGGCAGGGATACCCGGAGACATTGCCCCGTGGCTGGAGCACGCGGAGCGCATGATTCCCGACGCCGCAGAGCGGCAGCACTGCTTGGACTGGATGGCGTTCAAAACGCAAAACCCTGGCGTGAAAATCAATCACGGCATCCTGCACGGCGGGCGGCAGGGCAGCGGCAAAGATACGCTCTGGATGCCGTTTCTGCACGCGATTGGCGGGCCGACAGGGCAGAACGTGAAAACGGTTACGACGGAGGAAATCCAATCAGCGTTCAATTACTACGTCCTCAGTGAAGTGCTGGTTCTGAACGAACTCCGCGAGCCGGCATTGGCCGATCGGCGCGCACTGGAAAACAAACTCAAGCCGCTGCTAGCCGCGCCCCCGGAGACATTCAGCGTCAACGAAAAGGGGAGGCACCCATACCCTGCGGTCAATCGGCTGGCGGTTCTTGGTTTCAGCAACGAGCGCGTCAGCCTGTCGCTGTCGGCTGACGATCGCCGCTGGATGGTCTTGTGGTCGGAGGCTGGGATTCTCCCGCAGCAGGACGCGCGGGCGCTCTGGCAGTGGTATCAGGCCGGCGGCCTGGATCGCGTAGCGCACTGGCTTCAGCAGCGGGACGTATCGAATTTCAGCCCAGGCGATCGGCCCCCAGTGACTGATGCGAAAACGGTGATGCTGGAGGGCGGCCTGTCGGCGGGCGAAGCACTGCTAGCCGAGGCGATGCGCAACCGCGTGGGCGTGTTTCGGGCTGGCGCGATCATGGGGCCGTGGCAACCGCTGATAGACGAGATTCAGCAGGGGATGGAGCGCCACAAAATCAGCATCCAGTCTCTCTATGTGGCGGCGGGCCATGCGGGATGGCTGGATCTGGGGAAAATCAAAACGGCGGATATCGCACAGAAAAAGCACATTTTGTGTTCGCCAGAAACACTAGAGCGCTACCAGAGCAACCGCAGCGAAATCCGCCGCATGCTGGAATCCCTGATGCCGCAGGCGAAGGTTTACCCGTTCAAGGCTGGGTGAAAAAATAGCCCCGGAGAGCAGGGCTCGATCCGGGGCGAAGTCGCCAAGTGCGCGACAAGGAGGAGACAGCCGCCAAAGCGGCACGCGCATTATAGATCGAGCGCCAGGGCGAGCAAAAGCGCCAGCAGGATGGCTAGGCCAGCGAGGATCATTTCTCGCCCTCCTGCGCGGGCATCCAGTCCATCGTCGCGTTCAGCGGCGCGTGCCGCCAGGATCCGAGAGCGGCGCGCACGGCCTTGTCTTCCGCATCGTGCCAGACGGCCACAGGCCTGCGACTGAACAGGCCGCCCGCCGTCATGCTGACGACGTGGCGCCAGCACTGGGCAGGCTCCAAGTCGGCAGCGGTGAACACGCGATCAGCGGCAGCGCGGGCTGTGGATAACTGCGCCTCCGAAAGTTCAAGATTTTTGAACGTTAGCATGCGGCCTCCGAGTCGCGGCGCACGGTAATCCGCAGTTCGCCCAGGATCGGATGCCCTCCACCGCGCGACTGAGGCCCGACAACGGTCGATTGATAGTGCCAAGCCACGGTCTGCCGCGTGACGTTGTGCTGATCCCAGCCGGCTTGGCCGACAGACCACGGGCGCGCCGATCTGCCGTGGTGTTTACGCGCCAGATATCGAGCCACGATGACAGCGGCAGCATTGGGTGACTCGGCCCGCACGCGGCGCGGGTAATCGGTGCAACGGTACAGGCGCGTCGGCGCCGGGGGCTCGGGGGCCCAGGGGTCGTGTTCCATCTCGGTTTTCCTCACGTCAGAATTGGCCCGTAGCGGCGCGAATAACGTCCAGCGCGTAGGCTAGGTCATCATCGTCAGCCGCAGGGTGCGTCAGACGCTGCAGGGCGCGGAGCATCTGCGGCGCGGCGGCGATCAGGCGGGCATTTGCTTCCGCTTGTTTTGCGTCACGTTTCCAAAGCGCTTCAACGGTCAAATTATTTACCGTGCAAACATGCTGCTGCGGCGCGGCACTGGGGGAATAAACGTCAAATTGTCGATGTGTCAGGCTATCGCTGACGTAATACCAAGGCTCAGGGGTGTGCATCGTCAGTTCTCCTCAAAACGGAGCCGGCTCGACGTCCGGCGGCGGGCCCGCAGGAGCGCGCACAGGGCGCGATCCGGGCGGGAGACAGGGGTAGTCCAGTAGAGCGGGCGGAAACGGCCACAGGGGCCGATTCTGGGGCTCTGGCGGGGTTTCGGTGGGGGTCACAGTCCGAGCGCCACCAGGGCGCCCAGGGCGAGGCCGAGCGCGCAGGCGAAAAGCGCATCGCGCAGGGTGAGGGGGGTGTCGTGCATGGTCAGGCCCTCCCAGTCGCCCGATTGATTGCCCATTGAGCGCGGCAAAAATCATCGGACAGGGATGCGCCGCCTGCATCGGCGGGGATGTGACGCAGAATTCGACGCAGGGCTTCCAGAAGATCAGGTGCAGCGGCAATCAGGTGCAAGTTGGCGGCACGCTCATCGCCAATGATGGCGCGGTTATTGCCCGTGCTGCATATGCTGTATCCGTCGGAATCTTTGACGCCGGTGGCGTCGCAAACCCAAGAACCGGGGGTGTGGTTTGTCGTCATGGTCTGTCTACTCCAAGTAAGCCGGCATCAGCCGGCAGGGTTCATCATCGGTGCGGTGGCTTACGCGGGGCTGACGCCCGCATACGTTTTGCGCGCGGCCTCGAGGCGCGCATTCCATTCGGCAGGTCCGCCATTCCTGCGCACGAGGCTGGCCACAGCTTCACGCGCGGCCGCAGTGGCTTCGCGCACGCCCATGCCGCGCGACGATACCGGCACGCCTTTATAGCTGCCGTTTACGCTACAGATACCGCCTCCGCATACGGGGTCGGATACGCGCCAGTAGCCGGCAGATTGGTGCAAAGCCAGCGTATGCTCGGTGTCGCCTACGGTCACCTTTAGTGGCCGGTATTCGACCGGCATGGTGCGCGCGCCGGTGGTGCGGTCTAGGATCAGGAAGGTTTTCATCGGTCTATCCTCCAGGGTTATCGAGCGGGAATCAAAGTCGACGCGTACCATTCGGCGTTTTCGCGACGCGAAAACACGCGCGACTCGATCACGCGTTCGGCATCCGTGTCGCAGAAAATCACGCGCCAAGTTCCTAGCAGGGTACGCGTGAGCGTGACACTAACGCCATCGGCCGCGTCGACGCGACGCAGGATCGGGATTTCGTTTTCGGGGATCATCGGTCTATCCTCCAGGGTTATCGGGGCCAAAGCCCCGGGGTTTCACGCAGCAATCGCGATCGGCACAAACCGGCGAGCTTTCGACCCGTGCACGATAATCGCCACGGACACCTTACCCGCGCGATCGGCGCCGTCGCAGGCCAGACACGTCACACACTGCCGACGGTCGCCACCTTCGGGGGACGCAGGGCAGACAATCTCGCGCGCGCCGAGCGATTCATCGGCAGTCCGGACCCGGAACGTCCTCCAGCCCATGGCGCGCGCAGTGTCGCGATCGGACGCAGAATCGGCGGAGGCCATGACGAGTGTGCGCAGTCCGCGCGCGATCGGCTTTCGCCATTGGTGCGTGTAGCCTGTGTGGCCGGACGTGTACTTTGCAAGCTGGCGCCAGAACTGCGCGGGAACCGCTGCGGGGTCACCATAGCTTCCCATGCGCAGCTTGCGACCTTCGATCATGCGCGCGCCTACGATCGGCGCGACGAGTTCGTACGCGCCCCGAAACCACGCCCAATAGACGGACTGAACGGACTGCGCGACATTCACATAACACGCGCCGTCGTTCGCAGGCCTGTGCACGCAGTCCCCGCAAATAGACGCGTCTTCCCCGGTGCGCAGCGCGCTCACCGGGTCCACGTCCGCCCTGAGGATATACGTCTGGACCATATCGCCTGTTTTCCCGTTCTCGGACTCGAGGACTGCGATCGCGACGATCGGGGCGCCGTCGATCAGGCTGGGACCATCGTAGAAAACGAAACCGGACATTTGTCTACTCCTATGGTTATCGGTGCTAACTGCACCCGCATGCCCCGCGCGCGGGGCTAGCGGCTGGGGTCAGGTGCGCGCGTAACCCGTAAGCTGGCCGTGCGCGTCATAGACGCCATGTTCGATGGCCATGTCGAACGCGTACTGCTCCGCGAGATTTTGAATCTCACGCGACACAGCGTGAGAATCACCCGCGGGCCAACGCTGCGCAGGCTGCCGCAGGTTTCGCGCAGCGGCACGCCAACAGGCGCGCAAATAGTCGACGTACCGCTCCGGGTCGCCATCTACAGTGTCAAAGGGTTGAATCAGTATCGTCATCGTCGTATCTCCTTAGTGAGGGGGCCGGAGCCCCCAGTGTCGTCAGCCGCAGATCACAATCTCGATGCCCGAGCGCCGCAGAAGAGCGCGCTTGCTCTCGTCGCAACGGTACGCGCCTAGCTGGAAGTCACGCGCCGCATCGAGCGCGCAGTGCGGTACCGGCTCGTGCTCGTTTTCCAATCGCAAACACCAGTCAACAAAATGCGCCTCGGCGGTGATGCCGGACACTGGGTCGCCATAGAGATAGAAGGCCATGATGCACTCCAGGTGAGAGAAAACTTACACGAAACTTACATGGCGAGAGGCCATATATCGATTCGAACACCCGATCCTGACGTGAACCTTACAGACCGATAGACCGCGTCATACCGCGCGGATGTACGCTGGATGGTGCGACGATACCCCCGGGAAGACAGAGCGCCCCCCTATGAATACCACTAATACCCCTTATAACCAACGATAGGTTTGGAAAGTCCTCGGGGGTTGAGTAAAAGAAAAGGTGAGGGGTATCAGGGGTATTGAGGGGTATTGAGGGGTATCGGGGGGTATTGGCCGGGGGTATCGCTCCCGATACCACTAATACCCACGGGTATCGCAAGTAGGCGCAGGGCATTGATACCACTAATGGCTAGGGGTATCACAGGTCGACGCGAAAGTCCTCGGAGCCCCGATCGACCCCACCAGACCCTGCAGACCAACCGCTGTCACGCTGCCGGCACGGCCAGGACGGACCCCGAGCGGGCACCGGACGACGATCGTCAGCACGCTGATCGTCAGCACACGGATGATCGGTAGGCTGATCGTCAGCACACGGACGGTATACGGAGGGGGTATACCCCTCGACGCCGCCGCCGGCGTGTTCGAAAACGGACCCCCCAGAAAAACTTTTATTTTTTTCCCGCCATTACCAAATTTCCCCGCAGCAAAAAACTCCGCTCGCGCTGCATTCCACTGGGTGCTATCATTGGGCGATGTTCCGAGATCTACCGATCCGCGCCCGAGAGTTGAAAGCCACCCCAGCGGTGCTGGAGCGCATTTACGAGGGCGCCAGGCTCGGGCTGAAGGGTGAATCGCTGGCGCTGGCTGCCGGATTGCTGCCGGAGGAGTTCGCGCGGCTGAAGCTGATGGATCGCACGGCGGAGATTGCCGAGATGAAGGGCCGCGCCGACAGTGAGATATCGATGTCCCGCGTGGTGTTTGAGGCCGCAGAGAATGGCGACGCGAAGGCTGCGTTGGAGTTTCTCCGCCACCGCCACGAGTGGGTCGCGAAGCAGCAGGTTCAGGTGGATGTCAGCCAGCAGATCTCAATCACTGCGGCCTTGGAGCAGGCGCAGAGGCGGGTCGAGAAGATTGCTGCGGAAGACGCGGTGATTGTTGAGCGCGCTCCGCTGCCGCTGGCGCGGGCTGAGCCGCTGGCGCGGGAAACGCTGGGGACTGAGGTTTAACGCGAGGACCGTATGGCAACGGGATTGGAAAAAACGGCTGTCAGTCCGCACACGATGCGGCAGGGAAATGCGTTGAGTGGGCGAGGAATAAATTCGCTAGTGGCAAGCGATAGTGTGGCTCCGTATGGCTTGAGATACGGTGGCGACACGCCGGCACGCGATATTCCAATGCCGAAGGGACTTGGGTATTTTGGTTTGCTGAAATCAGCATCAGGATACCCAATGACTGAGTTTTCTGCATCAGAGAATATTGACGGCGCAGACGTGCAATTCCCTTTGATTGTGCCAACCCTGACGCGCGAAGAACTTGATTGGTTGCTTGCTGGAAATGATCCGACGGAGTCTATTTATCAAAAGGCAATTGCATACGCAAAAATGCGAATGCAGAGTAATTTGAGTCCTTTTGCGCAGCAATCAGAGTTGCGATATCCGATTCCGAAGGAATAAATGCAGACCCCGAAATACACCCCGCAGGAAGAGCAGAATCTGATGGCTCGTATGTGGAGCGCCAAGCTCCGCGACGACCCGGAAGCGTGGGTGATGTTTGCACTGCCGTGGGGTGAGCGCGGCACGCCGCTGGAAAAGCGCACCGGCCCGCGACGCTGGCAGCGGGAGATTCTGCGGAAGATCCGGGATCACATTGCGGCGAATGGATCGCGGGATATGTACGAGGTGATGCGCCTGGCGGTGGCCTCGGGGCGGGGGATCGGAAAGTCGGCGCTGGTCAGTTGGCTGGTGCTCTGGATGCTCTCGACGCGGATTGGCAGCAGCGTGATCGTCTCAGCGAACAGCGAAGCGCAGTTGCGCAGCGTAACCTGGGCCGAGATCACAAAGTGGCTGGCGATGATCATGCACTCGCACTGGTTTGAAATCAGCGCCACGCGCATCGTGCCGGCGAAGTGGCTGACGGAACTGGTGGAGCGCGACCTAAAAAAGGGCACGCGGTACTGGGGCGCGGAGGGCAAGCTTTGGAGCGAAGAAAACCCGGATGCTTACGCTGGCGCGCACAACGACGACGGCATGATGGTCGTGTTTGACGAGGCGAGCGGGGTGCCGGACTCGATCTGGTCAGTGGCTGCAGGGTTTTTTACGGAGAACACGCCGCACAGGTTCTGGTGCGCGTTCAGTAACCCACGGCGGAACACGGGGTATTTTTTCGAGTGTTTCAATGCCAAGCGGGATTTCTGGCAGACAGAGAGCATCGACGCCCGCACGGTGGAGGACACCGACAAGGGCGTGTACGACGCGATCATCGCGGAGTATGGCGAGGATTCCCGCGAAGCCCGCGTCGAGGTGTACGGGCAGTTCCCGTCCGACGGCGACGACCAGTTCATCACACCGAAGCTGGTGGACGAGGCGATGGCGCGCGAGAAGTGGAAGGACGCCGATGCGCCGATCGTGCTGGGCGTGGACCCGGCCCGCACTGGGGGGGATTCCACCGTGATCGCGGTGCGGCAGGGGCGGGATTTGCTGGCGCTGCACCGGTATCGGGGCGATGACACGATGACCGTGGTGGGGCATGTGATCGAGGCGATCGAGCGGTACAGGCCGGCGCTGGCGTGCATCGACGAGGGTGGGCTCGGATATGGGATACTGGACAGGCTGAACGAACAGCGGTATAAGGTGCGCGGGGTGAATTTTGGGTGGAAGTCCAGCAGGCCGGTGATGTGGGGCAATAAGCGAGCCGAGATGTGGGGCGCGCTGCGCGACTGGCTGCGCACGGCATCGGTGACTGCGGACAAGGCGCTGAAGGCAGACCTGACGGGCGTGCGGGCGAAACCGGATTCGACCGGGAAGATTTTCCTGGAGTCGAAGAAGGAAATGAAAGCCCGTGGCCTGGCGAGCCCGGACGCGGCCGACGCGATTGCGGTGACGTTTGCGTTCCCGATCCGCACGGACACCGAATACGCGAACGTTCCGCAGGTGTCGGTGTATGCACTGCCGACGGTGAATTACTGGAACGCTGGGCGCGTGGGGGCGTGAGATGGCACGAAAATCGAATACTCAGCGAATGAACGAAGTTCACGCGGAGGCACTGCGGCGATTCGACGCCATCCAGTCCGCTTTGCGTGACGAGCGCCTGCAGTGTCTGCAGGACCGACGGTTTTACTCGATTGCTGGGGCGCAGTGGGAGGGTCCGCTGGAGCAGCAGTACGAGAACAAGCCGAAGTTCGAGGTGAACAAAGTGGGCCTCGCGGTGCAGCGCGTGGTCAACGAATACCGCAACAACCGCATCACTGTGGATTTCGTTAGCCGCGACGGCTCGCCCACGGAGATGGCCGACGTTTGCAACAAGCTGTTTCGCGCGGACGAGCAGGACAGCACCGCGAACGAGGCGTATGACAACGCTTTCGAGGAAGCGGTTGGCGGTGGGTTCGGCGCCTGGCGGCTGAAGGCGGTGTACGAGGACGACGAAGACCCGGACAACGACCACCAGCGCATTAGGATTGAGCCGATCTACGACGCTGACACCAGCGTGTATTTCGATCTACAGGCCAAGCGGCAGGACAAGGCCGACGCCACGCATGCGTTTGTGCTGTACAGCATCACGCGAGATGCGTACATCGAGAAATACGGCGACGACCCGACGACGTGGCCGAAAGAGGTTTACCAGACGATGTTCGACTGGGATACTCCCGACGTCGTTTATATCGCTGAGTATTACTGCATCGAAGAGGTTAACGAAAAGCAGTTGACCTACCGCGCGCTTGATGGAACTGAGGAAAAGTATCTCGAGAGCGATTTTGAGAAAGACGACGACCTCGAGGAAACGCTGTCTGCGATTGGCAGTGAAATGGTTCGCGAGCGCACGATCCGCAGAAAACGCGTGCGCAAGTATTTGATGTCTGGTGGCAAGATCCTGAAGGACGATGGATATATTGCCGGCAAGTGCATTCCGATCGTGCCGGTGTACGGCAAGCGCTGGTTCGTGGATAACGTCGAGCGCTGCATGGGCATTGTGCGGCTGGCCAAGGATGCGCAGCGACTGAAGAACATGCAACTCAGCAAGCTGGGTGAAATTTCGGCGCTGTCCAGTATCGAAAAGCCGATCATGACGCCCGAGCAGGTTGCTGGCCACCAGGTGATGTGGGCCAAGGACAACCTGGAGAATTACCCGTATCTGCTGGTGAACCCGATTACCGGGCCTGACGGCTCGATGCAGGTGGCTGGGCCGGTGGCGTACACGAAGTCTGCCGCAGTGCCGCCTGCGATGGCTGCGCTGTTGCAGGTGACTGAGCAGGACATCGATGACATTCTGGGTAACCAGCGCGAGGGCGACAAGATCGTCAGCAACATCAGCGGCGATGCCGTTGAGATGGTGCAGCAGCGGCTGGAGATGCAGGCATTCCTGTATATGTCGAATTACGCCAAGGCGGTGCAGCGTTGCGGCGAGATCTGGCTGTCGATGGCGCGGGATGTGTACGTCGAGCCCAAGCGGAAGATGAAGGGCGTGGACGAAGAGGGGCGCGCGTCAACGGTTGAACTGATGCAGCCTGCGATGGACGAAAACGGGGCGCTTGTTCATCGCAATGACGTGACGCAGGCCACGCTGGATGTGGTGACGTCTGTGGGCCCGTCGTTTACGACTCAGCGTGCGGCCACGCGCCGAACACTTCTGTCGATGATGCAGTTCGCGCAGGATCCGCAGATCCAGAAGATGCTGCTGGCCGCGCTGATGCAAAACATCGAGGGCGATGGCGTGAAGGACGTGGCGAAGTTCATGCGCAAGGAAATGGTCGCTGCCGGCGTGATGGAACCGACGCCGGAAGAGGCGCAGGCACTGGCCCAGGCCGCGCAGAACCAGCAGCCGGATCCGAACGTGTTGTACATCCAAGCGGTGTCGGAGAAAGAACGCGCTCAGGCGCAGAAGGCCCAGGCCGACAGCGTAAACGCGCTGGCCGACGCGCAGTTGAAGCGCGCGAAGGTGCAGGAGACGTTGGCGAAGATGAGTCTGGCCGATCGACGGATCGTGCTGGACACCATGATGGCGATGAACGAGATGGGAGCGCAAAGTGGCAACGCAGTTCAGTGACATGGCTTTGGGCGGCGAGTCTGGCTTCGCCTCGCAGTACACACCGATTCAATTTGCGCCGCTGGTCTCGTTGACCGGGCCGATCCAGGGGCCGGCAACGCCGACGGCTACCGCGCCAACCGAGCCGACGGCTCAGCCCTTGCGCCTGCCGATGATGGGCGGCATGGCCGAGATGCCGGATAACGCTTACATGACTGGCGAAGCGCGGACTGGCATACCTGGAGCGGGTTTCAGCAACCCATTTGCCGGAAAAAGTGGATCTGAAATTGGCAAAATTGCGCTGGATGCGCTGGCTTTCGCTTCCAACCCGATATCCTTTGCCGCCGGATACATGGCCACCGGTAAGACGCCGAGCGAAAGCATGGCTGGATTCCTTGGGGGCGGCGCACAGGGGCAAGGGATGTTCGGCGGGCTGCGGGATTTCCTGTTTGGGCAGCAGCAACCGTCGGAGCCGCTGGGGGAAATGAGGGCCCCGTTAAGCGCTGACAGAGAAGGAATGGGCGGCGCTGTTTTTGGAGATGCTGAGGCCATTGCCAGAAGCATGGGTTTGGGAGATGAGCGCGCGGCAGAAATTGGAAAAACCGCGATGGGCCTACTTTCGCAAGGACTTGATCCAGTTTCTGCCGTAACGCTTGCGACAAACTACGGCGCATATGCGACACGGCCTGATGCCGAGACTGCAATGCAGGGCACGCCAACGCCAAATTTGAATGCGCTAAATCAAGCCATCATGCAAGGAACTTCCACAATGGAGCAGTTTGGGCCGCAGCAAACCGCAGGCGGATACGCTCCGTCTGATTTTGGCGGAGCAGGCGCAAATGCACCAGAAGGCAGTTCATCCTTTGATGCCGCATCTTCTGGCGCATACGGTTACTTTTGATCCCCCAAGGCAACCGGCCAGCCTCCAATGGCCGAGATGGAGCATAAATGAACGAAGCAGAAGCAGTCGAAGACGACATCCAGCAGGCGCCCGAACTGGAGGCCGAGCAGCCCGAAACGCCAGCGGAGGCCGAGGCCGCAGCGCCTGAGCCGGAAGAGGTCGTCATCACGATTGGCGACGAGCAGCCGGCGCAGGAAGAGGAACAGGCCCCTGAGTGGGTGCGTGACCTGCGGAAGAAAAACCGCGAGGATCAGAAACGCATCCGTGAACTGGAGGCCAAGCTCCAGCAGGTGCAGTCGCCACAGGCGACAGTGCCAAAACTCGGAGCAAAGCCGAAACTGGAGGACTTCGACTACGACTCCAGCAAGTACGAGGCGGCGCTGGACAACTGGTTCGGCCAGAAACGGCAGGTTGAGGAATTCCAGTCGCGCGTCAAGCACGCCGAGCAGCAGCAGATGCGCCAGTGGCAGGAGAAACTGGAGGGCTACGCTGCGGCCAAACAGTCGCTGAAGGTGCGCGACTACGAGGACGCTGAATCCACGGTGCAGGAGGCGCTGAACACCGTTCAGCAGGGTGTGCTACTGCAAGGCGCTGACAACCCGGCAATGGTCGTGTACGCGCTGGGCAAGAACCCGAGCAAGGCCAAGGAACTCGCGGCCATCTCTGACCCTGTGAAATTTGCATTCGCTGTGGCGAAACTGGAGGCGCAATTGAAAGTCCAACCCCGCAAGACCCCGCCTCCACCCGAGTCCAGCGTGCGCAGCACCACCTCGATCAGCGGTGCGGTGGATTCGCATCTGGAGCGCCTTCGTTCTGAGGCAGAGCGCACGGGCGATATGTCCAAGGTGATTGCGTACCGGCGGCAACTGCGCAACAAGGAAGCCGCACGACGCTAGACAAATTCCCGCAATGGTGTATATTCGCACCAAGCGCGGGTCTCGCCAGCCAGAAGTCGGCAGTAGCGCATCGAACGAGCGTCCGCCGGCTCTGACTGGTGAGTATCAGGCGCGGCCCTAGCCGCATCAGTCACTCATTGATCTTAGGAGCCAATCATGGCCAATGCTTTTTCCAAGGAAGAGCGCGTAGCGTTTGAAGACCTGCTGGAGGGCTTCAACGACGCGCTGGTGCTGTCTCGCAACGTCAGCATCTACCGCACCGAAAGTCAGATGATGGAGCGTGCGCGCAACACCATCTGGCGTCCGCAGCCGTACATCGCCACCTCGATCTCCTCGACCCCGGGCACCTCCATCGCCTCGGACTATCAGGACTTCACGCAGTTGGCAGTGCCCGCCACGCTGGGTTTCAGCAAGACCGTGCCGTGGACGATGACCACGCTGGAACTGCGCGATGCCCTGCAAGAAGGTCGCTTGGGCGATGCCGCCAAGCAGCGTCTGGCCTCGGACATCAACGTCGCAATCATGAACGTCGCTGCCAACCAGGGCACGCTGGTCGTTCCGATTAACGGCGCCGCTGGCGACTACGACGACATCGCTCTGTGCGACTCGATCATGAACGAGCAAGGCGTTCCGACCGAGAACCGTTACATGGCCCTGTCGAGCCGCGACTACAACGGTCTGGCTGGCAATCTGGCTGTTGCAACCCGCTCGTTCGGGAACAACAAGTCCGACAAGGCCTACGAGCGTTCGTATGTCGGCATGGTGGCTGGCTTCGAGACCTACAAGCTCGACTACGCCAATCGCATCACGGCAACGACCGCTACCGTCACTATCGCCACCAACGGCGCTCAGGTGCGGTACGCTCCGGCAGCGACGTCGAACTCGGTCGGCGGCCAGATCAACGTGGACAACCGCTACCAGCAGGTCACGGTCTCCACGACGACTGGCGTCGTGGCGGGTGCTGCGTTTACCATCGCGGGCATCGAGGCCGTCCATCACATCACGAAGCAGTCGACGGGGCAACTGAAGACCTTCCGTGTGATCTCGGTCGACAGCGGCACCACGATGACGATCAGCCCCCCGATGATCGGCGCGAACTCGTCCCCGACGGACGCCGAGCTTCAGTACAAGAACATCAACGTGGCCAGCACCTCCGCCACCGCGTCGATCACTTGGCTGAACATCGACGCTGCTCCGATCAACGTGTTCTGGCAGCGCGACGCTCTGGAACTCCTGCCGGGCCGTTACGCCGTCCCGACCGATGCCGGCACCGCAGTGATGCGCGCCAGCACCGACCAGGGCATCGAACTGGTGATGCAGAAGTTCTACGACATCGACAGCATGACGATCAAGTATCGTCTGGACACGC
>Ga0316195_10000125_pt1 | contig 24822 bp, 19 predicted proteins | sample Phised1_MG_FD_204937 | JGI IMG/M metagenome (GOLD analysis project Ga0316195, IMG submission 204937) | Coastal sediment microbial communities from Maine, United States - Phippsburg sediment 1 | ecosystem: Environmental > Aquatic > Marine > Coastal > Sediment | place: USA: Maine | collected...
CCAGGGCTTGAAGCCGCGCTTCAACCGATGGCCTTGTCTTTTCTGTCATGGTGTCTCCCCTTAGCCGACCATATAGCCGCCGGCGTCGCAATTGATGGATTGCCCTGTGATCATCCGGCTTTCATCGCTGGCAAGGAACAGGGCGAGGTAGGCGATATCGATTGGCTGCGCGATCGACCGCAACGGCGAATCGGTCAGGATTTTGGTCTTCCAGGTATCGTAATCGAGCCCCTGTTCGGCTGCCATACGCTTACCCCAGTTCATCCATAGTTCAGTCTCAATACTGCCTGGAACCAGGCAATTGCAGCGAATATTGTGTGGCCCCACTTCCAGCGCGACAGTCTTGGTTAAGGCCCGCAGCGCTGCCTTGGCTGACGTGTAGTGCGTTTTGCGCACCATGCCCATCCAGCCAGCTGTTGAGGAGAAGTTGATGATAGTACCGGTTTTGCGCTCGAGCATCGAACGGTTCAGTACTTCGCGAGTGCACAGCATCGCGGCAGTCAGGTCGATAGCGATCGTGTCGTTGAAATTTTCGAGTGTCTGTTCCCAGACCCACTTGTCCTGTCCGGGCGCGGCCGCGTTATTGAGCATGATATCGACCTGGCCAAACTCCTGCATGGCCCGATCGACCATGGCGCGTACATCGTCCTCTTTGGTCACGTCGACCCGCATGCCGATCGCGCCGTCGCCGGCGGCTTTCGCGGCTTCAAGGACCAACTCCTCGCGCCTCGCCGCCAGCAGGACCCGGGCGCCCTGTTCTACGAACAGCCTGGCCATCACCGGGCCACACCCGGTGCTGGCGCCAGTAATGATGGCGACTTTACCGGCAAGCCGGCCCTTGTTGGTGCTTTTTCGCATATTGGCTACCTTGGTTTTCCCGGGTACCCCAGGGGGAGGGCAATGCCAGCAATACCCCCGCTGTTCCAGGGAGGTGGGGCAGATTATATACAATGCACATGAAGCATAGCAATAATTGGGATGATGTGCTACAAAGTGCGCAAAGGAGAAAGTGGCAGTGTGCAGCCGCTCGACCAGCGACAGCCGTCCGGGGTATGCAGCGGCCGGTTCAGAAACTTTCAGAATCTCGCCATTGGCGGGGGAAGGGGTAAGGCAATGGAAATTCGAATGCTGATCAAAGGTGGCACGGTAGTCGATGGCACGGGCGCGCCCGCGTACAAGGCGGACGTGCGTGTAGCACGTGGATTGATCGTTGAGGTTGGCAAGAATCTGGCACCCTCCCAGGGAGAACGTGTCATCGACGCCAGCGACTGTTATGTGGCGCCGGGCTTTATTGAAACGCACAATCATTGGGATGGCGGTGTCTGGTGGTCGCCGAACCTCGATCCGCTGCCCGCCTATGGCGCTACGACCTCGATCAATGGCAATTGCGGGTTTTCGATGGCACCGGCCCCGGCTGGCGAAGAGGAAATGCAGAACGTTATCGATATTTTCAATTACTTTGAGGATATTCCCGAGGAGCCGATGCGTGGAATCGTGCCCTGGGATTGGTCGAAGTGGAGCGAATACAAGGCGTCCATGGAGAAAAGGGTGCGGCTGCCCCTCAATTTCTGTTCCTTCTGCGGTCATATTCCGATGCGGCTTGCCGTCATGGGGCAGGATGCCTGGACCCGCGCCGCGACACCCGACGAAATCAAGCAGATGTGCGCCCTGCTGGACGATGCGCTGGCGGCTGGCGCCATGGGCCTGTCGTCCAACTATCTGGACTATGACAAGTATGAGCGGCCGCTGCCGTCCCAGCTGGCGGATGACGCCGAGTTTTCTGCTTTGCTGGGCGTTCTTGCCCGGTATCCGGGAACGACCTTCCAGATCATCCTCGATTACTTTATGCGCATGACTGCCAACGACATGCTGGAGCGCTTCGCGCGGCTGTCTACGCAAGCCGGTGTTCGCATGCAGTGGGCCGGGATGCCGACGCTGGAATTCATGGCGCCCCAGCTTGCGCGCGCACAAGAGCTGCACGAAAAATTCAAGGCTGAAGGGCTGGATATCTACACCGGCTTCAACGTGTTGTCGCCGACCTCGGTGATCAACTTTGGTCGCACCCTGGTCTTTGGCCAGAATGGCAATCCCGTCTGGCAGGAGTTGGTCAACACGCCGACCTGGGAGGCGAAGGCTGCGATGCTCTCCGACCCGGCCTGGCTCGCAAAAGCGCGCATCGCCTGGGATAACCAGCTCCCCCATTCCAACCTGCATCATCCTTCGGCCCTGCTGCTGCGCGAGAGTGAATCAGGCTACGGTCCGATCGGTGTAACGCTGGCGGATTACATGGCGGAGAAGGGCATCGAGCACGCCTCCGACGCCATGGCGGACTGGGTGCTGAACAACGGCCAGGAGTCGGTCATTCTCAAGGAGTCCTGGGAAAAAAATGAGGACACCCTCAACAAACTGCTGACAGATACCAATTCGCTGGCGAATGTCAGTGACGCTGGCGCGCATGGCAAGCTGTTCTGCGGGGCGGGTTACAACGTCTTTTTGCTTACCGACTACGTGCGTGACCGCAAGGTGATCTCGATCGAACAGGGCGTGCACATGCTCACCGGTCGTCTGGCTGGCTTTTTCGGCCTTGATGACCGCGGCCTGATCGAGGTGGGTAAGGCTGCTGACATCACGGTCTTCAACCTGGATGAAATCGAAATGCGACCCGAGAAAAAAACCTGGGACGTGTGGGACGGCACAGGCGGCCGTACCTATCGCTACACCCGGGATCCGGCGCCCATGCGGCTTACCCTCGTCAACGGCGAACCCACCTTCGACCGGGGTGAGTTCACCGGTCGCTATCCCGGCCGATTTATCGGGCCGCAACTCGCCGGGGAAGATGCGTTGTTGCCTTCTGTTGCGAGTAACCGGGCTGCCGTAGCCGGCAGCAGATGAGAGAACCATGAGCAGGGATTCTGATGTAACGCAAATTGCCGCTGGCAAGTGGGCTTGCCTCTTTTGTGGCTATATTTATGATGAAGCCAAAGGTGACCCCGATCAGGGCATACCGCCCGGGACCCGGTGGGAAGACCTCCCCGATCATTGGTGTTGTCCGATGTGTTCGGCCGAAAAAGCTGATTTTTCAGAAGTCTAGATTCACGCTGTAAAGCGTGGTGGGGAAATTGGTATGGTAACTAACTACGACACGATTGACCTTGAGAAAAACGATCGGGGAGTCTTGTTTAACGCCGATGCAGAGGCTCACGCCGCAGGGTGGGCGACGGATGACCCTTATCCCCTGCTGCTGAAGTTGCTCGATGGTCCCCCTGTCAGGAAGGGATCACTGGAAGCGCTGATGGGTATACCGCAGCAGTTTCCACTGCAGATGTTTGCAGGAGAGGTCTATTCGATCCTGTCGTTTGACGCTGTGAACGACGCGTTCATGGATGCGGAGAGCTTCAACAACAAGGTCTATGAGACGCTTTCCAGGCCGACCCTGGGGGACACTCTTCTCAATATGGACGGGAAACGCCACCAAAGTATGCGCAACGTGACCAAGCCCTGGTTCAAACCCTCTTTCACCAACGGTTGGTGGAATGACAAGTGGATTGTCCGCGCCGTCGATGAACTGTTTGACCGTATCACGTCCAAGGATCATGCCGACCTCAACCTGGAATTGTGTGCCCCCCTGCCGATGAGCGTGGTTTCGATCGGTTTCGGTATACCAGCGGATCAAGTACTGTCCTTTCGCAAGGCGTTGCATGACGTGATGTCACGCAACAGCCCGGAGCTGGCCGCGAAGGGTCACGCCGAAGTGGAGCGCGTCCTGCACAAACTGATGGCCGAGCGACGTGAGAAGCCTGAGGATGACCTCGTCAGCAGGTTGGTGCATGCCGATCTCAAGGAGGAAGATGGCACTACACGGGGGCTCACCGACGATGAGGTAATGCGCTATTGCATGCTGATCATACATGCCGGCGGGGGCACGACCTGGCGTCAAATGGGTATTACGATCATGGCGCTACTCAATCATCCTGAGCAGCTGGCGGCCCTGCGTGAAGACCGCAGTCTGCTGCGCCCCGCGATACAGGAAGCGACGCGCTGGTATCCCACCGACAGCGCCTTCCTGCGGTATGTGGCAAGAGATACGGTACTTGAAGGTGTTGAGATGAAGGCCGGCTCGATTGCCTATCTCTGCCTGGCGACGGCCAATCGCGATCGCAGCCAATGGGATGCCCCGGACACTTTCAACATCCTGCGGCCACAGAAGCGGCACTTCGCATTCGGTGCCGGTATCCACGCCTGTCTTGGGCAGCATCTATCGCGCCAGGAAATGGAGGTCGCGCTCAATGCGGTATTGGACCGGCTCGGGGATTTGCGTTGGGATCCGGACCATCTACCCGCAAGGATGTCGGGGGGGACCCTGATCGGTCGTGGGCCGGACGCCTTGCGCGTCAGGTACACCCCGAAAAAGCTCGCGTAATCGCACTCTAGAATGCTTCGCTCTGTCAATTACATGCGGTCAATTTCGGCAATAGTCTAGAGGTTACCTCGTCGACTGGATTCCCTTTGCACAGTAGCTGTATAAAAATACCGGGGCAATCCTGGCTACAATCTTGTCAGCGCCATGTTACAGGGAGAGGTAGGCGGCGAGTTGCTGTCCGAGGCGAATTTTTGCTGGAAGGTGTTAATGATCATTGTATCCGGCAACTGCATTCGGGGGCTGCCTGGTGCATGTTAAAAGAATGCACCGAAAGCATTGCAATATGGCCTGCTTTGTCCTAGTGTTGGGAGCCTTTAGGCCGGGTTATTCCCGTTGTTGGGAAATGTAGTTTTGCTATTGGGGTCACCCTGGATCTGGTCAGGGCGCCCGGCCACCGAATAGAAGCAGAGGAGCATCAGTAGACCCATGTCATTCCTTAAAAACACCTGGTATGTTGCAGCAAACGCCTATGAACTCAGCGATGAGGCCCTGGTAAGCCGCACGATTTGTAGTGAACTGGTCCTGATGTTCCGGACCTCGGCCGGTGAAGTGTGTGCCATTCACGATCGCTGTCCCCACCGCTTTGTGCCGCTTTCCATGGGCAAGCGCGTCGGCGATACGGTTCAGTGTGGTTATCATGGCCTGCGTTTTGACGGCACCGGGGCCTGCGTCGATGCGCCGCACGACGACGACAGCCAGAAGGCGCGCGCCTGCATCAGGGCTTATCCCGCGGTTGAGCGTTATCGTGTCATCTGGGTCTGGATGGGCGATCCCGCGCTTGCCAATCCCGATGACATTCCGGTATTCGAATTCCTCGAAAATGAGGAAAAGTACACGTGCTGCCAGGGTTACACATACCTCAAGGGCAATTATCAGCTGATTTCCGACAACCTGCTGGATCTCAGCCATATTCACTATTTGCACCCGGGTATCCACCAGGGCTCGAGCTTTGCTGACTTCACCAATGAGGTGAAGCGCGACGGTGACACTATCTGGTCGATGTTGTGGCGCCACCACTACCATGTTGATGCTGCCAGGCGCCCATTCTATGGCATGAGCGGCGACGCTGAGGATGTGGAAGGGCAGGGCCATGCACGCTGGGATGTGCCGGGGGTCCTGTTCGTCGACACCGCTTTCTGGGATCACGGCGGTGGTTATGGGGACGGATGGAACACCCCGAACGCCCACCTCATCACCCCGGAAACCGAGACAACCAGTCACTATTTCTGGGCTTCCGGCCGAAACTTCCTGAGAGATAACGAAGAGATCACCACCGCCACCGCGGCCACGATGAAGAACGTTTTCGAAACCCAGGATGGGCCGATGATTGAGGCGCAACAGAGGGATATGGGCGATTCGACCAACTTCCTCGAGCACCGTCCGATCATTTTAAAGGCGGACGCGGCGGGCGTGATGGCGCGTCGCTTGATGCTCAAGAAAATCCGGGAAGAACAGGAAGCCAGTGGAATGGTCGCCGTTGAGCAGATCCCGACCGAATAGGACTTGTTTCCGGTCAGGGTTGGGCTGGCAGGCCCTGCTTTGACAGTTGCCAATTCTCCCGATAATTCCGACAAGCACAAAGGAGACAGCAAGTGCCACACAGTAAACTTGAAGACCTTCCCAATGGTGGTGATCGATGGCCCGCCATTGGCAGAGACGGGTTTAAAACCGTTAAATGGGGCGACATGGAAGTGGGCTACACCACACTTCACGAACCGCTCGATTGCACTGAATCCTATAAGTTCGGTGGCCTGCCGGGCGGGGTTTGCCCCTGTCCGCATTACGGTTTCCTGTTTGAAGGCCGTATCCGCGCCGTGTATCCGGATTCCGATTGGCCCGATGAAGTGATAGAGGCCGGCGAGGCTTATTTCATTCCCGCCGGGCACGTGCTGGTTTACGAATTACCCAAAACCCGGTGTTTCGAGATTAATCCTGCCCACGCGCTCGAGGTTTGTTTGACCGCGATGGAAAAGGCTGTCATCAAGGCGCAGAGTGCCGAGACAGCCGGGTCGACCCCTGCGGCGGAGTGAAGAGTGCGGGCAGAGAATAATGGCGTCGGCAGTCGGTGCGCTGACCAACCGTAACTGGAGAGAATAATAATGGTGGAACTAAATTTTCAGGGCTTCGGTGGTATCCATCTCGCCGGAAACGCCTTCGGATCTGCAGATGCTCCACCGGTATTATTGCTGCCTCCTTCCGGCCAGACAAAAGAGTTCTGGTTCGGTTCAGCAGTCGCATTGGCAAACGCCGGACGCTATGCGATCTGCGTTGATTTGCGCGGGCACGGCGATAGTGGTCATTCACCTGATGGTGTCTATAGTCTCGATGTCTACAGCGCAGATCTGAAAGCCATTCTGGCTGCCCTGCCGAGCCGCGCGGTCGTTGTGGCCGCCGGCCTGGGTGCTCTGGTGGCCATCGCGGCGGTGGGCGAAGGAGCACCGAATCTCGTGTCGGGCCTGGCGCTGGTCGATGCCAATATCTGGATCGACGGCGAAGTGGAAAAGCGGATGGGTGAAGCGATGCGCAATCGCACCACGGTCTTCGCTAATGCGGACAAGATTGTTGACGCGATTGCCGCTGCCTATCCGGGAGAGCCTCGCCCCGCGCTGACTGATCGCATCTTGTCAGCCTATAACGTGCGCGCGGACGGCCAGCTCGAATGGCGCGGTGACCCTAAGGTACTGGAGGCTGGAAACCTTTCCGATATGCAGGACCGCCTTACTGCCGCTGCTTCGCGGATAGCCACACCGGCCACGTTGCTTCGCGGTTCGCTCAACGAAACCATTACAGGCGAATCGATTCTGAAGCTTCAGAGCCTGATAAAAGGATCCGAGGTGGCGGAGATCGAGGGTGCAGGCCATTATGCGGCTGTGGACCGGGAGGACACATTCAATGCGATCCTGCTGGATTTCCTTGAGCGCAAGGCACCTCGCCAGCCACTCAAATACATAGGTGGATCTGAGCCTCGCATCCTGCGTGACGCGCTTGGCTGCTTTGGAACGGGTGTAACGGTAGTCACGACTATCGACGAGGACGGCAACACGCTGGGCCTGACCGCCAACAGCTTCACCTCAGTCTCCCTCGACCCGCCGCTGGTCCTGTTCTCGCTCGCCAAGAGCTCGGCGAACCTTGCCACTTTTGAAGGAGTCGGGCGTTTTGCCGTCAATGTCCTGCATATTGGCCAGCAGCCAACGGCGGTCCGATTTACGCAGCGCGATGTGGACCGCTTTGAGGGGGTCGATTGGGCAATACGCGCCGAAGGCGGTTCGCCCATCCTGGCCGGATCGCTCGCATCTTTCGATTGCCAGACCCATGCGATACACGACGGCGGTGACCATCTTATTTTTGTCGGTCGCGTGGATCACGCCTGGTTTGAGCCGCATCGCGATCCGCTGCTGTATTTTCGTGGACGATTCCAGCGCCTTCATTTTTCCTGAGGCGATAGCAAGGGGTCTGCATAAGTCAGTAACGGCCTTTCAGACAGCGATTCGCAGAGAATTGCTCATTCGTTTATCAGCAATGACAGGACTTCGGCATCGCGGGGTGTCATAGAGGATTGCAGTAATGACAAAGACTTTCGAGGGTGTGCGGGTTGTCGAGTTGGCGCAATATGTATTTGTGCCTGCATCCGGCACACTGCTTGCCGATCACGGCGCGGAGGTTATCAAGATTGAACCGCCCGAAACGGGTGATCCCTACCGCACGCTCAAAATTGGCGACGGACGTGAGACGGCGAAAGCCAATCTGTCGATGGAACAGAACAATCGCGGCAAGAAGAGCGTGGCAATCGATCTCAAGAGCGAGGAAGGGCGCGAGATCCTGCTTCGGCTGATCGAAACAGCCGATGTGTTTCTGACCAGCCTGAGACCGCGCGCCCTAAAGTCGCTACGGCTGGACCCGGAGGATTTGCTGGCGCGTAATCCGCGTATCATCTACGCGCGCGGCAATGGCCTGGGTTTCAAGGGAGCGGAATTCGACAAAGCGGGCTATGACGCCTCGGCATTCTGGGCACGTGGGGGATTTGCCGATCTGCTGACCGCCCCGGATGCGGAAATTACCACGCGTCCCCGCCCGGCGCTGGGCGATCATGCCAGCGCGATCTCGCTGTTGGCGGGAGTCGCCTCTGCACTGTTTCGCCGCGAGCGCACCGGCAAGGGAATGGTGGTTGAAACCTCGCTGCTGCAGAACGCTGCATGGATTCTCTCCTCCGACCTGGTGATTGCCCGCGCAAACCCTGAGTATGACCCACATGCAGGCTTCAGTAGCGGGCATCGAGCGCCGCTGATGCGGGCCTATAAAACCAGTGACGGTCGCTGGATCCAGCTGATGCTGCTGGCGCCAGACAAGCCCTGGCCTGAACTGTGCGCGATGCTGGAGCGGCCGGAACTTGAAATGGATCCCCGGTTTGCCACCAGTGCCCAGCGGATGGAGAATGGGGCCGAGTTGTGCGACATCATCGCTGAATGCATCGGTGCCCGCAGCTGGGCCGAATGGTCGCCGCTTTTTCTTGCCTGGAACGCACCGTGGGAGCTGATCAGCACGATACATGAACTTGGCGAAGATCCACAGATCAAGGCAGCTGGCTCGGTATTCCCGATGGCACTGAGAAACGGCGAAAGCGTGGAAGTTATAGCCGGCCCGATCGGCTTTGATGAGCAGTGCGCACCTGCCAACCCTGTTTGCTCCCCCGATCTTGGTGAGCACAGCGACGAGGTCTTGAGCAGTATTGGGTACGGCTCCGACGAGCTCGCACGCCTGCGCGCCGCGCAGGTTGTCGGCTAGTTTTTTGCTTGCATCACCGTGTGAACGCTGGATGGGCGGAATTCTCACCTGGCATCCGGGTCAAGCCACACAGTATTTTTAACAGCATCGAAAGGAGCACATATGCATAAGATGGTCGTGTTGGCCAAGGCAGTCCCCGGTAAAGTGGATGCCCTTGCCAGATGGTATGACGAACAGCACATGAATGATCTGCTGGCGGTTCCGGGATTGGTTACCGCTGAACGCCACACTCTCATCCCGATCAAACGGCCTGAAGGCACTCCTGAATGGGACTTCATGCTGATTTACGAACTGGCCGATGAGAATCCGATGGTCGTGCTGCAGAACATGGCGGCGGCACAAGTCGCTATCAGTGACCTGCTGGAAAGCACCTCCACGCTTTCAATCGTGGGCGTTTCCCAGGGGTTGAGAAAGGAGCCTTGAAAACAAGACTTTAAACTGGCCGCAACCGCTATTGGTCACCTGACAACGAGATCCTCGCCGAAATACGGCCGAAGACCGGCATCCGTTTCGGTAGAGGGCGCTCCGGCAGGATCATTCAGCCAGCGCCACATGCGACGGATGTCTATCGGACCGTTTACGCACGAACGCCCCCCATGCTGATAGTAATTGTTCGCGCGCGGATCCATGTAGATCATGTTGCGTTCTGCCTCGTCCAGGATAGAGGCGAAGCGCCAATATCCATCATGGGTGACTTCCACGCTGCTTTGTTCATTTTCAATGAGGCCAGCAATGCAACGCAGCGAGAACTGCGCCACCAGTTCCAGCAGATCGACGACCGTAAAGCCGCCGAAATTGTTCGAGTTGGGACCATAGCACATAAAGAGATTGGGGAATTCCGGAACCATCGCGCCGAGATAGGCGCGCGGGCCGTCCTTGGCCCAGACTTCCTCGATGCGCACGCCGCCCCGGCCACGCACTTCCATCGGCCAGAGATAGTCGTTTGCCTTGAAGCCAGTAGCGAAGGCGATGATATCGACTTCGTGCTCAACACCGCCGGAAACGATCCCCGAAGGCGTGATCTTCTCGATTGGGTCCGTCACCAGTGTAACGTTGTCACGTAGCAGAGCGTCATACACGCTGTAGTGAGAATCGACCCGGATCGGTCGGGAAGCCATCACCGGAAAGTTCGGCGTCATTTCCTCTATAAGATCGGGTCGAGAGGCCAGCTTGCGCTCGATAAACTCGACACACATGTCGCGGGTTGCCTTGTTGCCGGGACTCAGGGAGTGGGGATCGTCGAAGTTGGGATCGACCATGATGCCGCCCTTCATCAACTCGGGATTGATCAACGCGCCGATGCGGAAGCGGACATAATTGCTGTAAAACGGAAAGTTGCGATCCAGCCACAAGGCCTGAGGGGGCAATTCCTTGAGGTAGATTAAATCCTCAAGGCACCAGTTGGGCTTCCTCTGGTAAAGGAATGTGTGTGCAGCGGTCTCGGCGATGACCGGCATCGTCTGGTAGCCTGAGGCTGCGGACCCAACCACGGCGACGCGCTTGCCCTTGACATCGAGCCCTGCCGGCCAGCGCGCTGTGTGAAACGCTGCGCCTTTGAACGAATCGATACCCTCGATATCCGGCAATTGTGGCCGCGACAGGAAGCCGACACATGAGATCACCGCGTTAAACTTCCAGGAGCACGGGCCGGAGGGACCTTGCGCCTTCAGCGTCCACATGGCGGATTCGTCGTCCCAATCCATGGAGCTGACCTCGGTGTTGAACTCGATGTTCTCACGCACTTTGAAGTTATCAGCGACCCATTTGAAATACTTCAAATTTTCGTCGCGTGGGCAATAGCTGTATTGGTATGGATAGTCGTAACTGAAAAGATGTGTGTACCCGCGGCTGGAGGTGTCTACCCGCGCTCCAGGATAACGGTTCTCGTACCAGGATCCACCGACTTCAGGGTTTTTCTCGATGACAACGAAGGGAATACCAGCCCGCTTCAGCTGCACCGCAACATTCAGGCCGCAAATACCGGTGCCGATGACTGCAACCTTGAAGTTTTCGCGATTTTTCGGCGGCTTGCCAGCTTTCCAGCGCACGCCCCGAGCCCAACGGTCGAAGGCTGCCTCTTCCCGCCAGATATGTAGCTCGCGCTGCGGGATTTCGTGGCCGGCCGTCAGCGAGAGGCTCTGGCGGAGGCGTTCTTCGGGACCAACATCTATGTTGCCTGTACCACTGTCACGATACTGCTTCAGCAACGTCGCCGCCTTGGCTTTCAGCAATTCAGCGTCGGCCTCATTCGCCATCTCGCGACCGGTACCGTACTTGGCGGCCGTTCCTGGCGGCATTGCAATAACGTCTGCATCGCCGGTCAGTTGATAGAGCAAACCTCGCAGTACCATCGGCGAGGCGTATTGCACCGCGTCGTCAATTTCAGCGTCGCTTGCCGAGAGGAGTTCACTTGTCACATTCATAGTAATCCGATCCGTTGGAGCTATCTCCATCGGGTAGCACGTTGATTTTCAATGCCTTGTTACTTCTGGCACAAGTCGTGATGGGGTTGTGGCAGGCAAAGCCATTATCACTGTTCTTGCGTCGGAGAGGCACGCTGGAAAGGGGTGTTCAGGCGCAAGGCGGTAGGCCGGGCAAACCACAGTCACCCCGCATCTATCGCCGTAGCCAGGGCTTCACGCCGGGCCAGCAAGTCGGGCGGGGCATTTTGCCCCATACGTTCAGGGGGTAGGGTAGCTTTTGTCCACGTAGATTCCATCTGGTGTTAACTAGTCGGGCTTTGCCTGAGTCGGCGGGGGGATGTCGATGGGGTAAGTCGCCAGGAAGCCGCCGTCCACCGCGAGTGTCTGACCGGTGATATATTGCGCCATGTCGGAGAGCAGGAAGGTGATCGCCTTGGCGATGTCTTCAACCGTGCCGCGGCGGCGCATCGGGATGCGATCCGATATCATCGGCTCCGCATCGCCCGCGTGGGGAATGCGGGGGGTGATGATCGCTCCGGGTGCGACGACATTCGCGCGGATACCGTGCGGCGACCATTCTACCGTCATGGTTTTGATCAGATTGGACAAACCTGCTTTGGCCGCGCCATATGAGCCGTGGTAGGGCGCGCAGCGGGAACCGTCTACAGAACTCACGCAGACGATGGATCCCGGTGCCTGGCGCTGGATAAGATTACGCGCCACTTCGCGTGCTGCAAGAAAGAAATAGCGCAGATTGCGACGGTGGTCCTCATCCCATGTGTCCATGTCCATCTCGACGAGCGCACTCCAGGCGGCCATGCCGATTACGGTTGCCATGCCATCAAGCGGGCCGAAGTCTTTCTCCGCCTGCGCAATGCCGGCGATCAATGCATCATCGTCAAGCACGTCTATCGCGAGGGGGATGGCCCTGCCACCGCTGGCTGTGACCTGGGTGGCGACCCTCTGCGCCCGGTCTATTTCACGGTCCGCGATTGCGACCTGTGCGCCAAGCGAAGCCAGCAGACGCACGGTCGCTTCTCCCATACCCTGGCCGCCACCGAGAACCAGGATGCGTTTTCCTTCAAGCCCGAATAGTTGCTGCATAGTCCTCTCGATGGCGCGCACCGCGCCCTTCAACGCTCCGGCGTTGACAATCAAGCCATTATCAGCGGCAGACTAAGGGGCGACACAAGCAAATGTGTGCCGTGTGGGAGCAAATGCTTAACCATGTATCTGCATACGTATATACGGATAGGATTGAGGGATTGCCACTTACACTTCCTACATAATGACATGGCCTCGTGTCATTGTAAACTTCCTGGGGCTGGGGACCGTATTCAAGCCCCGATGGCTTCGAAGCTTTCCAGATCGGCAACAGCGAGGCCCAGCCTGCGGGAAAATTCGTTGGTGATGGCTGGCTCGACCTTCCGGGTAATCATCCAGAGGTAATAGCCGTACACCATGGCGGCACGGTAGCGCAGCCATGCTGCTTCCGCCGCGAGGTCGGGGCCCCCCATCGCTTTAAGCCGCGCCCGGTAGTGGTCGAGCAGATCGCGTTCATGGGTGCGCCTGTCCTCCGGCGAGAGTACGGCGGCCAAGTGATAGGCGACATCCTGGGACCATTCACCCTTTTGCAGAATCTGCCAGTCGACCAGGCCGTAGCCCTGTGCAGAGCGGTAGATGTTCCCTGCATGGGCATCCCCATGGACGAGGCAGGCGGGTGCTTCGCGTACCTGCTGCGCAAACTTTTCCAGAGCGCTCTGCAGTCGGGCCGCATCTTTCACTACTGGCGGCAGGGTTGCGCCTTTGGGGCCTTCCAGCATTTGCTGGAGCACCTCAGGGGGCACGATGGGCTGTTGTGTGATCATGTCGAGGAAGCGCGGAATCCAGGGCTCGTCGTACAGGGCGCGGCCCTGCCATCCTTCGACATGAAGGAGTGCCAGCTGTTCCAGGCTGTCGCGGGCTTCATCCACGGTGAATGGGGTGAGGGCCGACAGGAATGTGCTGCCTGCTTCGATCTCGTCTGCCATAACGATAACGCCGTTGTCGCCCGCATCGTTCAGTCCGGCATGGAGGCAGCGCGGCACCCGCACGGGCAGTCGATCGGCAATCTGTCGGTAGAAACGGGTCTCCACCACCGACGCCGTGGAGGGCGCCTGCGTATCAGTGAGAATGCCCTTGATGCAAATGCAGCGTGGGATATCCTCCGGGCCGCCGGTCAAATCAAGCGCCAGGCGAACCTTGGTTGCCTGGGTAACCAGGGTTTCGACCACTGTCACGCCAAGCACCTTCGCGTCCGGCCAGCGCGCGCTGAGCATCCTGGTCAACCACGCGGGTTGGACGACTTCGTCGAGTCGTTTTGGTGCCGGATCGAACGAAGGTCGCATGAAGTGGTGCCCCGTTGAGTGTTTCCCGGAGCTTACCTCAGGGTGGGTCGATGAACCAACATGTTCGATTCCCCGTCTCAAACTATTTCAATACTGCAGATATATTGCATTAGACCGTGTGTATCCTTTAGTATGACCGTGTGCGCCGGGCCGGGTATTCTTCAATAACGATTTGCGGCCACTGGTCCGGGAACTGGCAGGGCACACGGTGGGTATCCCATCCGACAAGCCAGGAGCTTGTCGATCCGGCATTGAACAGGAAAATGTGTGATGAGCGAATCCGCCACCGCGACAACCGGCACGAAACCAATGATCGTCGCGCCCCAGGTGCGCGATCTCGACCAGCTTTCGGGCGTGCTTGTGGAGTGGCTGGCCACGCAAATGCCCGGGGTGACGAACATCCGCGTTGCGAACCTGCGCTATCCCCTTGGCGCAGGCATGTCGCACGAGACCATTCTGTTCGATGCGATCTGGAATGAAGGGGCGGGCGAACGGCGCCGCGCCCTGGTGGTCCGTATCAAGCCGACACGGCACCTGGTCTACCAGGACGATATGTTCGAACAGCAATATCGGTTGATGCACGAGATGCATGAGCGCAGCCAGGTCCGCGTGGCGCGCCCCCTGTGGCTGGAGTCGGACCCACAATTGCTGGGTGCGCCATTCTTCGTCATGGAGCAGGTCGCAGGCCGCGTGGCAGTCAGCTACCCCCCGTATGCGCAGGAAGGCTGGCTGGCCGAGAGCGCGGCTGCCGATCGCCGGCGGATGTGGACGGATGCGGTCACGCAACTGGCCACCATCCAACACGTGCCTGTGGCGAACGCGGCGTTCCTGAATCTGCCCGGCGATTTTGCCGAAGGCTTCGATCAGGAAGTGGACCGCTGGCGGCGCTACCTCGACTGGGTCGATCCCGTCGGCCGGCTCACACTGCTGCGCGACGGCTTTGATCGCCTCCTCGCCACTCGGCCCGGGAACCGGCCCGAAGGTATTGTCTGGGGTGACGCGCGCCTGGGCAACATGATGATCGGCGAAGATTTTTCGGTCGTGGCGGTGATGGACTGGGAGCAGCCGTCGCTGGGTGGCGCTCTGCACGATCTGGGCTGGTGGCTGTACAGCGATCATGTCCAGACCGCAGGTCGAGGACTCCCCGCGCTTGATGGCATGGGCACGCGCGAGGAGACAATCGCACTGTGGAGCGAGGTTTCCGGAAAGTCGGCGACCGATATCGACTGGTATGAAAGCTTCGCGGTTTTCAAGATGGAATGCCTGGGGGTCAGGATGGCGACCATACGCCAGATGCCAGCGCAGGCGGCAGTCGAGCCGGGGAGTCAACTGGCCCGCTTTCTTGCACAGGCCGAAGAATAAGATGACGAACCCGTCGGGCGCGCCAGCATCAGTGCGCGTATCTGAGGCCGGGGTTGACCGCGCGACACCCTACGCCTATTACGCGCTGTTCCTTCTGATTCTCGCCAACCTGTTCAATTACCTGGACCGGCACATTATCTCGATTCTGGCGCCTGCCATCCAGGCCGAACTGCACCTGACCGATACGCAAATTGGCTTTCTGCTGGGAACCGCCTTCGCAGTTCTCTATGGTGTGCTCGGCATCCCGATGGGGCGAATCGCCGATGTGCTGAGCCGCAAGCGCCTGATGGCAGGTGGGCTGGCATTATGGTCGGGCATGACTGCACTGGCTGGCGCCGCCACCGGTTTCCTGAGTCTCTCGGCCGCGCGCGTGGGGGTTGGCCTTGGCGAGGCGACGGCCAACCCCGTTTCCCATTCCCTGCTCTGCGATTATTTCCCTGCCCGGAACCGCTCGGCGGTGCTGGGTTGCTACCTGGCCAGCGTATATCTCGGAATCGGCATCTCGCTGGTCCTCGGCGGCCTGCTCATCCAGCACTGGAGTAGCTGGTGCAGCAGCTTCCCCGGCAATGCCTGCGGCCTGACGAGCTGGCGTGCCGGCTTCCTGATTGTGGGCATTCCCGGCATCCTGCTGGCGATCCTGATCGCGCTGTTGCGTGAGCCGCCGCGGCCGCACTGGCATGTTTCGCTACCACCGAAGACCGTTATCGCGCGGGAGTTTTCCGCCGCGATCCCGCCTTTCACACTCTTCACCCTGGCGCGGCTTGGGGGCGCGCGGGCGGCGCGCTCGAACCTCCTGTTTATGGGATTGCTCACTGCTGCCGCACTGCTGACCGCCTGGCTGACAGGGGATTGGGCGCAGTGGATTGCGGTAGCCATAGGCGTCTACTCCGTCGCGACCTGGGCACAGGTGCTCACCTATACCGATCCGCCATTGTTCAAACTGACCTTCGGCTGCCCTACCTTCATGCTGGTGATGTTCGGTGGCGCGTTCATCACCTGCTTTGTCGGCACCGTCGGCATCTGGGCGGCCCCCTACGCTATGCGCACGCTTGACGCCGATGCGGGACAAATCGGCCTGGCGCTGGGCGCTGCCCAGCTCGGCGCAGCGGTCACCAGCGTGATTCTCGGTGGTTTCATCGCTGACTGGTGGAAGCGGCGAGACGCCCGCGCTCCGATATGGGTCGGCCTGGTGGCACTGTTTGTACCGATTCCGGTCCTGTTCGTCCTGCTCAGCGCGCAGACCCTTGCAAGTTATATTGCAGCATTCTGTGTGCTCACGCTGTTCTCCATGTCGTGGCCGGGACCTTTTGCCGCGCTGGTTCAGGACCTGGTGCTCGTCAGGATGCGAGGCGCCGCCGCGGCGATTTTCTCCCTGGTCATGATTCTCACCTCATCCGGGCTCGGCCCCTATTGGGCAGGGAAAATCAGCACAATTACCGGCTCGTTGACCACAGGGCTTTACAGTCTTCTCGCATTTGTTCCGGTGGCGGCGGTACTGCTTTTCCTTGCAAGCCGGCGTATGCGCGACGAGACACCGGCAAAACGCCGGGCGTTAGCGATAGCCGCGGGCGAGGAGGGTGGTCTTTCCTAGTGTTACTGGCTCGGGTAGCGCGATTTTTCAGCCATGCGGTCCTGGTGCTTTTCGCTGTCGCGACGCTCGGCAGCTTCGTGCCCGGTATCCCGGCGCTCGGCTCGATCGGGCCTCTCCTCATCTCCCCCTTTGGCCCATGGATCGCGATCCTGTCGCTGCTCGGGGCTATTGCGGTTTACTTGCGCTGGCGCAAAACCCGCAAGGGCCATACTTTCTTGCTGTTCACTCTCGCTGCGTTCGCCGCGATCGGGACAGTATACATACAGGCACAGCAGATCGGCGTCGCGCGGGCCAACGGTTTGGATATCAACCTCGCCCAGACCTTGAGGGTGGGCCCGGTGCAGCGCGACGGTGTGGAACCCGTGTTGCGCAACTACAGCAGCTTTGAAGGCCAGCCACTGTCGCTGGCAATCTATCGCGCGAATACAGGGAAAGGGCAGCCGACTGCGCCGATCCTGGTATACGTTCACGGCGGTGGTTGGGGAGGTGGCTCGCTGCACGATCGCGCGGCGGATATGCGCTGGTTCGCAGACCGCGGCTTCCTGGTCATCTCGGTCGAATACACGTTATCGTCGGCAGATCGTCCTACCTGGGACCTTGCGCCTGCGCAGATCGGCTGTGCGCTGGCCTGGATCGCGGGCAATGCTGCCGACTTCGGTGGTGACCCGTCGCGCCTCGCCCTGTTTGGAGAATCCGCGGGCGGCAACCTCGTGCTCAACGTTGCGTATATGGCCAGTAGCAGCTCGCTGGAGCCAACGTGCCACGGAGCGCTGCCGAGTATCGCCGCAGCCGTTGCTGCCTATCCCATCCTGGACGCGGTGCGCCTGTACGAAAATGACGACCTCATTGCCAGTGGCTTTGCCCGCCAGATGGCGACCGGGTATACGGGCGGAACGCCCGCAGAGTACCCCGCCCGCTACGCCGCAATTTCCCCGGTCACGCACATTCATCCGGCAGCACCGCCCACACTGGTTTTGCCGGGATTGGCGGACCATCTTCTGCCGGCCCAGCCGGCATTCGAGTTCGCCGCCAAGGTGCTCGCTGCGGGAGTCGACGCGCGTGTGATCGCTTTTCCCTACGGCGAACATTCCTTCGATCAGCCGGGCGGCAGCATTGGCAGCCAGCTTGTCCGCCAGGCGATTCTCCAATTCCTGGCATCGCATGGGCTGGTTCCCTGAGGCTCACCACATGCCACGTGGCGCAGTCACCAATTAATGCAATGAGCATGTATCATTTAGATTGACAGCGCCGACTGGGCCCGGGTAGTATCGGACCGTTTTCTTGCAATGATGCGCAGGGCTTGAATGGTTCAAAACGGCCGATGTTGTCGCACATCGAGACAAAAATATTGAGGATTTTCCTCGGTTACCACTTATTTTATTTGGACGGAGAGACGAGGCCATGTCTGAGCAGACCAGTACGCCTGTGGCGCAAAAACCCGATACGCTGATTGTCGATGCCGATGCGCACGTAAACCCTCCGCACGATATGTGGGCTGAATACCTGCCTGAATCGCTGCGCGAGCACGCTCCGCAGATTGAGCATGGAGAGGATTGCGACTATGTCGTCTTCGAGGGCCGCCGTCGCAAGGTCAACCTGATCGCTGCGCAGGCCGGTCGCGCGGGGATGGACTTCAAGATGGAGGGCCGCGTGTCCGATGCGCGTGCCGGAGGCTGGATGCCCAGGGCGCGGATCGAGGACATGGACCAGGACGGTATGGATACCGCAATATTGTTTGGCGGTGGCCCGCTAGGTACTGCCAACGTTGAACTCTACAAGGCCAGTTTCGCTGCCTACAACCGCTGGCTGGCTGATTTTTGTGCTTTTGCGCCGCAGCGACTGGCGGGCGTGGGCTACGTGCCAATGCAGGATGTCGATGAGGCCATCGCCATGATGCGCGATTGTGCGAAGCTGGGGCTCAAGGCCATCAATATCCCCGCTTTTCCCATGGCCAAGATGGGCTCGCTCAATGGCGGCGAGGCCCAGACGATGGCGCTGACCGGTGATGTCACCGGTGAACGCAGCTACGCTGACCCGGAGTTCGACCCCTTCTGGAAAGCGGCATGCGACCTCGGTTTGCCGCTCACCATCCACCTGGGCGGTCGCACAGTGCGTTTCACAGAGCCCAAATTCTTCCTGTCGGACCTGCTCATGTCGAAGTTCGGCATGGGTGAGCCGATCGCGATCATGATCTATGGCGGTGTGTTCCAGCGTTTCCCCGATCTCAAGTTGGCCTCGGTTGAAAGCGGCGTGGGCTGGTTCGCCTTTGCAGCCAACTACATGGACGAGACCTGGCACAAGCAGCGCTACTGGGTGAAAAGCATACTCGAGCATGCCCCCAGCTATTTCTGGGAACGCAACATCTATGGATCCTTCATCCACGATCGCGCGGGTATCCTGATGCGCGAGCTTCCCGGTGCGGGCAATATCATGTGGTCTTCCGATTATCCCCATTCGGAAACAACGTTCCCGCATTCGCAGGCAAAGATCGTGGAACTGTTCGCTGGTGTGCCGGAAGCAGAGAGGAACGAGATCATCGGCGGGCGAGCGAAGACACTCTATAATCTCTGATATGCTCTGAGCCACGAATCCGCGCCGGCAGCATTAACACTCCTGCCGGCACACAGATCGACCGGGCATGGAGCCTCGCGCCGAGGCCCTGCACGAATGCCCGAGCGGACACCTCAATCAGGAAAATAGCTATGTCCACCCCGAAACAAACCGCGCAGAAGGTTACCCTGCGACACCACCCGGACGGGCCGGTCCGGCCATCCGATTTCGCCGTTGAAGAGCAGGTCATCCCCGCCGTCGGCGAAGGTGAGTTCCTGGTGCGCGCCATCTATATTTCTGTCGATCCCATGTTGCGCCTGTTCATCGATCCGGCACCTTTGGGCGGCGGCATGCCGCCCATGCCCCCGGGCACAACCATTCCCGGGCCGGCGGTCGGCGAGGTCGTTGAATCCAGAAACCCTGATTACGCGGTGGGTGACCTGGTCGAAGGTCGGTTTGGCTGGCAGCATTTCGCGGTCTCGAACGGTCTGGGCGTACAGCGAGTGAACCCGCGGCTGGGCCCGCTTGAAAATGCCCTCGGTATTGGCGGCCTGCCGGGCTTTACGGCTTATGTCGGCCTGCATACGGCAGGCGGCGTGAAGCCGGGCCAGACATTTCTGGTGAGTGGCGCGGCAGGTGCCGTAGGGTCAGCCGCCGGTGCGCTGATTGCTGCGCGCGGGGGCCGTGCGGTCGGCATCGCCGGCGGCGCGGACAAGTGCCGCTATCTCACTGAGGAAATCGGCTATGACGTGGCGGTTGACCGCTTTGCCCCCGACTTTCTCGACCAGCTCGCAAAGGCTCTGCCGGACGGCGCCAACGTGTATTTCGACAATGTCGGCGGACCGCTGCTGGCAGCGATTGCTCCTTTCCTGGCGCGCGGCTCACTGGTGCTGGTTTGCGGGCTGATGTCCCAATACCAGGGCGACGAGGCCGCGACGGTTGATAACCTGCCCGAGGTGTTGCGCGCGGTGATGTTCAAAGGAGTCCGTATCCAGGGCTTTACGCAACTCGGGCAGGATGCACTGCGCCCGGCTTTTGAAGAGGAATTGGCTGAACTCCTGGCGACCGGGCGGATGAAGGTTGCCGTCCATGTCGAGGAGGGTATTGAACGCCTGCCATATGCACTTGCCGGGCTGTTTGAAAAGAGCGTGCCTGGCAAGGTGGTGGTGCGCGTCGGGTCGCTGCCGCAGGGGAAGGAGTAGAAATGAATTCGACCACCTCTGGCCCTGCTTATGAGGGTCTGATGACAACCCACATGTTTATCAATGGCCGCACCGTGCCTGGAGAGGGTGAGCCGGTCACCGTTTACAATCCCTCATCGGGTGACATTGCCCGGACGTTTCCCGGCGCGTCGCCTGACCAGTTCCGCCAGGCCATCGCATCTGCCCGCGAGGCCGCCGATAAGGGCGACTGGGCCGCGATGAAGCAGACCGATCGCGTGGCCATCCTGCGCCGCTTCCTGGGCGAGCTCGCAGCCCGGTCCGAGGCGATGAAATCGCTGATCGTGCTGGAAACGGGCGCCCCGGTAAACTCGTTCGTAATTGAGGCACAGGTGGGCTCGCCGCTGCGCCAGATGGAGGCAATGCTCGAACTCTACCTGAAGCTGCCGGAGATCGAGGAGAATCCGCTCCCGCTGGAAGAGCGGATCAACCCGTTTGGCGGTTTCGTCCAGAGCATTCGACGATACCTGCCGGTCGGTGTCGTGGCGGCGATATCTGCCTATAATTTTCCGCTGCACATCAGCCTGTGGAAGGTCGTGACGGCCCTGGCCACTGGCAACTGCGTGGTGCTGCGCCCCAGTCCCCTCACACCGCTCAGCACACTGGCCCTCAGCAGTGCCGCTGCCGCTGTCGGGCTGCCAGCGGGTGTCCTGCACATTCTCGCCGAGGCCGGCCCCGAGGGTGCGCTGCTGATGACCACTGATCCCGCCGTCAACATGGTGAGCTTCACCGGGTCGACCGAGGTGGGCAGCAAGGTGGCGGGGCAGGCGGCGCCGTCGATGAAACGGCTGCAGCTTGAACTGGGCGGCAAGTCGGCACAGATTTTTCTCCCCGACCGGGTTGAGGCCGCGTTCACCGCCGCCATCGGTGTGTGTCTGGCCCACGCGGGCCAGGGTTGCGTGCTGGGCACCCGTATCTACGTACCGGAAGCGGAAAAGCCCGGCGTGCTGGCCGCCATGAAGGCCAGCCTGGCTCATGCGAAGATCGGCGATTCCTCAGATCCTGCCACCACCATGGGCCCGGTGATCAGTGCGGCGCAAGTGGAGCGCTGCGAGCGCTATGTCAAGCTAGCGGTCGAGGCTGGCGCGACGGTGGTCGCCGGCGGCAAACGGCCGGATCGTCCGGGTTTCTTCTTCGAGCCGACGTTGCTGGATGTTACCGACAACAGGAACCCGGCCGTACAGGAAGAGATTTTCGGTCCAGTGGTCGCTGTGATCGGCTATCGCGACATCGACCATGCGGTGGAGATGGCCAATGACTCACCGCTGGGCCTGTCCGGCTATGTCCATGGCAAGGATGCCAGGCAGGCGCTTGACGTTGCCAGGCGGATTCGCTCCGGCACGGTGAATGTGAACGCATTCCTGGGGAGCGCCTATGCGTCCTCGGGCGGTCACAAGATGAGTGGGATCGGCCGTGAACGCGGGGTAGAGGGCATACGCGCCTTCCAGGACGTGCAGGTAATGAACCTCGGTTCCGCCGTCTGAGATGTTTGCTGCCAGGGTTTTCGAAATGCTGAGGAAAAGTATGGCCATATGTTTTGACGAAGTGATGAAAGGGCTTGCACGATGACGCCGGGCAGCGTTGCCATCGTCGGGATGGGTGTGACCAAACAGGGCCGCGGGCTGGGCGTAACGGAAGTAGAATTGCGGCGCCAGGCACTCGAGCTCGCGCTCCTCGACGCGGGGGTGGAGCGCGATGCGATCGACGGTTACATTCTTGCCTCCCATGAACGGGAGGATCTGCGCTATCTCGGCCTGTCGCCCAATTTCTCCTGGCCGGTCCAGACGGGTGGTGCCACCGCCCCCTGCACGTTCATTATGGCCGCCGGTGCCATCCTTTCCGGCCAGGCTGAAATGGTCGCCTGTGCCTACGGCATGGCACCCTCTTCAGGCGGCATGCCGGGCTTTGGAGCCCGCATGTCCTTCGGCTCGCTCGGCTATGGCTATCCTGCGCAGGTTGGCATGATCGGCGCCGCCAGCGCCCACGCGCTCCATGCCCGCTGGCATATGGATCACTACGGCACCACCAGCCGGCACATGGGTGCGGTGGCGGTGCAGTTGCGCAATCACGCTCTCAATCGCCCGGACGCGATGACCTGTGGCAAGCCCATTACCCTGGAAGATCACCAGGCGTCACCCATGGTGGTTGACCCGTTCCATATGCTGGACTGCTGCCGCGACACTGACGGCGGCGCCGTGTTCCTGCTTACCAGCGCGGAGCGCGCGCGGACCATGGCGCAGAAGCGCCCGGTCTTTCTGCTGGGCGCTGGCATGGGCCACAACATCGGCAACTGGCACAAGCGCGACGTGTATGCGCACCATGACGATATCGCCCCGGCGGCGGCCCGCGCCTTTGCCCAGGCAGGTGTCTCACTGGACGATATCGACACGGCGCAGTTCTACGACCCGTTTACCATTTCGATCATCATGCAGCTGGAACATTACGGCTTCTGCAAGCCGGGCCAGGGCGGTCCGTTCGTGGCAAGCGGCGGCATCGCGTTGGACGGCCCGATCCCCTCCAACACCGGCGGTGGACAGATCTCGGGCTTCTATGCGGCGGGCTTCACCCCGCTGATCGAGGCGATGAAGCAGTTGCGGGGGGAATCAGGCGCGACCCAGGTCAGGGATGCCCGGCTGGCGCTGGCCAGCGGCCACGGACTCAATGGCGGCGTACAGAATACATGGTCTCACGGCACCTTGATCCTGGGGGCAGAAGCATGAGCGCTGATATGGTTGGAGCACTTGTAGCGGGTGCGCTGGACGCGCCCTTCTGGGATGCGTGGAAGGCAGACGAGTCGTTCCTTCTTCACCGCTGTTCAACCTGTGGGCGGCACGATTGGCCCGCGAGCTGCTGCGTTAAACACGGCGCGGGGCCGATGGTATGGGTGCCGACATCCGGCGCCGGGGTCATCGATACGTTCACTATTTTTTTTCATGCCTATATGAAGGAACTCGCCTCGGAAGTGCCTTATACCGTCGCCGTCGTGCGGCTTGACGAGGGACCCTATTTTCACACCCGCATCGTTGGCGTCGAGCCCCAGGCCGTGAAGAGCGGCATGCGCGTGCGTGTGCGCAAGGGGCAGGGCGATCCGTTCCCCTTGTTTGCCCCGGAATAAGGCCACAGCTGAAGACAGGGGGTATCCCGGCATGCAGATAGATGAAGCCGATTTCGTCATCGCCGGCGGCGGCAGCGCCGGGTGCGTGCTGGCCAGTCGCCTGTCGGAAAATCCCCAGCACAGGGTAATCCTGCTGGAAGCGGGCGGGAGCAGCGACCGCTTTCTCGTCAAGATGCCGGTCGGCACTTATTTGATGCTCGGCAAACCCGCCACCGACTGGATGTACATGACCGAGCCAGATCCTTCGCTGCTTGACCGGCAGGTCATGTGGATGGCGGGGCGGATGCTCGGCGGCGGGTCGGCAATCAACGGTATGGTTTATATCCGCGGCGCCCGCTCTGATTACGATAGCTGGGACCGGGACCTGGGGTGTACCGGCTGGAGCTGGAATGACGTCCAGCGGTATTTTATGAAATCGGAAGGTTATGCTGGCGAGGCCGGTCCATCCCATTCGACCTCGGGCCCATTGGGTGTCTCTGCGCGACGCGAATACCATCCGCTGGCACGTATCTTTGTCGAAGCGTGCAAGGAGCGTGGCCTGCGTGAAGTCGCAGATTACTGTGCGGGTGATATTGACGGCGCATTTACCAACCTGGTGACGCAGCGCAAAGGTCAGCGCTCCAGCGCCGCCCGGGCATTTCTTGATAAGGCCGGCAAACGCCCTAACCTGCGGGTTATCACTGATGCGCTGGTTGACAAGGTACTGATTGAGAATGGGCGCGCTACCGGCGTCCAGTTCATCCGGGGCGGTGAAAAACAGATCGTCAGGGCGAGGCGGGAGGTCGTGGTCAGCGCCAGCACCATGCAGTCGCCGGCGATCCTGATGCGCTCGGGTATCGGCCCCTCCGAAGCCCTGCGCCAACTGGGCATCCCGGTGCAGGTAGATGCCCCGGAGGTGGGGCGCAACCTGCAGGAACATGCCAGCGTGCAGACCAGCTATTTTGTCGATATTCCGACCTATAACAACCTGAT
>Ga0316195_10000126_pt1 | contig 24719 bp, 44 predicted proteins | sample Phised1_MG_FD_204937 | JGI IMG/M metagenome (GOLD analysis project Ga0316195, IMG submission 204937) | Coastal sediment microbial communities from Maine, United States - Phippsburg sediment 1 | ecosystem: Environmental > Aquatic > Marine > Coastal > Sediment | place: USA: Maine | collected...
TTTTGAGTACGAATTTGGGAGGGACGGTAATAGCATCCCTAATCCGCAGATCGCAGAACCGGAACCGGATGTCATTTTCATATCTGAGCACTTTGGCTCATGTCTGATCCGCCATCTCAAGACACTCAAAAGATGCCAGAAAGCGCTCAGAAACCGCTCACACACCATATATGGCTATCCATCCTGGTTTAGTATATATGACGCAATCTATATATATTAATGCATGAATAGAAGGGTATTATTTATGAGTTACTAACTGATACACTATATGGAGGATATCATGAATAAAGAAAAACAAGCTCTTGACCTGATTAAACAAGCACATCGTTTTAATGGTTTATTTCAGAACTCGGATAACAAGGGTTATGGTATATGGCTTGCAATGATATTTGAGTCTACTGATGATCAAGGCAAGTTTAATTCGTTTGTGTATGAGAATAACATGTGCAAGTGTATGAAGCTGGGCGAGAAGGGAAGTAATCTGAGTTATCTACTGATTTAACATTATAACTAAATGTAAGAGCAGACTCCTGCAAGTCTGTATGTAAAAAGAATGTGAGAGCAGTGCTCACATTCTTTTTTTGCTCTAATTCATGGCATTATTTTTTTGTGACTAAATATGGAATAAAATTACTATGCTTACGTATGCCTGCTAAGGATAGTGAAATCATTACATATTTAGTCGCAAAACTCTATGGGTCTGGAATCATTACGATAATCATATACTAAAGAATACTGACTATATGGATTCCTGTATAACCGGTATATAGACGGTATCTAAGCGCTCCATATGCTCGTAATCTATGTTCGCCCTATAGAAAACCATAGATTATTAGCTGCTGGTCAGTATCTCGGCATAAATAGATAGGGAATTAGATGGCGAGCACAGAATGTCAGCAGAAATGGCGAGCGAGATTTGATCCCAAGTGCGAGCTAATGGTCGACTACGGACACAATCTCATGCTAGGCATCTATATCTATATTCTTTGATATATTTGCTCTATATCTCAGTTGCCATCTCACTCAATCTCACTATATAACTCTTTAATAATATTGAACAACTACAGATTGTGGTTGGTTATAATCTCGTACACAATATATAGAAAAAACGGCGAAAAAAAGGATGTGATCTGTGCTATCCATCCCCGTATGACGTCCCTATTCAGTACAAATCCGTAACCTAATCATAATAGGATACATACTGAATAGAAACGTCATTTAGGAAGAGTTATAACTTGTATAATATGTATATACCTGTGCTTCTTTTGTTTGATCTCTTTGATGTGATTGACCTGGTGTTACTTTTCCTTCATGGTGTATTTCCATTGGAGTATAATAGGTTACAAACTCGTATAGTATATGACAATGTTTGATTAGACCCATTATTGATATGCTGATGAAAGGGTTAGGTTTGAATCTTGTCTTACATATAGGGAAACAAATACAATTGATACATGGATTTGAATCTATCATATTATAAGTTCCTTAATTGGTCAATAAGTATTACGTCTAAATCTCTATGCTCATTTTCTTTTATGTGTACATAGTAATCTAAATCGTCACACTTGATTAATAACCTTGCTAATACGCCTGTTTGTAAATGACGTTCCTTACTATAATAGCCTTGGATTTCTGCTTTACATATAGGGAGTATTAAACAATTGATACAGGGAAATTTAGTTTTCATCTGTAAACACTCTCATTAGTACTGAATGAAATTGATCTAATAGGGCTAACTCATTATTGACATCTCTTTGTTTCTTTACATAGTCTGCTATAGCATTACATTTTTTGCCTATTGTTTGCATTAGCCCTATTGTTGATTCTCTCTTATTGTTTGACTGTAGATATGGACTGATTTGATTCTTGCATATGATATATGTGAGACAGTTTTTACAGGGGTCTTTGTGACTCATGATCCTTCACCATATGCTATATCATACCAGTCTGCTAAGTCATATATTTCAGTCCATTTCATAAAACAGAATAGTGCTATGATTCTTTTAGACAATGGTTTGTTATAGTATAGTCTATCTTTCATGGGTACATCAGGTTCTGGCATTTTTAAGTTTAAATCTTTTAACCTAAGATAATCATCAATGATAGAACACTTAATTCCCATGTTTGTTATTAATGGACCCACAGCTTTTATCTTTGGAGTTTGACAACATATAGCTAAACATATACAGTCTTTACATGGGATTGTATCCTTACTCATTTTACATCATCCCATTCATGAGCTTATCTATCTTAATAGTAATCCCTTCAAAATTAATGTTTCCATATTCAATACTCATAAGATCATGCTCTTTAACTATTGCTTGTATCTTTTCGATTTGATTATTGAAGTCTTTTTCTGTCGCTTGAAATGTGAGGGTTACTTGTTTTCTTTTGGCCATTGTCTTAACCTTTCTTGAATGGTGTTGATGGTAATTTAAATTTACCCCAACCTTGATCTGGGTCATCTTCTGATCTCTTGGTAGGAACTGTTCCATCAAAACAATCCTCATGTAATGCAGCGATACCATTGCTATTATCTTTATTGAACATCAAGTCACATACATCGCTCCACTCCATATTCCAATTGATTGACTTGGGTTCTTCATCAAAGACTCTACCGTATGAGTCATATTCTCCCTGCATGGATTCGATGACTTGACCATCCTTTAGGAGAAACAATATACATCTCTCACCTCTGAAACTTGATGAGTTGATTGGTTTTCCACATCCTTGACACATGAAACTGAAACATCCCATTTCTTTTTCCTTTCACATTACTACATTTTCTAAAAGTTTGAATACGTCATTGATTATATCTGCTGTCATTATGAAGTATAGTTTTGTTGACTCATTGTCGTGAGTGGTTAATAGGTATTGATCATCAAGAAACCTTTTAAGGAGACAACATTTTTTTATGAGGGTATCATTCACTGATCTATATATTGATGCTCGTGATCCTGCTGCTGTATCTGTTATTAAACGATTTATAATCTGATCTTTGCATATCATGAAAGTTAAACAATTGATACAAGGCATATCATTCATATCTTTTCTCCACTTGATCAATGTTATGTTCGCTTGGGGCTAGGTTAAAAAATTCACACATTTTCTTTCCCACAGGCGTTAGGCGATATCCCTTTAGTGTTGAGTACATAAATATGTGGCTGGTTATTTTTTTAATATGATCACTGAGGATTGAGCATTCACCATACATATGTGCCAGTACAGATGATGCATCGAATACAAACTTTAAGTGTTGGACTCGTGCTTTACACATAGCTAATACTATACAGGTTTCACATGGGAAGTCGTCTTGTGATTTCATTTTAAAGTCCATTGAAAATAAAAGTAATTAAAGTAGATATAGCAAGTATACTGAATACTGTCATGAGAGGTAGTACAAGATATAAAAAGGCGTAGCTTTTGAAAGGACGTTTTATTTTGTGCAATCTATCTAACTTGTATGTATGCCATGCCATTAACTTGTACTTATCAGGACAGTATCTATTGCATATAGGTTTGACCAAACACAGTTTACATGGGTCTTTGAACTTGTATTGACTGAGAGGAAATAGACTTAATCTCCTTGTATATCCTCCACTACAGTCTTCCGTTTCTTCAAAGTGTGTCCACATATCATAGTCGTACATTATCTATCTCCCATATATGACTTTCATGTTTCTTAAGATTTTACTCAATAGGTTGATTTGAACATACTCACTAAAATCTGAGCATCTGTCCTGAAGCCTATTTACAGCTCCTATTATTGACAAGTTGGTATTCATATCTTCGTGTATTATTGAGTTACATATTGCCATTGATATACACTTACGGCATGGAATGAGGTCGTCCTTCATGTCTGACTCCGTTTCGCATTTCATATTGATGGTTAAAATAGTCAACTACTTTATCTAATTTTATATAGCTAACCTCTTTTGTTTTTTTAATGAAGGGACCGAATCCACAAAATCCTCTATGCCAAGCTTCTTTCTCAACCAATATCCACTCAAACAACTCTGGACATTTGTTTGCAACCTGTCTGGCCTCTATATAATGATAGGGATAATCACCCATCATTGAAACACATCTTGCGAATGTTATACATCTAAAGCTGCATGGAAACTTCATAGGTCCAATGCCTCCCATAAGATTTTACATATCAACTGGTCGTGTTCCGTATTGTTTAGACCAGCGCCTGCAACATCCAACTCTCTATCTATATATTTTTTTATCAAACAACACTTTACAGATAGGTATCTATAAAATGCTAAAGCAATGATAAATGCCACACCCTCTGGTTTGTCATGTTCACCCTCTGGTAGACAATCTATCATTCTACTTCTACATATTGCATAAGTTATACAATCTTTACACGGTATCATTATTTATTCACCTCTATCGAAATATACCCATGCTCGATACATATACTCTATATTCCATTCTCCATTTTCTGTTAAGTATTCATCAATGATTGAGCATTTCATAGCTAAGGTCGATACCCCATTTGTCATTCCACCAACTTGTCTACATATAGCGAACGTAATACAATTGATGCATGGTAAGGGTCTATCTTGTTTTGTTAAGGTCATTTCAACCTCTCGAATGTTTCATATAAGACTTTTTTGGTTCTGCCTATGTGCCATTTATTACAGAATCCACATTGGTAGGCATTCATTTTGTGAAATATAAATCTCTTTTTTGTGAGAGCTCGAAGAGCCATATATGCTACATTTTTATTGGGATAGGCTTGTTTATGCTTACAACTTTTACGTTTGAACCTCCTTTGTTTTCCCATTGCTTTCTCCGTTTCTGTTAGGCATTGTTTTCCTCCAATGTTAATTTGAATAGATCGGATCTTGCTTTTTTGAATGGTGGGCAACGATCAAATGGGTAACTTTTATAAGACCAACTACATGCCACCTTAACTAAACATTTTGTACAAGGACAGCAGTTGTCTCTAAACATTATCCATCGACTTCCTATGCCAGCTGTAACACACCTAACCCCACGTTTTTCAACTTCGAGATACTGACTACATCCTTTACAAAGTTCCTTGCTCATTAGTTAGACCTTCCCTTATAGAGTTAAGGACTATTAGCTGTTTTCTCATTTGCTCACATAGTAATATCATGATCACTTCATATCTATCTCCATCTGTGCATTTATCGAGTATGTTATCAATTTCTCTCTGTTTATCAATGAGGTGGGGTCGCTCTTTAATGTAATTATCTCTTTTGGTAATTGCTTCTTGTAGTTTATTCATGTTGGATTCCTTTCTTAATTCTTTAAGATTTATGGTCCCAACCTTACTGGTTTTCCGTGTACTGCTATATAGATTGCGAGTGCTGCATCTTGAACTTCATCGCTATCATATGGCAACTTTGTACATTCAGCAATTATTGCCGCATACTTAATGATCAAATCATTTTGTTTTTTGTATTTCCTTGCTTTTGATAGAGTCAACATATTTATCACCTCCTGTAGATTTTATTATAGTTTCTTGTGATTAGTTGGTAACTGAGGCTCACGGTCTTGGTCTAACTTTTCTGTTATAGCTGGTGGTTTGTTTAACGGTTTTACTTCATGTGATTCTTTTGTTATAAGATTATAGAATGTAGTTCCAATGACAAGAAAGAATATGACCATGCAGAACATCAGCACAATTTTCAACATGTTTAAAAGAGTGTCTTTCCTTTTGAACATATCGAGTCCATCTTCAGGATCTTTGTCCTTTAGCTTTGATGTAACATCGACCCCATTGATTATGATCTTTGTTCCGTCAGCAATGATTGAACTACCTGATGTTCCTGATCTTCCATGTCCACCTGTTCCATATCTTCCGAGTTTTCTTCCACGAGCTGTTAGTTTCTTATCCATACGTTCCATAGCACGATCAAGTCTTTCCATTCCTTTGTCAAGACTGCCCATGCTACGATCCATGGTACGATCAAGTTCATCCATCATCTTATCCATTTTATCAGTTAAGTCATCATCCCAAGCCATAATCATTCTCCTAAAAAAATTAATGTTTAGTCTGGGGCTATAATACGCCCCAGACCTTTAAGCCTTTAAATCTACTAATATACCGAGTTTGAATTTTCGAGTTGGATTGTATGCCTTGTGCCCTAATAGAAATCTTATGCGAAGAATACAAAGAATATACCTGCGAATAGACTCATCATCCCAATCGTCCCTACTACGATATACCCTTTTAACTTTATCCGGCGCATATGTTTTTCGTGAGCGTAAATCCAAAAGGGCCGGCAAGTAAGTTTTATCTTGCATATTGGCCTCACTATACATTGTTTACAGGGGGATTTGAGTAACATTGATCTCCTTCACTTGGTGAAGGTCATCTGCACCCACTTCTGTTTGCTGTGAATGTATTGCCAGATGTCGGCGTACATGTTTTCGTGGACGTTTGCTGGCGGCAGTTTGAAAGTAACTATGTCGTCTTCGATTTTAACTGCTGCATCATTGATGAATGGATGAGTTGCTAACTCATGCGGTAACTTGACTTGATTACGTTTAATTAAACTGGTTGAGATTGTCGCCATTGTATGACCTCCATTAGATTGATTGTGTGTCTACTTCTTCAACGATGAATATGAGGCTGAACAATTCAAACTCATATGTTTTAAGATGCAGAGGGTATGTATATTTAAAGGTATAAACTCCCGGCGCATCTTGGGTCAAATTCAAATTTGTTGCACGGACAGGTTTTTGGTTTCGATCAAGGATATAATAATCCATATCCAACTGAACAATTTTAAAACGTCTGTTAATTTCTATTGAGCCAGTAAGAGTGACCTCCTTTCCACTAGTTGACTGATTAGAATAACTGATGGTAAATGTATTGTGGATTTCAATTTTCTTGCTCTTTCCAATCTCATAAGGTTCTGCGTCCTTATGTTTCATGAGTGTCTCTCCAGCATACGCACAAACACATACACACATAATTAAACTAAGTATTAAAATACTTTTCAAAAGTTTCATTGGTACTCCTTATCGAAAGTTGTATTCTTTACTACCATGCCCTTCATCTGTAGTCGTATAATCAAAAATGAATAGACCAGTGCCTTTACAATATTTACAATGATCATGTGCTTCAGGAATAATTGCACGACTAAAATAAACGGTGAATGGTTTTCCGTTGTGATTGAGTTTAGTTTTATAGACTGGCACGTTTGGATCTCTTTTAAAGGGAGGGAAATCCCCTCTTAATGGTTTTGGTCCCACTACATCAGTTACCCAATCAGTTACCCCTGTACCACTACAGAGAGGGCATACCAACGCAATGGTATCAAATATTCCTTTACGAGTCATTTCAAGACCCATTCTAATAAGTGAATTGAATTTCTTTAGATTTAAACCTGTGATGTGATAAACATTGCAATCGTGGGTAACAAGGTAGAACTTACCACCAGGCAGCAACCCTATTACCCTCCAATTGTCAATTTCTAATATAGTTTTGGTAAGATTTAATTTATCGTCTGGGTGGACTAAGATTAAGTTTGTCATCTGAGAACACCGTGTAGAATTGAACACCAAAAGGTGTGATGGTCACAGAATCAACATCCTCTTTAATGATGTTCTTTGTAACCAATCTTCCAAGATAAGATTTCAACTCTCTTGGCCTCAAATTCAAATCTTCCATTAGCGTCACTTTTGAAACTGAATTTCTTGTGACTGCTTTGTCCTTGCCCATCAATGCATGTGTATGGACAAGCCTGATAATTTCATTCAGGCAGCGATTGTCTTCTCCTGGTCCAGACAGTTCCTCCATCGTACTTTTTCTTTGCATGTACTGATAAAATTCAAACAGTCCCCATCCAGCAATACAACACATGGCCAAAATGAACATATACAAACCCATGATTTTCTCCTTTTCAATTGTTTTCGTTAGTTATACGGACGAATAGGCGCATCCAGTTCAGGATGTTGTTTTATTACAGTAAAATTTCCAACCTGTGGTTGCCCATCATTAACTCCACAGTTTGGACATGAACCACCTTTACCTAAAGCTGATACTCCTTTCTGAACTGCCTTTGAGAATACCTCTCCACAATTCGGACATCTAAACTGCATTGAATATTGATTGCTTCTTGCTTCTACCATTATGTTTTTCTCCCTTTTCATAAAAAAATAAACTGAATATCTTTTCATTTTTCATTTATTAATATATATAGAACTAAGCGATAAAACCATCTTCAACAGCCATACCAAATGCAACTGATAATGGTGTCATTGCTCCTTGAAAATACTCTGCTGCTGCTACCTTTGCTCCTGAATATATGTTGTCTGCTGTGTGACCATATCGTGCAAAGAACATGTACTCGCAGCTTGGATCCCAAGATTTACGAAGATAAAAATCAAATGGACTATCTCCAAGCTCACTCGTCCCTAAAAATGTCAGATTAGGCTGTTTATTTAAATACATTTGAACTCCAGCTTCTATCTCATGTTCATCTTCAAATATTCTGAACTTAACTTTGGGATAATATTTCTTTGGAAATTCTGGATACTCTTGTTCAATCAATTTATCCAGTATTATATTTGTTTCTTTTATAATTACAAACTTCATACAAGGATCCCACATGCCAGTAAAGTAGACTTCAATCATTTGTGATATCTGGCACATTAAGTACTCTCTTATCTCAATGAATTGTTCAACTAGTTCATCCACGGCAGTATCCTCACTAAGAGATTGATTTTTATTTTGTTCTAGATTTTAGCAATGCGTGCCAACCCTTCTTCAATATCACATTCATTTGAAACGAACCTCTGACCGCACATTACATTACAAGTTTTACAAAAGGCAAACGTCTTTGATTTTTCATATAACGAGTCATAATATTTTGTTTTTATAATGTCAATTAATGGAACTTCATATATGTTTTTTAAGTTTGAAACGTGAATGAATCTTATGACTGTTCCGAATCTTAAAAACAAACAACATGGATGATAGTATCCAGTGCATGCCACAAATATTTCTCCTATCTCCATTCTACATGAAATTGTAGCCATGAACCTTGCTTCATCGTTTGATTTAACTTGATATATTGTTGGCTTTTTATATATCGAGTCATATCTATTTGAAGGAATAATTCTATATCTATAACACCCATACTTTTTTGACAGTTTCTTTATTTCATCAATCTGATCTTGGTTGTGGTCGAATAATATGAATTGCCATGTAGCTTGACCACCTCCCTTAATGAATGCTTTCATATTTGCAATTACTTTATCGAATTTTCCACCACGTCTGTAGTATGAATAAGTTTCAGCATCAGCTCCATCAATTGCAAATGCAATATCATGGATGGGTGGTAAATGTTTTGGCAAGTTGTACCACCAGTCTTCACTACGCATTGTACCATTGGTTCCAATACTTGTTGTTGTATTAGATTTCTTAAAGATTTTGGCTATGTCCAACATATAAGGATTTAATATTGGATCTCCCTGTCTTCCGTATATAGTCACTTTTATATCACTGAGTATATCAAGGTTTAGATTTTCTATTGCTTCGGGTGTCAGGTAATGAGGTTCCGTTACAACATTTTTCCTTGAACACAAACCACAATCTAAGTTACATTGATTTGTTAGTTCTAAACTAATTCTTGTTATTTCCATTCAGCCCCCAAATCTGATAGTAGTATCTGTCTTTTTCTAATATGCCCCCTTCTAAAAGTTTATACCCAAGCTTTATCAAATGGAAATTGAGTTTTATATAAATCTCTGATATTCCATTTTTATCTCTTTGAATCCAACCATCGTTTCCATCTTCACGTTTTCTCAAGCATGGATCCATGAATATAAAACCTGGTCTAATCTTTTCAATATTAACCTTGAGTTGCTCTGTTGTCCAGTCCTCAAATGATGATCGCAAAAAGAGTAAAACATCAATGTCTTTATAATCAATATCAATAAACGACTTTAGTTCAAATGTTCCTTTTTTGAATTTCTTCCTCATTGATTCGATAATATCACGTTTATCATCAAACCCAATATAGGTATGCTCACCGTCTATAAAATACTTTGCGATTTGTGATGATCCACAACAATAGTCTAAAACTGTACCCTTAGTTGTTAAGTATTTGGAGACTAATTTGTATATCTCTTTCCCTCTATCCATTATCATCATGAACCTCATACCATATAGCCAAATTAAGAAAGTTCCAACATCGCCTAAAGTCTTTTAGATATTTTCTCACAACCTCATATGGAAGGTGGTCAAATATTTTCATCTCGGGATTCATAAGATATTTCTTTTTTAGATTTTCAAGTTCAACCGTTCTATATGCTGCATATGTTGGATTAAATTCTTTATAAACTCTTGTGTCTTTTCTTCTTGTATTGATAAACTCCGGCAGATTTCTTTTACCTACCTCTCTTATTATTTGTTTGTTTGTTTTAAGCTCAATAGGTAATCTCTTAAAGAAATCAACTGCATTATACATCATAAATGGAGACTCAGCCCTTCCCCTGAAATGATAAAATATTTTACGAGTAAGTTTAGTCCAATCTTCAACAAATGCCATGAAATCATTAAAGGTTTCCTCTTGCAACTGAATCTTAGGAGGCTCATATCCAAATTCTCTAATCTGTTCATCATTGAATATCTGACACCAATCAATGAACATTTTTAATCTTGATGATCTTCCGCGTTTTAAGTATTCGATATATCTACAATAGTTTGGATGTTCTCCAACAGCAACTTTATCATATTGATGATATATATGATGGTCATAAAAATCCGCACGTCTACAATGAGGAACATCCCACAACTTTTGATTTTCTATTAGCTGGGTTTCCATAGGGATGTCCATGAATGAAGACTCTTTTAGAACATCAGGATATAACCTTTTTGCATATCCGTAATCTCTATTACCGTCAACTTGGCAACAAAATGCACGTTTGGGTTTCCCAAGGACAAACATAATACTTGAATCCAAGCCACCACTTAAACTGAACTCATATCCTTGCTCTTTTAAGGAGATACAGTTTTCTCTTAATATGGTTTCGTATTTATTAATTGCATCATCCCAGCCAATCCCTATCAGTTTTTCATCGGGAACTTGATATGTAAAATCCTTAGCATAACATGTACCCATCTTCAAGTAATACCCTAACATCCATGAACCTCCATCCATATAGCTAAGTTCAAAAGGACAATTGTCTTTTTGGTATCAGGGACAAGATACTTTTGAACTACATCATATGGTAAGTAGTTGAATATCTTATTCCTTTTGTTTGTTAAGTATTTATTAGCGAGTTTTTCTATTTCAACTCGTATATAGTCAAACAGTTTATTCTCTAGATCAAAGTGTGGTAATTTTCTATAACATGATAAATCAAATGACTCTTTTAGGATATGTTTCTTTCGTCCAGCACAATATTTCATTTCCATTGGTATTGATAAACAGAAATTCACAAAATCGGGATCATTATAAAATGGGGAGTATATGTTGAGACCAAAGTAATCACCAAATACCTTTGTCCTCATTTCATATACCATATGATATCCCAAGTCAAAGAATGAGGTCATAAATGTTGCTGGTGTTGATGGATCAATTATATTCTCCGGTGGTGCAACCCACAACTCTTTCATTTCATCATGTGTAAAATAAAAGAAACCATTATTGAACATATCAACATATATATCAGGTTTGTGAGTACCAACATCTGTCAGTTTTGCTTTTCCATTTGAATATTTCATGGCCTTGACCATACTATATTTTTTTCTTCTGAATAAGGATTGCATCATATAATTTACAACATTGAATCCGAGGAATATAAAGTCTGTGCCACCTTCACAATACACGGAGTCTGTTATCTCTCGACTCATATACTCCTGTCTGTGATATGCAAATAAGTCTTCCATAGAACATCTTGGTGCATCAGATATCTCCTGAATCTTAATCAGATCAGCTTCAATTTTTTCAATATCAAATGTGGCATATTGATGCTCATATCCTGTGAGAAGAGGATCAATGTTAATACCATCGAACATCCACAGTTTAGATATCTTATCCCCTAACAAATGTCTCATTGTCAGTCCGGATGTTGTCCCACAAAATGATAGATGGTTCGAGTTAATGTTTTGTAAACTCTCGTTTAATCTTTCAACAAATAAGGTCCTCACCATATCCCAATCGTGATCAACCACTTCAACCACAGTTGATTTCTTAATAGGATGTGTGTCTCCGTATGCTAAATAATAATTTAGTCCTTTCATGTTATACCCCATACTTACTACAGAACATATCAGTATATGATTCTGGTATTTGATACAAGTCAGATTCAAGTTTATTTCCAAACATGTCATATCGTTCAAATGGAATGGCTAAGTATTCATATTCGTCTGGGTTTATAATTCCCATCTCTTCCATAAACTCAAATGCTATATGTCGCCCTTGTGATTTGTTTGTAGTCCTTTTTATATAACGATTGTCAATCAACCGATCCTGTGTGTCCCATGTAATCTCTAATAGATTTGGGGTGTATTTAAATTCAAATCCATAACTTTGCATTTCAACTTGCAAGTCAACAGCTAATGAATAATTTTTAGTGATTGCATCACGACTTTCATATGGTAAGTCCATAATCAAATAAGGATTCAATCTTATATCAGGATTCATGTATTTCTTTGTGTTTACAAATGCTTCAAATATATCAGCCTTTTTGTACCCCTTGTTTATATAGTCCAATGTGAAATCATTGAATGATTCTATTCCTACATCTACCATGTTGATATATTTGTTTATTTTATCAATAATCTTTGTATTCTTTAGATATGGAATACGGATCAACATCGAGATATATAGATCATTATCATTTAAGATCTGTAATATCTTTTCAACTTCGTCATTGAATATAAAACACCCATCGGATATGAAAACATTGTTTGTCCCGTACAATCTACAAGTTCTTAGTATGTTACCTGCAACTCTTTCGGGAGAAACTGCTTTTATATAATTATTATTCGTGACAAATGGATAATGACAGAATGAGCATTTACCCCACACACAAAAGTTTCTCAGGACAACTACATTCAACATAGACTCACTATTGAATCCACCGCCTGGATAATCTTGCATTAATCGTTTCAATATACCAAAGTGTTTTTGGAATGGATCAGTTGAACAATCCCATATTGTTCTGAAGTCATTGTCCTTAATCGTTGTATCTTTCCACTCTTTGATGATTGAATATAGGTCTGTTGTCAAATCAACATAACCTCTTACAATTATTAGATTATCTAACATTTTCCATGTGCATCCAAGACCATTCAACCTCAATCTAATTAACTCAGGATCTGATATGATTGTTGTTGGACCTCCCATAACAACTTTAAATCCACGCTCCAACAATCTCTTTATGGGAATGTAATCATAAACTCCAACATGGGCACTATACAATACAGTATCATATTGAATTGTATCAATAATTTTATCTATGAATTTACAGGTTGTTAATATCAGTCTTGCAGGAATGAACCATAACTCTGTTGATGCTTTCATCAATGATGGTATCTCATGAGTCTTTAAATGATTAACCAAATATTGAACAGTATAAGCGTCAGTTGTTAATGATGCAGGGTTGAATCTCACATTGAGTCTATCATCCATTAATAGATTGTTGCATAGGATTCGTGTTGCTGATGATAAAAAACGAATGTCACCAATTCCTCTTAGGTATTCAATTTTCATCAAGTTAGTCCTCTGAATAAATCATCTGAGATAATAAACAAGTCAGACTTTAAAATCTTTCCATTAATATCATATCTTTCAAGTGGTGTTGTTCTGTCTTTGTAAACGTCGAAGTCAACAACACCCAAATTTTCTAATGCCTGCCATATAACATATCGTCCGGCCATATGATCAGAATCAGTAGAAGCAATTTTCAAAAACTTGTTGTCAAGGAATGTTTCTCTTAGTTTCCAGTTCACTTCTAATAGCTTTGGTAACATATCAACTTCAATTCCATTTGCCTCTAATTTTTCTCTTGTCTTTTTTATATTTTCATAATTTTGTATAACTGATGATTCATTTCTTACAGGCAAATCCATCATTAACATCATAACCACTTGAAGGTTATCACAATACTTAGCTACGTTATCAAATGCTACATCAATGTCTGACAGCTCATATCCTTTGTTTATATACTTCAAAGAAAAGTCATCAAATGACTCCACTCCCACTGATATAGAGTCAATGTACTTATTGACCTTTTTTACATATGTCACATTTTTGAGCATACGAATACCACTATAAATCTCAATCTCTATATTGTTTTTCTTTAAGATTTTAAACACTTCTTCATTGAACTCTGTGAATAAGAAATAATCATCAGCTACAAATATTCTATTTGATCCATGTAATCTACACGATGTTATTATATTATTGGCTACCTTTTCAACGGACGAGCCTTGGACAAACAAGTGATTAGGAATTTTTCCATAGTTACAAAAGGTACATTTACCCCACCAACATCCTCCCTTGAATATTGTAGATATCTTGAGTGGCATTGTACTTTTTCGTATCTTTTGAATCAGATTAGAATAACGATTTGTGAAGTCCTTTTCACAATCCCAGAATGTTGTAAAATCATTTTTGTCTATAGTCACATCCTTCCAATCATTAACTATCTTATATAGGTCAGTTGTCAAATCAACAAACCCGGATACCACAATCAAATTATCTAGATTCTTTGCGCCATGTTTTATCAATTGATCTCGAACTGCTTGTCCTCCTGACATGGTCGGTGTCGGACCCCCGACTACAACACGAAGACCTGACTTTAGTAAGTGCATTAAAGTTGGAAAATCAAACACTCCATTATTTGAAGAATATAAAACTGTGTCTGCTTTAACTGTCTGGGGGATAGAAGAACAATATTTATATGACGCATAAACAGATGCAGCAGATTTAATCCCGATACCATACACCTTTGAAATGTCGGATCTTAAATTGTCTATCTGCGGACCCACCACATTTCTTAAATAAGTCTCTGCTCTAATTTCATTTAGGATTGTTGTCATGTTGAATGTTGGATCTATTCGATCATCCCTCATTAGATTCTCTGTTAAAACACGAGATCCAAATGATGAAACATTGACATAACTGCTGGGCCCTTGCATAAACTCAACTTTCATTAAAGTCTAATCTCCTTATTTTTAAAGTCTCCCTTGCATCAAATTCGTATTTCCCACAACACAACCTGATACATGAAGCGCACCCCATCGAGTCTCTCTGTTCAAAAAATTTATTTGGAAACTCTTTTAATCTCCCAATGAGGTTATCTCTTGTTAAAGGGACATTGATATCAGTTACACGCTGACACAAACATATTGTTTCGGATGCCAGATTTATAGAAACAACACTGTGGTATTTTCTACACCTATCACTGATGCTATCCGGATTATCTATTCTCCTTTTTACTATTTGTAATGCATTATTCGACACATTGCTTAACTCTACAATGTGGTCATAAAGACGTCTGTAATCCTCTACATGGTGAGATCTTTTGTGGCGTATATCACATTCCAATTCTATATAATTAAAGGTAATATGTGGATTTCGTCTAATGAAAGTGACTATATTGCTTATATCATCGTGAACAATTCCCTTGTTTATGAAAAGGTCATCATCATTGTAATCAACCTCTAATTTATAGTCTCCTGGTTTATCACATACATGCCACATGATCTCTCTCAAGTAAGGACGGATTCTTTCATTTAAATGGTATCCCCTTTCCATAAACAACCCATTTGTTGATACTATAATTTGTTGATCAAGTTCTTCTAAAAACAGTGCCAACATATTAGAACCAATCAATCCGATCTCCCCACCTTGCATTTCAACATATGGATTTTCTGTTTTTGAAATAATTTCTTTTATATATGGAGTATGTTTAATAATCTTTTCAGTTGTCAACTCATTTGGACTATTTAATAGAGGAAATTGGCAATAATTACATTCCCAATCACAAACTTCTGTTAGAATAAAACTAAAACAGGCCACGGTCAGCCCTCCTAACCACATTACACACAGTCTTTATCTGGGATTCTTCCATTTGATAGAACAACGGAAGCTCAATCGTCTCAGATTTAATCCTATTTCCAACAGGTGACGAGTCAAGAACTGTATAATGGTCATACCTGTGACCAATTTTAAACTTTGTCAACGCTTCGCTTATTTTATTTGCAGACGGTGACCGATAAATTACAAATTGATATCGGTTAGTAACTGAACTATCCTCAAAAATATCTAATCCGTTCTGTTTGTACAAGTCGTGAACTCGTTCTCTGTCTTTTGCAATAGCGTCAATGTTTTCAAATTGAGATAATAGGAGTTCTGCAAGATGATAACTCATATTAAAATTTAGAGCTCTATGGAAATGGGTAGAATTATCAGTTGTTGACCTGATGTTTTTCATTGTCTCATATGCACCTTCGTCATCTGTTACAATTGCTCCACCCTCACCTGAGTTTAAAACTTTAAATCCTCCAAACGAATAAACTCCAACGTGACCAAATCTCCCAGCATTTACACCATTATATTTTTGTGTCAGAGCTGGTGCTGAGTCTTCAATAAAAAATATACCATGCTTGATTGAAAAAGTTTTCATCTCATTTAGTGGCCCCAATACAGCATTTGACTCAACATTGAATAAAGCAATCGTGTTGTATGTTAGTTTCCTTCCTGCATCTTCCATATCTATGGACATTGTCTTGTAGTCCATCTCAACAGGTACAGGTTCAATTCCAGCCATTCTACATGCTCTATAAACAGCTGGGAATCCATATGTGGGTAATAGGATTTCTGCTTGACTCATCATTGATTTAAAGTCTAAGATTATCATTAATAATGCTGAGGTTGCGCTACTAACTGCAAGACAATGTTTGGCACCGCTATATTCACATATTTTAAGTTCTAATCTTTCGACTGCATCTGATTGTGGTTCTTTATTTAGTGGTATAAGCATAATCTCTATTTTTGAAGTTTCCTTTCCTTGATTCCATTATATACCTGATCTTATTCTTTCCATCATCGAATGAATAACACTTATCACAATATTCACATCTTCCAAACAAGTCTCCGTATGGCAACCTCTTGATGTTTTTAATAGTAAACGGCAATCTCTTTGTTTCTCCATACTCAATAGCACAATGCCCTATCTCCCATTGGTCAAAATCAATAAATGGACTCGGACTATTGGCTTCACATAACAATTTTTTATGTGCTCCAATTTCAGGATTATTAAAAGAAGTTATAAGAAATATCTGTCTACTATCCTTTAACAATGTGAATAGATGTATCGCTTTATCAGAATAGTTTTTAATATCATGAGTCTTGTTATTCATAAGTTTTATAAAGAATTTATCAGTTACAAACTCTGTCTTTTTAAAAAAGTTCCAGTTTTCCAGTAAAGAGGTAACTGTGGTTTCAGTTGCTACAATGATATTTTTTGCACCATCAATAAAGTCCATGTTATAAAATTTGGTTATATGCCTTCCTTTTATATCAGCAATTAAATGCTCAACATATTCTACCTTGTCAAGCCAATCAACTCCACGCTGTCTTATAAGTCCATTTGATAAAGCGATAATACCTTTGATGTTTTTGTGATCATAGATCGTTTTAAATACATCATCTATATTAATAATTAAACCGATCTCACCACCTGTCATTTCAACTGTAGTATTAGTTGGAATTAGTGTCAGTACATGTTTTAGTCTTTCTATATCAACCTCGACCTCTTCGTTGTGTGTGAATATGTTACAGTAATAACAGTTTTGGTTGCAGTTCCTTGTTAAAAACAATTCAAGATAATAACTCATATATCAAATCATCCTCTTTCATAAATAGTTTATCCACTATCTGTTCTCTTGTTACAGATAGGATTTTCTCTTTATTACAATCCAGTCCAAACAATTTCATATAATAACATAAACCATCTTCTATTCTTAATCCGTCAGGCTGATACAAAACTTTGGTTCCGTGGTATAAATTTTCCCATACACGCTTACCAATATTTTCAAATGGTATATTATCAACTATAATATCATCTCTTGACATTCTACTATAAATTTGTAGTTCACAACTCTTTTTTAAAGTATCTAACCTTTTATGACTAAATTTATGATAATATTCATGGGTTTTAAACGGAACTTTGTTTGCAGGATTACACAAAAATATCATATCAAGAGTTGGTATAGAAAAACTAACTATATTTTTGTTTAGTTTAAATATGTCAAGACTGTCAAGCACGATCATTCTTTTACATTTTATCTTGATGTTAAAAACATTGATATCCACTAATAACTTTGCTGAGCATATAATTGTATTGGCTTCAAAGGATAGGTCTTTTGTTAGACAATTAAGAATCCCTTTGTCACCAAAATAATCGTTGTCCCTTATAAATTGAATTGTATTGTGAACGTGATCTCCAGATATAATCTTCAATTCAACATCTTGAAGATTGAAATATGTATCAATCATGCTTGTCAGTGTTCCATTTGCTCTTCCTGAATGATGGTGAAGAATTAAGTTCATATCAACCTCTGTACAATTTCATCATTTTTATTTAATATTCTGTGTGTCAATCCATTTTCTAACAGATCATAATATCTATAAAAACTCCCATCCTTCAATCCCCATTTGTTGAAATACATAATATCCTTTCCATAAAAATAGGATTCGTGCATCAAGCGTGGCGATGGATCAAACCATTTATGTGCATGATAATAAACAAAAGTTTTATAACTAGCAAAGAAATTTTTAACATGGGTATCCCCACGAAATATCATTGGCTTATCTGGAAGCTGTATTTCTTTTAGAAATGATCTATCCTTGTTTTGTGGAGAATGAATATACAGATTATCCTCACTGTGTGGAATGAGTTTGTATCTATTGAATAACATTTTGAAGTTATACTGGAGGTCCTTATATTGGAATGGCATTTCTCCATAGTAGGTAACATTGTATAATGCTTTACTATAGAAATAATCAGGGTTGTCTAAAAAATAGTCACACAATACCATAAGCTCTTTTGTATTGATGATTCCCTTTGTGTTATAAACTGTTCCTGTTGAGTGCGATAGTGTAACATCGAATCTCTTACGGACTAATGCATTTCTTCTGATTGATATAATATTGTTTTCAAATCCATCAAGTCCATCAAGAATATATCTTTCCTTTATCATTTCAATATAGGCTTGTTTATATTGTTCATTGGAGTTGATAAGTAATAATTGAATGTTCTTGTTATGTTCGTAAGCCGCAAGGTAATACTCGATCATATTAAGCAATGATCCGTTTATTTTATTTGGCCCAAAGTCATAATAAAGAATAGCATTCATATCATTTCCTTTTCAATAAACTTTTCAAATGTTTTGTATTTTTCTCTGTCAAATGAATATTCAAAATCATTTTCAAATACACGTTCATAAAATTGCCTAAAATTACTAAGAAGAATAGACTTGGAGTTGTCGAAATATACATCAGGATTGAATGATTCGTGAAATTGAATACAATCAAGTATATCATTCACTCCATCTAAATGATTCCTTCCTTTAATTAATGGAGATATTATTTGACAGCCTGTTTGGATAGCTTCTAACATGCTATGAGGAAATGGATCATCCCACAGTTTAGATTGGGGGTAAACATAATGAGTTATGTTTGAATAGAACTCTTCGTTGTCAAATGTATGAACTACACTCTTAACGTGTTTGGATAGGTTAATGAAATTTATCTTGGGAGGGTTTCCCATAAAATAAATATCAACATCAGTATTCAGATTCTTTATTGTATTCATGAACCAATCAAACGAATCCCTTGTGATACAATTTCTTTCATAGAAGCCCAAGCAAGGAATTGGTCTATTCACCTTTGTTACAGAGAATGGAGTAAACAACGGAATATAATGTTTTATTTTTGTGTTGCGTTTATAGTAATGAAATCCATTACTACAAGAGTTCAACAATGGTGTTAAATGCTCTCCCCTTATATAAACAAGATGATTAGTATTTCTCAAGGCAATTCCGTTTACTGATATGTTATATGCTGATGGAACTTGAGTTCGAAAGATAACCTTCTTATAACCGTTAAAGTCATTTACGGTTATCTTCGAACCCTCTATAAAATCAGCCCTATCATCAAACCACTCACAAAACCGTTTGGTTATTGTAAAGCTTCCACGCTTCAATAACGTAAATTTTCTGCCAGTAAACAAAAATTTCATTCATAAGCCTTTCTTATGATGCTGTATCAAACATATGAGCTGCTGCATCAACTTCCTCTTCTGTGGTTGCTGCATCAATATCCAACAGGGCTTGCTTCATACTTGTATGTAGTGCTGCGACAGGCGAAATATTATCGTATGCATCAAGATATTCTTCTAATGCAGCAATAAGAGTTTCGTCTCCTGTATTGATAATTTCAAGATATTTTTCTTCCCTATTTTCCTCAGTAATAAAATACCCATGTGATGCCAACACAGCAAATGATGCCATGGCTTTAAAATATACCAGGCCACCTGTTGCCATTAATGAATAAGTAAAAATATTATTCACCTTAGCCTTTTTCTTATTTTTATAGTCATCCAAAGCTTCAGTTTCAACAATTGTGAAATCTTCCAATAGGACAGCACCAGCTCCTTTTGTTGCAACCGTATCAACTGGAATTGTTACAACATTTCCAGTGTTCAGTTGTTTTTTCAACTCAATTGCAATATCATCGCCGAAATAGAAGACCTCTTCAACTGGTTTTGCATATTGAGCATCATTGTTTTGAACATCAACTACCTGATATATAGTTGAATCTCCAATCTTTTTAACCTCTGTATAAAATAATGGGTTTGCCATTTTTATTTTCCCTCCTGTCTATTAAGGATAATCACACACACAATTTACGTTGCAAGTACAATTAATATTACATGTACAGTTATAGTTACAATAACATGCATTTCGCATTGTGTTTGAGTCATTTTGAATTTCAACAGTTCCTGCTGCTGTTATCAATCCACCAGTAGCGAAGACTGTAGTTACAATATTGTAAGTAAAGTATGCCTGTGATAAGTTGTTTAAATATACCTTTGCATAATTTTCATAATAAACTTTACCAATTGTATATCCAGCTGCTACTGTTGGCCATGATGGAGCACCCAAACCATAGTGAGCATATGCTCCATTGATTGAATCTCTTAGCTGGTTCCAGTGAGCGTTGTGAATTGTTACTCCAGCTGTTACAGAACTATAACTTGGATAACTGTTGGCGCATGGAGCAATATAAGCTCCACAATCTTGGTTGTTACAATAGCCATTGCATGAACATGACATTATATTACCTCCTGTATATTCATCATAAGCCCTCTACTTATCTTACCAATTAGTTTATAATATTGACATAAGTTGCTTTGGCATTTCATGTCGTAGAACTTATCAATGAAATCATTTTTCTTACTAAATAAATACTTTGCATAGTTACATCTGATACAGGTAGTTGCTTCACATCGTTCACACTCTTCGTCATAGACTTCAGATTGTAGATATTCATAATTGTGTCTTATACCTTTTAACAATCCATCAATGTCAAATATATCACTAAACTTCAATTCAGAGTTGACTCCATTATATATTGCACCATGACAAAGATAAACATTTCCATCAATATCAACAGCAGCCATTTTCTTTCCACTGCCACAAACTGCTTTGCCTGAGTTGTTTGTAAACCAGGTTAACATAAATGTTCTTTCTTTTATGAAAAAGTTATATTCTTTGAAAGCAATATCCATCAACCCATTTTCTAAATCCTTCAAATATTCATCTTTAAAATCATTAGTATAATATTCGATTGTTGGTGCATAATTGATATTATTACCATACATATTTCTCAATTTCAGTATGTCATCCCATGCTTCAGACATATGTTTAAAATCTTTTGGCATCAGAGTTGATTTTAACTTAAATTTAAATCCGTTCAATGCAAGAACACCCATACCATGTCTGGCTATATGAGATGTTTCATTACCTTTCTTATCAAGTCTTCTTAAATCATGTATTGGATTTCCATCATATGAAACTTGAATATCAAGCTTTTCTCCCATATAACATGGTTTATCTTTCAAACTGTTTATTATCGGAATCAACTCTTCAATTCTTGAACCATTCGTATAAAGGAAAAATGCCACACGTTCATCATCTTTAAATTCCTTTGTAATAATGCTCATCAACTTAAGATTGAGTGTTGGTTCACCACCCCAAAAATCAATATGCATATTTCCAAAATGTATATTGAACCAATCATCATTGAGTATGGAATGTATGGCTTTCAAAAGCTGATCAGGATTCTTATTCAACAAATGTTGTTTTCCTGTAATTTTGTCCTTACCTTCAAAGCAATATTCACACGCCCAATTACAACCCTCTGTAAGATTAACCTCAAATGAAAAACTACTCTTTGGGGGATTCACCTGACATTTCAGTTGATTGATTCTCTCTTTTAATCTTTTCTTGGAGTTGTTTTCCATATTCCATTACCTCACCGATTAGCTTTTCATCAACTTTTATTTGACCCATGTATTCTTGACACTTTTCTAATAGGACCAGACCAAAGTCTCTATCATGATCTCTCAAAAACTTTGATGCCTCAGTCATTAAAGAAGCTGCACAATACAAATCAAAATTCTTATCCATTCGTTGCTCTCCTTTTTTGTTCGTACAGATATTTTCTCCATTCATCATTCTCTCTCATTTTATCATTGATGTCCAATAGTTTTATCTCAATTGCTTTATACAATTCACATACATTTGACAGTACTCCCTTGTTTAACATCTCTTGATGTAAGCACATGAACTGACAATGATCTTCAAGTTCACATCCCACACAATCTGAAAACAAATTGGCTGTATCATCAATGATTTTAAGGTTTTCTTCCATAACAACATCATCAAATATTGGATAGTAATCATCGGTGAAGAACCTTGCACATGGATAGACTTTATTGTTGGGTACAAATGCTGCACCCTTATGTCCAACAAAACATCTCATCTTTTTGATTTGATGTGCTGATGATTCTAACAATAACAGTAAGTTATGCTCAAATAGAGTTGGGAATAAAAACTTGCCCATATTAAAGTATTCAATAAAAACTTCTTCTAGTTGATCTAAGGAAAATTTAAAGTTTTCAACGTCCTCTTTTGTCCAAATATTGTCTCTAACCACCTTAAATCGAGGAATTAAGTTAAATTCATCGACTAAAAAAGTGAAATTTTCAGCCATATCCATGTCCCTTGGTGTTACACACACGGAACACGATTTGAATACTTTAGATAACAACGGCCTTAATGTTCTATATTTTGGGAGTTGTTCTGCCCACAATCCATCGAATGATAAAGACATATTAACCTTATTTTCTATTAAGAAATCAGCTCTGTGCTCATTCAACAATAGTCCATTTGATATAAGGTTTACAGAATTTATTTTTGGATCATCTTTAGTCTCAGAGATTATATGTGCAATCATCATCCAATACGTCAAAGGTTCTCCACCAAATATATCAAGATCACATTTTTCTTCGTTATAATGTTTCATAAAATATGGGAGAGTTGTTTTATAATGAAAATCAAATGTGTCTCGACTCATTAGCGATTTTCGATTGTTCATGTAACAATAGTTACACCCCATATTACACTCTTCAGTTATAACAAAACACGCTTTAAACATTCTGATTCCTTTCTTATGCGTATCTGGCTGTACCAGTGATACTGATATTGTATGTGCCAGATAAACGTGCTACTCCAACTGTACCAGTCAAGTTGCCTGCATCTAGATAGTACGATCCTTGTTGGTTATCAAGTACATCAGCATTAAGTCCTGATCCAGGTCCATCATTTCCAGCGGTCCAGATTGCACTTCCAGCGATTGTTCCTGTGGCACCACTAACAGTTAAAGTACCATCCAGTTGAAGATTTCCAGAAGCGTCCATTACCATTTTCTGAGCACCATTGATACCGAAGTCAACACTAACACCGTCAATAACTCTAACAAAGTTCAATGCATCTGATGTATTAAGAACAACAGTTCCAGTTGTTGATCTAAAGCTTCCAGATGTCGAATACATTTGAGCTGCTGTTAAATTGTATGTTGTTATGTCATCCATATCCTTTCTTAGATATGGAGCTGCTGACCCTGTTGATGCAACAGCTTGCCATGCACTTGCATCATGCAAATACATAGTTTCATTTGTTTCATTGTAAAACAAACGTCCTTCATTTGACGGATCGTTTGCAGGAAGAGCTGTTCCTCTTTGTACAAAAAACTTTCCTTTCATGTCTACATTGTAAAATCTCATGAATTTTATCCTCCATCGTAGGTTATAAATACTACATTATCTACAACAGACTGATGCTTCATTTTTAATATTTCTTTAAGTTCATTCGCTTCTTCGTATTCTTTTGCCAGCTTCTCATGCATAGCCTCTGTAATTGCTTCCCCTTTTAGGAGATATTTTAACCTTGCTGTACATACATCTAAAGGTGTATCAATAAAAACACCCTTGAAATCATATCCGTGTTCTCTTGTCAGTGTTTTCCATAGAAATAATGAATCAAGAGATAAATTTCTTTCGTCGATAACAATTGGTAACCCTTTGATCATATTAGCTCTTACACCAATTTCCATTGCTGCAAATACAACATCAGGATTTTGTAT
>Ga0316195_10000128_pt1 | contig 24682 bp, 20 predicted proteins | sample Phised1_MG_FD_204937 | JGI IMG/M metagenome (GOLD analysis project Ga0316195, IMG submission 204937) | Coastal sediment microbial communities from Maine, United States - Phippsburg sediment 1 | ecosystem: Environmental > Aquatic > Marine > Coastal > Sediment | place: USA: Maine | collected...
CCACCGGAGCTTCTCATGCTGCCACCGGAACTTCTTGAACTACCTCCTGAACTTCTATAGCCCCCTGAACTACTTCCGGAGCTCCTATAACCCGAACTGCTTCTTCCAGGGTTATAACCAGAGGTTCTGGGCATAGAAGACGAGGATCTGGAATAACCGGAACTTCTTTGTGCAGAAGAGCCGCCATACGTTCTACTGTTTGTATTTGTTCTTGTGGCAGAACCTCTGCTATATGTGCTGGTTCCCGGAGAATATCTTCTGTATGTATTGCTGCTTCTTGTACTGCTTGAATATCCCGGAACAGACCGCGCACTTCTACTGGTTCTGTAGGCCCTGTTTCTTTCAATGGCATCAGCACTAACGGTTCTTCTTGCCGTAGTTCCTGATCTGTAGGTACTTGAACTTCTTGCCGCAGATGCGCTCCTGCCGGTGCTGGACCTGCCTGCACTAGATCTGGTACTGGAAACGGTCCTGCCTCCACTTGTATTTAAATTTGATCTTCCCCTTGCCAGTGAATTGGACCCACCTCTGAGTGAATTGGATGTCAATGCATTATTATAATATCCCCTTCTGCTGCGGTTGTATGAATATCTTCCATAGCCGTAGTAAGGATAGCCCCAGCCATAACCTGGATAGCCCCAGCCATAACCCGGATAGCCCCAGCCATAACCTGGATAGCCCCAGCCCCAGCCCCAGCCATAACCCGGATAGCCCCAGCCCCAGCCATAACCCGGATAGCCCCAGCCATAACCGTAGTATGGATAACCCCAATATCCACCCCAGCCTAATCCTATTCCAATACTAACGCCACCCCAACCCCAGTTGTCGTAATTGTTTATGGTTACATTGGACTGGTTATCACCCCATCCCGAATAGCCTTCATAATCATTATAGTCTTCATAATAATTTCCTTCCGGTACTAGCGCAAGACTATCATTTTTTACTTCTCCGCCATAATAATCATCTACATCTGTAAAGACTTCGCTCTCCATGTATTGATCTATCTGATCTGCTTTTTGATCAAAATAATCCCCATAAATGCCATCACCCTGTTGTTGTTTGGGCTGCTTCTTTTTGTTTGAATAGGCCTTTTCGGTCCCTTCAGCGTAGATACCATCATTGTCGTAATAAGAAGCTTCTTGATAAGAACCGCAGGAAACCATTAATATGCCTGCAATCAGGATCGGAGCAGCCATTATTAATTTGGGTAGGGGTAAAGATTGTATCATCGCATTAAATTTATATTGTTGAACAGTCTAAAAATAGTTAGTTTTACCGAACTATTTTGATAATAAGGACACAAGATTTGTGCCAAAGTATATTTGATGGGAAAAAATTTAACTAAAAGGAGCGAGGATTATTCCAAATGGTATAATGAACTCGTGGTAAAGGCAGATTTGGCCGAGAATTCAGGTGTTCGGGGATGTATGGTCATAAAACCTTATGGCTTTGCTATTTGGGAAAAAATACAAGCGGGACTAGACAAGATGTTTAAGGATACCGGGCATCAGAACGCGTATTTCCCGTTGTTTATTCCAAAATCATATCTGAGCAAAGAAGCAAGTCATGTTGAAGGATTTGCAAAAGAATGTGCCGTGGTCACTCATTACAGGCTGAAAAGTGCCGAGGACGGCAGTGGTCTTATAGTGGATGAGGATGCAAAGCTGGAAGAAGAACTAATTGTCAGGCCAACTTCAGAGACCATTATCTGGGACACTTATAGAAAATGGATTCAGTCCTACAGGGATCTTCCGCTTTTAATTAATCAATGGGCCAATGTGGTCCGATGGGAAATGAGGACACGCTTGTTCCTGCGCACTACAGAATTCCTCTGGCAGGAGGGGCATACTGCTCATGAGACAGAGCAGGAGGCTATAGAGGAGTCTGAATTGATCCTGAACATCTACGCGGATTTTGCTGAAAATCATATGGCAGTTCCAGTTATTAAGGGTACAAAAACAGAAAGTGAACGCTTTGCCGGTGCTATAGAAACCTATTGCATTGAGGCCCTTATGCAGGATGGAAAGGCATTACAAGCCGGAACCTCACATTTTTTAGGCCAGAATTTTGCCAAAGCCTTTGATGTGAAGTTTGCAACCAGGGAAGGAAAGCAGGAATACGTCTGGGCCACTTCCTGGGGCGTTTCTACACGTTTGATGGGCGCTCTTATTATGACACATAGCGATGATAATGGCTTGGTTTTGCCTCCTAAACTGGCCCCTATCCAGGTAGTTATTGTGCCTATATACAAAGGCCTGGAGCAATTGGACGCTATCTCCGAACGTGTAAACCCTTTGGTAAAAGAATTGCAGAAAAAAGGAATTTCAGTTAAATATGATAAGCGGGATACACATAAGCCCGGATTTAAATTTAATGAATATGAACTGAAAGGTGTTCCCGTCAGAATTGCTATTGGACAAAGGGATATGGAGAATGGAACTTTTGAGTTGGCGCGAAGAGATACCCTGGAAAAGGAAATAGTTGAAGCCGGTGATGTGGTATCAAAGATTGAATTTTTGATGGAAGACATTCAGCGAAATATTTTTGAGAAAGCCAGGATTTATCGCGAGGAGCATATTACTGCGGTTGATGGATATGAAGAATTTAAAAAGGTATTGGAACAGAAAGGGGGCTTTATTTCAGCCCATTGGGACGGCACATCAACTACGGAAGAAAAAATAAAAGAAGAAACAAAAGCAACAATAAGATGTATTCCTTTAGACGCCATTGAGGAAGCCGGGAACTGTATGGTAACGGGAAAACCTTCCTCAAAAAGGGTCCTCTTTGCCAAGGCGTATTAAGTGTATTTAAAAAAATATATTTTGGAGTTGGTATAGTAAAAAATAATTGTATTTTTGCATCCGCATTTATGCGATCAAAAGGCCCGTTCGTCTAGGGGTTAGGACGCCAGGTTTTCATCCTGGTAACAGGGGTTCGATTCCCCTACGGGCTACAAAGAATACTGAAATATTGAAATGTGGTGAACGGGGCGGCTGAGGAAAAGAGTGCTCATTTATTACATGAGCGTTATAAAATAATTATTGGCCCGTTCGTCTAGGGGTTAGGACGCCAGGTTTTCATCCTGGTAACAGGGGTTCGATTCCCCTACGGGCTACAAAAAAAACAGGAAGCCCGAATAAATAAAATATAAAAAAAGATGGCAAATCACAAGTCGGCATTAAAGAGAATAAGAAGAAACGAAGTTGTGCGATTACGTAACAGGTATCAGCACAAAACCACCAGGAATGCAATTAAAAAATTGAGGAGTGAAACCGACCAAAAGAAGGCCGAAACTCTTTTGCCTACTGTGGTGAGCATGATAGATAAGCTTGCTAAGCGAAATATTATACATGCAAATAAGGCAGCTAATTTAAAAAGTAAGCTTACAAAGCATATTGCTGAACTATAGGCCTTAATAAAACCTTATAAAGCCCTTACCTTATGGTCAGGGCTTTTTTTGTTGTGATTATCAAAGGAATGTCTGCTAATGTATCCGTGTTTAAGGTTTGGCAACCAAAGGATTGAAATAGTCTTTTCCTGTCTGTACCAGATAGTCCTGCCCCATAAACTAACATCCTGTTTCAAATAAAAAATCCCAATGATCTATAACCATTGGGATTTATCTTATTAAAGAATGATTTTTACTGACTCATAGTCAACAAAAACTCCTCATTATTTTTAGTCTGTTTAATACGTTGCTCCATAAATTCCATAGCCTCAACCGGATTCATGTCTGCCAGATACTTGCGCATGATCCACATGCGTTGAATAGTATTTTCATCCAATAAAAGATCATCTCTTCTGGTTGATGAAGATATAAGGTCTATTGCCGGGAAAATTCTACGGTTACTGATTCTCCTGTCTAATTGCAGTTCCATATTTCCGGTCCCTTTAAACTCTTCAAAGATTACCTCATCCATTTTGGATCCTGTTTCTGTTAGGGCGGTAGCAATTATTGATAAGGAACCTCCGTTCTCAATATTACGCGCCGCTCCAAAAAATCGTTTGGGTTTGTGCAGCGCATTGGCGTCTACACCCCCACTAAGCACTTTTCCGGAGGGAGGTTGAACTGTATTATAGGCTCTTGCAAGACGGGTAATAGAATCTAATAATATGACCACATCATGGCCGCATTCTACCAGTCTTTTTGCTTTTTCCAACACTATATTTGCCACCCGAACATGTTCTGTAGCTTCTTTGTCAAAAGTAGAGGCTACAACTTCACCACTTACATGGCGCTGCATATCTGTTACTTCTTCAGGACGTTCATCTATTAAAAGTATGATCTGATATACTTCCGGATGATTCGCGGCTATGGCATTGGCAATATCTTTCAAAAGCATCGTCTTCCCCGTTTTTGGTTGGGAAACTATCATGCCGCGTTGCCCTTTTCCAATTGGAGAAAACAAGTCAATAATTCTTGTCGATATGTTGCTTTGGCGTTCTGCCAATTTAAACTTTTCCATAGGGAACAGCGGAGTCAGGTGTTCAAACGAAACCCGGTCTCTTACTACCTGAGGATCCAGACCATTTATTTTATTCACCTTTATTAAGGGGAAATATTTTTCTCCTTCTTTAGGCGGACGAACATTGCCTAAAACAGTATCACCTGTTTTAAGGCCAAATAACCTTATTTGTGACTGTGAAACATAGATATCATCAGGAGAAGAAAGGTAGTTGTAATCCGAAGACCGAAGAAACCCATATCCATCCTGCATGATATCAAGAACACCTTCGCTCTCAATAATACTGTCAAATTCGTATTCCGGCTGCTTATATTTGTTTTTCAGGTCTTTATCAAAGTTACTATTCTTAGAATCTTGTCCATTTTTGTGATGCTGAACCTTTTTAATCTGCTGGCCCTTGTGCTGTGGATTGCTTTTTGGCTGTTCTTTTTTTGCCTGATAGGAAGGTGCATTTTGGGATGAACTTTCTTGTTTTGGCTGGCGCTTGACCCCTTCATTCTCGGTTCCATGAGTTTTTTGAGGAGCTGTTTTGAAACTTTCCTTGGGAACAGATGGCCTGTGGGGCTTGGCTGGTACGTTTTCCTTAACGGCAACTGCTTTCTCCTTAATGGCTACCGCTTTTTCCTGCACGGCCTTTGGATTACTGGCTTGAAGATCAAGTATTTGGTAAACCAAATCCAGTTTTTTTAACGTCTTATATTTAGGAACGCTTAAATCTTTAGCAATATCCTGAAGCTCAGGCAGCTTTTTTGCTTTTAAATCTGAAATCTCAAACATTGAGTATAAAATAAATTATAGTATATAAAAATTGAAGTATATTGTTATTTTGGGTATTACATGGGATTGAGACCCCAATGGGTAAGTGTTATTACCTATAACGGAACAATATTACAAATTATTTTAAACAATTCATCCCTTATTGCGTATTAATTTATTTCTTCCGCTTTCCGTTTTAATATATAATTCAGGCAAAAGGGATTATATCTAAGCTATTGGTCTATTGCGAGTCCTTCATTATTATACTGTAGCAGCACTATTTTTATTTTATATTTTATGGTTATGTTTTAAAAGACATGTACTTTTGCACTTCCATTTTTAGATAAACTATGATTCAACGGATACAAACCGTTTATTTAATTTTTGTTGCCCTCATTACGGGGGGATTGCCCTTTTATGTAAGCCTTTGGACTGAAACTGAAGGGAATACGGTTTATGCAGCAAATATGATGTGGCTCCAGCTAGTATTTTTGGTTTCTTCTGCCCTGGCCATTATCACCATCTTCTTATTTAAAAATCGAAAAAATCAATTTATATTGAACAGGTTGAATATAATATTAAATCTTTTTTTACTGGGATTTTTCGTTTACCGATCGCTAAGCTTATCCGGAGAGACCTCGGTTTCAGAGAAGGGTATTGGGATGCTGATTCCTGTATTTTCTATCGTTTTTTTAGTCCTGGCAAACAGGGCCATAAAGAAGGATGAAGATCTTGTAAAATCTGTTGATCGTTTGCGTTAAACCTAACATCTTAGTAGTATTAGTGCGTAAAACCCGGGGGTAGTTCCCCGGGTTTTTGCATTTTGTTTCAATTTGGCGCTTCCCCTTGCGCCTGCTATAAATGCAGGCTTAGGAAGGCCGGGCTTTCGCTAGTCGCTTCGCGCCTAAAGCGCAAGAGCTCCAACAATAACTCAATCCCTAGCGCTTGCCCAGTTCGATAACTTCAAGGTTTTTAATTTCATCGCCCTCTATTGTAAACCGCAGCATAGTCCTGATATGATGAAACCCGTTCTTTCCGCAAGAGCCGGGGTTCATGTGTAAGAGGTTTAGTTTTTTGTCCCACATTACCTTAAGGATATGGGAATGTCCGGAAATGAAGAGTTTTGGGGGATTCCGTTTTAGTTCGTCCCTGATTCTCTTGTCATATTTATTGGGATATCCCCCTATATGCGTCATCCATACGCCTACATTCTCACATAGAAAGCGGTTGTCCAATGGAAACTCCTTTTGTAATTTATGGTCATCAATATTGCCATAAACAGCGCGAACCGGTTTAACGGCAGCCAGCGCGTCGGTTACATCAAAGGAGCCAATATCCCCGGCATGCCAAATTTCATCGGCCTGCTTTGCATACTTTAGAATAGTGTCATCCATATGTCCATGGGTATCCGAAAGAAGCAAAATACGGGTCATTGAGCAGAGTAAGTGTTAAAAAAAATGCAGTTGGTAAACAATTACGCTGCATAGAGGTAAAGATTTTGTTCAGATGTATGCCAACACGAAGGTCTATTTTTCTAACAGCTAACTTCATTATCTTTGCCTTTCACAAAAATAGTATAATAGCTTGAGATATTTTGTTGCTTTTTCATACTTCGGACAAGCCTATCATGGATGGCAGCGACAGCCAAATGCACTTACTGTACAAGAGTTAATGGAAGAATCGTTGAGTACGCTGCTCAAGTCCCCGCTAAACCTGGTTGGGGCAGGAAGAACAGACGCAGGAGTTCATGCCAAAATAATGTATGCCCACTTTGACTTTGAGGAAATCAGCAGCTTAACTGAACTGACTTATAGGTTAAATGCTTTTCTACCTGATGATATAGCGATTCAAAAAATATTGGTTGTCCCGGAGAACGCACATGCCCGCTTTGATGCCCTGGAACGAACTTACGAATATTGGATCGTACAAAAAAAGAATCCGTTTTATAAGGACACGGCACATTATATAAAACAACCTTTGGATATTCCTGCAATGAATAAAGCAGCTTCCATTTTGTTGGAGTATGATGATTTTGAATGCTTCTCCAAATCAAATACGGATGTTAAAACGTATAGGTGCAAGATTAAATCTGCCATTTGGAATTCAGAAGAAGACAAGCTTGTTTTTTCAATTACTGCAGACCGGTTTCTGAGAAATATGGTACGAGCGGTAGTTGGCACTTTGTTGGATGTTGGGCTTGGAAGAATAACTACCGAAGATGTTAAGACTATTATAAAAAACAAGGATCGAAGTGCGGCCGGTGCGTCCGTCCCGGCAAAAGGCTTATATTTGACTAAAGTTTCATACCCTTCAACCATTCTGGAATTTAATGGATAAAGACACCGGTAAAGCATTTGATTATAGACTATTCAAACGAGTTTTAGCTCATACCAAACCTTATAAGCTTACATTTTATGGCGTAGCCTTGTCAGCCATTTTAATTTCTGGCTTTGCGGTATTAACCCCTCTTATCGTTGGCGAAATAATAGATGGTGCTGTCAAACAGGGCGATTCTCAAAAGCTTCTAAATCTTATCCTTGCAATGACCGCTGTACTTCTCGGACAGGTGATTAGCCAGCTCTTGTTTAATTATTATGCGAATTGGCTTGGGGAATCTGTAATTAGAGATATCCGTATAAACCTTTTCAAAAAAATGATAGGGTTTAAAATGAAGTATTTTGATAATTCTTCCATTGGCTTGCTGGTTACCCGCGCTGTGGCTGATTTACAGCGTATAGGTGAGATTTTCAGTCAGGGATTTTTTGTGATTGTCTCCGATTTACTTAAAATGATTGTTGTGGCCGGAGTAATGTTGATTATCAATTGGAAACTGGCACTCATTGTTTTTGCCATTCTACCGCTAATTATATATGCCACCCGTATTTTTCAGCGTGCAATGAAGAAAGCCTTTATAGACGTAAGGGCGGAAGTTTCCAACCTGAATTCCTTCGTGCAGGAGAGGATAACGGGAATGAAGATTGTTCAACTATTTACCAGAGAAAAAATAGAAAGCGATAAGTTTCGGGAAATCAATAAAAAACACATGAATGCCTGGCTTAAAACGGTTTGGTATAATTCTTTTTTCTTCCCAATAGCAGACATCGTTTCTTCTATTACAGTAGGATTAATAGTTTGGTACGGGGGACTGCAAAATGTAGCCAATATTGAAGTGAATGAATATGGGACAATTTTTTCCTTTATTCTTTTATCCGGGATGTTATTTCAACCACTTAGACAGATTGCCGATAAATTTAATACCCTGCAAATGGGAATGGTAGCCGCGAACAGGGTGTTTAAGATTTTGGATACCGATAGCTATATAAAGGATATAGGGACAGTTGAAAAAGATCATGTAATCGGAAATATTAAATTTTCAGATGTCCGCTTTGGATATCTTGAAGATGAAGAAGTGCTGCATGGGATCTCATTTGATGTACAAGCGGGCCAGACAGTTGCCATAGTTGGTGCCACTGGTGCCGGAAAATCAACGATTATTAATCTCCTAAATCGTTTTTATGAGATTAACTCAGGAGAGATCCAGGTAGATGGAGTCAATATTGCCAATTACAATTTAGCTTCACTGCGAAGAAACATTGCTGTGGTGCTTCAGGATGTCTTTCTTTTTGCGGATACTATTGCCAACAATATTTCCCTCAGGGATAAAACCATTTCTTTGGAAAATATTGAGGAGGCTGCAAAACAAATAGGAGTACACGAGTTCATAAGTAGTTTACCCGGGGGGTACCAATACAATGTAAAAGAGAGGGGAACCATGCTTTCCAGCGGTCAGCGGCAGCTAATTGCTTTTTTGCGGGCTTATGTGAGCAACCCAAGTATCCTGGTGCTGGATGAGGCTACTTCCTCAGTGGATACCTATTCCGAGCAGCTTATTCAAAAAGCGACAGAAAAAATCACTGCCGGCAGGACTTCTATCATAATAGCTCACCGACTTGCAACGGTAAAAAAAGCGGATAAAATACTGGTCATGGACGCCGGTAAAATAGTAGAGAGCGGCACACATAAAGAATTATTAAAAAAAGGTGGTTATTACAACAAGCTCTACGAAGCTCAGTTTTTGGTTGAAGAAGTGGCTTGAGAATCTGGTTATTCTTTACTTCTTGACCGGTTTAAAGTCTTCTATTGTGATTGTTCCCAATGCAAAAAGCAAAATATAAAAAGCTATGATCAATCCAAAATAGCCTATAACGGCCAAAATCAGAAACAGGAACACTCTGAATATAAATTGAGTTTTGGAGAAATTATTTATGCTCTGCATTACATAAATAGAATATATTATCATTAAAGGAAGCATTATTGTAGAAAGCATCAGATAATCCTGTGGGCTGATGAATAAAATTAACAAGCTAATAGGGAAAGAAACAATACTCCATTGGGCTAAGGCGTATAAGAAAATTACCAGGTATTCAGAGAATAAATATCCTTTCTTATTAAAAGTCAGCCAACCGGAAAGCCCAAATATTGGTATTAATAAAACAAATACCAAAGAAGAAAAGTCCATCGCAATGGGCATTATTTTTTGATAAATTTCAGGATTTACACCTTGATTAAAGACATCTAGGTCCATCTGTACATCAAAAAATTTTTGCATCAAAAAAATGGTTAGACCTGAAAGAGTTAGTGCAATTCCTAAATAGCTTATCGGATTTAGGTACCTTCTTCGAATCCCTGAGACATAACCATCAACAACCTGCTCCGGTTTCGTAAACAGATGTATAAAGGTTCTGAGAAAAGTATTGTCGAGATCAAAATAGCGCTCAGAAATGTCATACCACAGGTTTCTAAATGTAAGTCTGTTGCGTATTACTTTAGCACCACAGCCGGGGCAAAAATCAAAATCTGTTCGCAAAGGGTTGCTGCAATTTTTACATTCCATCATTAGAGTAAGTCTAATTTAATCCTATTAGACAATTCAGACAAATCCTTAAATGACACAAATTCACCGTTATTTATGTAGGAGATCGAACCGGTTTCTTCACTGACAACCAATGCCAGTGCATCTGTTCGCTCTGTAATACCCACTGCTGCCCTGTGTCTCAGGCCAAAACGCAAGGGAATATTTCGTTCATTGGAAAGGGGTAATATAACCCTGGTCGCTGTAATATGATTATTCTCGATGATTGCCGCTCCATCATGAAGTGGGCTATTCTTATAAAAGATACTTTCTATAATAGGCTGATTAATTTCCGCATTCATCCTGTCTCCGGAAGATTTGACAAAATCAAGAGAATTGCTTCTTTTTATAACTATAATGGCCCCCGTCCTGCTTTTGCTCATTTTATCGCAAGCCTTGAGGATAGCATCAACATCCAGATTTGAAACAATAACTTCCTGCCTTAAAAATTTAAATTTTTTTACAAAATTCCGTTTATTGGCAAAATTGGTTGAACCTATCATCAGAAGGAATTTCCGTATTTCCTGCTGGAAAACAACAATTAAGGCAATTAATCCAACAGACATAAATCCACCCACCATACTGCTGATCATTTTCATATCCAGCAATTGAGTTAGCTTCCAAAACCCCCAGACAATAACAATTCCAATAAAAATATTGATAGCTACAGTACCCCTTACCAGTTTGTAGATATAATAAAGTAGAATAGCCACAAGGAGGATGTCTATAATGTCAGTAATCTTAAAATCCAGAAAGTTAAAAAAGTCCAATCCTTGTAGTTTTTGTAAAATTAGAAAAAATAGGTGAACAAAAAATTAATCTTCAGTTTGCTTTAGTGCTTCTATCAACTCAACGCATTCCATTGCTTCTTTAACGTCGTGAACCCTTAATATATTGGCTCCTTTGGTCAATGCAAGCGCATGTAGTGCAGTGGTTCCATTCAGCGCCTGTGCTGCATTGGTCCCTAAAGTCTTATAGATCATGGACTTTCGGCTTAAACCAACAAGTATTGGCAGTCCAAAAGTTCCAAACAGATCCAGATGTTGTAACAAAGAAAAGTTTTGTGAAGCAGTCTTGGCAAACCCAAAGCCGGGATCCAGGATGATGTCATTAATACCAAATGATTTGGCAAGAGCTGCCTTTTCGGACATATAAAAGAGGACCTCTTCTATCAGGTTGTTGTAAGTAGCTTGTCTGGACATATTCTGAGGTGTTCCTTTCATGTGCATCATTACATAGGGCACTTTAAAATCGGATATAGTTTGCATCATATGGCGATCCATATTTCCTGAGGAAATATCATTGATCATTGAAGCGCCACTTTCAAGACAATGCCGGGCTACTATACTTCTGAAGGTGTCTATGGACAGATTAATTTCGGGAAAAGCATCAATAAGCAGGTTTACAACGGGCAAAATCCTTCTCAATTCTTCTTCTTCCGAAATATCAGTCGCATCCGGCCTGGAACTAATGGCTCCGAGATCCACAAAAGTAGCTCCTTCTTCAAGTAATTTTTCTGTTTGTTTTAAAATAGAGGTGTCATATTTAAATTTCCCTCCATCGTAAAAAGAGTCAGGGGTTACATTTAATATACCCATAACTTTTGGCTTATTTAAATCAATCAGTACGCCCTTGCAGTTTATTGTCATAGGATTTTTTTAAACCATTTGGAGTGCAAATTATTTTGAAGACCAATATTAATCTCCGAACTTTGATGTTTCCATTATTTTAGGCGAAATTTACGCAAATTAGAACAATTTACATGCAGCATACCTCGGAACAATACGATAGCATCATAACTACTTGCCGGGACTTATTTTCAAAGAAAATGAAAGATTATGGAAGCGCCTGGCGAATTTTAAGACTCCCTTCCCTGACCGATCAAATTTATATTAAGGCCCAGCGCATCAGAAGTTTACAGGAGAATGATGTCCGAAAAATTGATGAAGGTGAAAAATCTGAATTCATTGGCATTATCAATTACGCTATTATGTCCCTCATTCAATTGGAAAAGGGTGTTGCACAGGAACCCGATCTTCCTCCGGCAGAAGCTCTTGGTTTGTATGATAAGCATGTTGGCATCACAAAATTACTTATGGAAAAGAAGAATCATGACTATGGTGAGGCATGGCGTGATATGCGGGTAAGTTCATTAACAGATCTGATTATTCAAAAATTATTGAGAGTAAAGCAGATAGAAGATAATAAGGGTAAAACTTTGGTAAGTGAAGGAATTGAAGCCAACTATCAGGATATTATAAATTATTCTGTTTTTGCCCTCATCCTTATGGACGAATCCAACGAATAAAATATTCAATAGTTCACATGAAACATTTGGTAGGCTTTTCTCGGGTATTTGTTGGAATTTTATTTATTATCAGTGGTTTTATAAAGCTTAATGATCCGGTTGGCTTTTCGTTCAAGTTGGAGGAGTATTTTAGTCAGGGTGTTCTTGATTTACCTTTCTTAATGCCCTATGCATTGGCCATTTCAATTTTTGTGGTGATTTTCGAGGTGGTTTTGGGGGTATTCTTGCTTATTGGCTTTCTTAGGAGTTTTACGCTTTGGAGCCTTTTACTCATGATCCTGTTTTTTACTTTTCTTACCTTTTATTCTGCTTATTTCAATAAGGTAACAGATTGCGGCTGTTTTGGAGATGCCATAAAATTGACCCCATGGGAGTCCTTTACAAAAGATGTCATCCTGCTGGTACTCATTCTTATATTATACTTTGGCAGAAAACATATTAAGGCACTTTTTAGTCAGGGAATCAGACAGATTATTGCCTTGACGTCTGTAGTTATCTGTATTATTTATGGAAATTTTGTGCTCAATCATTTGCCGGTAATAGACTTCAGAGCATATAAGATTGGGGCGAATATAGAAGATGGGATGCAATTCCCTGAAGACGCTCCGAAAGCTATATTTGAGTATGCGTGGAAATTCAATAACAATGGAGAAGAAATAGTGCACAGAACCAATGGGGATTACCCCGATGTGGACGGGGATTTTATTGGAGTGGAGACGAAGGAAATTCAGAAGGGATATGAACCTCCGATACATGATTTTACAATTGAGCAACAGGGTGAGGATTTTACTGCTTCGTTAATGCAGGAAGATAAATTACTTATAGTGGTTGCCTATGATTTAGCCAAAAGTGAATATAAGGCATTTGAAAAAGTAAAAGAAGTTACTGATAAAGCTATTAAACAAGGGTATAAGGTTATAGGGATGTCCGCCTCTAATCAGGATTGGACCCAAAGGATTATTGAAGAATACCAGCTGGGATTTGAATTTTATTTTACGGACGAGACTACTTTAAAGACAATTGTCAGGTCTAACCCGGGAATATTAACCCTTGAAAAGGGTACCATTACTCAAAAAGTCCACTATAACGATATTGGGGATTTAGAAATTGAATAAGTCCACAGGGTTCTCATAAAGGAGCCATCTGTATTAGAATAAGCAGAAACAAAAACACGAATTGTAAACATAAAAGAACTGGAAATGAGAAGTAAAATAGTTGCCGGGAATTGGAAAATGAACAAGAACTTAAGCGAAACCAAAGATTTATTGGAAGAGCTATCAGGGAAATTGCCCAAAACAGATGCAGAGGTCATTGTGGCTCCTACTTTTATCAACCTTGCAGACGCCGCCCGGATACTCAAATCCTCCGACATAAAAGTTGCTGCCCAGAATATGCATTTTGCTAAAAGCGGGGCATATACCGGGGAAATTTCTGCGGATATGCTTTTAAACATCAATGTGCATACGGTAATTATTGGGCATTCTGAGCGCAGGGCATACTTTGGAGAAACCGATGAACTTCTGGCCAAAAAAGTAGAGGCTGCTCTGGCCAACAATATGCGGGTAATATTTTGCTTTGGAGAGGAATTGGAAGAACGAAAATCCGGCAATCATTTCCATGTAGTGGAATCCCAACTTAAAAAAGGTCTTTTTGAATTGCCTGCTGCTGCGTGGCAACATATCGTACTTGCCTATGAACCCGTATGGGCTATTGGTACTGGCGAAACTGCCTCTCCCGAACAGGCTCAGGAAATGCACGCCTTTATCCGTAAGACGATAACAGAAGCCTATGATTCGTCAATAGCGAATGAAGTATCCATTTTGTATGGAGGAAGTGTAAAACCTTCGAATGCCCGGGAGATTTTCTCAAAACCCGATGTGGATGGGGGCCTCATAGGTGGCGCTGCATTGGTGGCAGATGATTTCATGGCCATTATTAAGGCTATCTAATCTTTTATGCAAGAACTCTTTCTGGAATATCGATTTTCAATAAGTCCCTTACAACCTGCTACAGATATATTAATTGCGGAACTGGGCGCACTTGGTTTTGACAGTTTTGTGGAAACTCATGAAGGATTGCAGGCTTACGTAAAAAAAGAATTATGGAATCCCAAGGAGCTGGGTAACATAGGCATCCTCACTAACGAGGATTTCAGTATTGAGTATGAAGTATCGGAAATAGAACAGGAAAACTGGAATGTAAAATGGGAAGAGAATTTTGATCCTATAAATGTAGATAATCAATGTGTGGTCAGAGCTCCTTTTCATGATAAACAGGATGTCGCATTTGATATAGTTATAACACCTAAAATGAGTTTTGGCACCGGGCACCATGAAACCACACATATGATGCTACAATTGGTTTTGGCGTTAGATCTCAAAGATAAATCTGTATTGGATATGGGTTGTGGCACCGGAGTGCTGGCTATTTTGGCTGCCATGAAAGGAGCGGGGTCTGTGGATGCGATAGATATTGACAATTGGAGCTATTTAAATGCGATGGAAAATGTTTCCGGAAATAATTGTGAACTTGTGAAGGTGTTTGAAGGCGACGTAAATCTGCTGACAGATCAGCGCTACGATTTTATCCTGGCGAATATCAATCGAAATATTTTACTGTCCGATATCCCAATGTATGCCGGGCATCTGAAAAAAGGAGGGGGCTTACTTTTAAGTGGTTTTTATAAAGAAGATTTGGCCCGCATTTCAAAAGAATGTAAAGTCCGGGGGCTTTCATTTCAAGAAAATCTGGAAAAAAACAACTGGGTTGCGGCAAAATATGTATTTTAGTTTATACAAAAACCTATCTGTATGAGTACTAAGGAAAAAGTCTCCGAAGAACTTCTTTTGGATGAGGAGACGGTAAAGCAAAATGAAATTGTACTGTTCAATGATGAAGTAAATACTTTTGAACATGTCATTCATACTCTAATTGATGTTTGTGAACATACCGCGGAGCAGGCAGAACAATGTTCATTAATAGTTCACTACAAAGGTAAATGTACTGTTAAAACAGGGGAGTACAAGGACCTGGAGCCTCGCTGCAGCAAATTATTACTGGCGGGATTGAGTGCTGAGATTGTTTGAGTTTTAATGGTCTTTGAATTAATAATTGGGATAATGTTCTTTTCTTGCCCATAAGGGAATAGTAATTCAATATATACTTGGCTTGAGAATATACTAATTTCTATTGTTTGTACTTTGAAGATTTTTGAGGCACGCTCACGGATTATCTCATATTCCACATTGTAATCTTATAAGATCCAATCATGTAATCAAATAGCTCAATAATACCTGTTATCACAAATAATTTGGGTAATGAATGAGAAATGGGGTTTAGAAAAAATAATAAATAAAAGTTGAGGTAGAACGAAGTTTGGTTAATTTAATTAATTTGTACCAGAATAAAAGGTTGTTTTCTTAAGATATTTAAGTGTTTCCATTAGAAATTCATGGTATTTTAACTCTGAAGCCGAAAATAAAATGATAAAAATAGATATTAAGCGATTGATAAAAAGAATTTCCAATTTGACTTTGATGTCATTATTTTTATTGGGCTGTACGGCTAATACTAAAGAGGACGTCAAAAAATCAGAAACAAAATCAGACTCTAATATTGATGTGGTTGGTACAACTGAAGTCGAAGTTTTTACGACGGCTCACCACACCGATCTTAAGCTTTCTCAGACTTCAGGCCTGGATTTTGGGCCGCTCAAACAACCTTTGGAAACCGAAATTGATGTGCTGGTCGATCCTACCAAACAATTTCAAACTTTCATGGGAATTGGCGCTGCCTTAACGGATGCCGCGGCCGAAACTTTTTATAAACTCTCAGAAGAAAATCAGGAAAAATTTTTAGAAGCCTATTACAGTAAGGAAAAAGGCATAGGATATTCTTTGGGCAGAACTACAATCCATAGCAGTGATTTTGCCACTGGAAGTTATACCTATGTGGAAGAAGGGGATACGGATCTAAAAACCTTCAATATTGATCATGACCGACAATACCGGCTTCCATTTACCAAAAAAGCGATTGAAGCAGCAGGAGGTGAATTAACAATGTATGCCAGCCCATGGAGTCCGCCCGCTTTTATGAAAACCAACAACAATATGTTACAGGGAGGGAAACTAAAACCTGAATATTATCAACCCTGGGCTAACTATTATGTAAAGTTTATAAAGGCCTATGAAGAAGAGGGAATCCCCTTATGGGGGCTCACAATTCAAAATGAACCTATGGCTGTTCAGCGCTGGGAGTCCTGTATTTATACCGCCGAAGAAGAACGGGATTTTCTGAAGAATTATTTAGGCCCCACCCTGGAGAAAGAAGGTTTGGGAGACAAGAAAATAATTGTATGGGATCACAACCGGGATTTATTATTCCAAAGGGCAAGCGTTATTTTAAATGACCCGGAGGCGGCAAAATATGTCTGGGGAACAGGTTTTCACTGGTATGAAGATTGGAAAGATGGCATTCCAATGTTTAACAATGTTAAAAATGTAAATGAAACATTTCCCGATAAAAATTTAATTTTTACCGAAGGTTGCAACGAACGTTATGATATAGCGAAAATTGAAGAAGAAAGACTCGCCGAACGCTATGGCAGGGCCATGATCAATGACTTTAATAATGGCACCGTTGCCTGGACTGACTGGAATATCTTATTGGATGAAACCGGTGGCCCTAACCACGTGGGGAATTATTGTTTTGCTCCCGTACATGGAGACACTAAAACAGGTGAATTTACCTTAACGTATTCCTACTATTATATAGGCCATTTTTCAAAATTTATTCGTCCCGGGGCAAAAAGGATTAGCAGTGTTTCAAACTCAAATTCCTTGTTGTCAACGGCATTTGTAAATGTAGACGGAAGTATGGTAATCGTTGCAATGAACCAAAGTGATGCTCCCCTGGAATACGGCATTACCATGAATTCAAAAACGGCGAAAATTGAAATTCCGGGTCATGGAATACAAAGTATAGTTATGTCCGAATAGCATATCATCTTATTAGAAATAATATCTAAAATTTAAACAAACCAACACCAAACCAAATAAACCTAAAGATGGAAAAACCCAACGAAGTTATAAAAATGAATAAGTCCTATACCATTCTCATTAGTCTGATAGTTGCCCTGGGTGGGTTTTTATTGGGTTTTGACAGTGCTGTTATTTCCGGGGCCGTTAAAGGAATCACAATCTATTTTGAAATGACGGAGTGGATGCTCGGATTTTCTGTTGGATGTGTTGTTTTTGGGGCAATGGCAGGGAACTTAATGGCTGGGCCGCTGAGCGACTTGTACGGACGAAAGAAGGTATTGATTTTTGTAGCAGCACTTTTTACGATATCTGCCACCTGGTCTGCCATGGCAACCGGTTATACCGAATTTATTATAGCCCGGATTATCGGGGGTATTGGAATAGGGGGTGCCATATTAATAGCACCCATTTATATAGCGGAAATAGCACCTCCTAAACTCAGGGGTAGTTTGGTGTCATTTAACCAGTTGAATATAGTTATCGGGATATCCGTTGCTTATTTCTCTAATTACTTTCTCGTAAATATGGGTGAAGATAGTTGGAGATGGATGTTGGGCGTTGAAGCTATCCCGGCGGCCATTTATTTTTTAGCCCTATTTACGGTACCAAGAAGCCCCCGTTGGTTGATTACAAAATTAAACCAGGTGAAACTGGCAAGAAAGATCCTGGTAAAGATAGGCGGGGAGGAATATGCGGAGGTGACAATCGCCGAAATTCAGCGCGGTGTTGCAAAGATGGAAGAAAAAGGCAAATTATCCGATCTGTTTAGTAACAGAAACCGCACGATAATGATCATTGCCCTGGGGATTGCCTTTTTTCAACAAATCACAGGTATCAATGCGGTTTTCTACTATGCACCCACCATATTTGAACAAGCCGGTGGAAGCACAGATTCCTCTTTTCTGCAAGCCATTGTAGTTGGACTCACCAACCTGGTATTTACTTTAGTAGCCATTTGGTTAATCGATAAGCTGGGTAGAAAACCCCTTTTGCTTATAGGTAGTACTTTTATGACTATTGCACTTTTAATGGCTGCTTTTGCATTTAATAATGCAACCTATGACTTTAATGAAGATACCTTAGCCAAAATAAGTAACGAGGAAATTAGAACAGCATTGATAGATTTTAATGGAAAGTCATTCGATAGCCAGGCCGCCCTTTTCGAGGAAGTAGAACCCACAATGGATCAGGACTTGTTCCTCAAGTTTAAACGAAATGAAATAACAAATTTTATTCAGATCAATGCAACCTTGGTGCTCATTGCCATCCTCTTGTACGTGGCATCTTTTGCTATTTCCCTCGGACCGGTTATGTGGACATTGATTTCCGAAATTTTCCCGACCAAAATAAAAGGGATTGCCATTTCTGTGGTGGGCTTCTTTAACTCGCTGGTCAGCTTTTCGGTTACCCAGGTATTCCCCTGGGAATTATCCAATCTGGGGCCAACAGCTACTTTTGCCATTTATGCTTTATTGTCGTTCTGTGCGATCTTCTTTGTGTATAAGTTCGTAATCGAAACAAAAGGAAAAACCTTAGAAGAAGTTCAGGAAGTATTAATTAGAAAATAGATTATAGAATGAAAAGACTTGTATTTTTAATTTGTTTATGTCTGCTTTTTTCATGTAAAGAAAAAACAGAAAAAAAAGATTTGGAGAGTACTTCAGATGTAGTTGAGGCACCCGCCAAAGTTGAAATAATAAAAGAAGCGGGCAAATATATTTTACTGGTTAATAAAGAACCGTTTTATATTAAGGGTGCCGGATTGGAGTTTGGAGATGTTCCCTCCCTTGCCCGCCATAATGGTAATTCTTTCAGAACCTGGCGTACGGAAAATGGTCAGAAATCCGGAAAGGAAGTGCTTGATGAAGCACAAGAAAATGGCCTAATGGTAACCATGGGGATTGAAGTGGGCCGCGAAAGGCATGGTTTTGATTATGATGATGCTGAAGCCGTGAATAAACAGCTCATGGAAATAAAAGAACAGGTATTGGCTTTGAAGGACCACCCTGCATTATTGATATGGGGAATAGGGAATGAACTTAATCTCCGTTATGAGAATCCCAAAGTTTGGGATGCCGTCAATGAAATTTCAGAAATGATCCATGAAGTAGATCCTAATCACCTTACAACTACAAGTTTGGCAGGTATTGGCGAACAGGAAGTTAAATATATCAAGGAACGGTGTAAAGACCTGGATATTTTATCGGTTCAAATGTATGGGGATTTGCCACAGGTACCCATATTAATAAGAGAATATGGCTGGGAAGGCCCCTATATGGTTACAGAATGGGGGGCAACCGGTCATTGGGAGGTTCCGGCAACTACCTGGGGCGCACCTATTGAACAAAACAGCACTGTTAAGGCTGCAAATTATTTACAGCGTTACAAAGCCGGGATTGCTTCGGATACTACCCAGTGCATAGGGTCCTATGTTTTTCTTTGGGGTAATAAACAAGAAAGAACGCCCACATGGTACGGTATATTTCTGGAGGATGGGAAGGAAACAGAATCTGTTGATGTAATGCACTACATATGGAATAATGAATGGCCGGAAAACAGAACACCTGTAATAGTAGACTACAAACTGGATGGCAAAATTCCATCAGACAATATCCTTTTAAATGCAGGAGATGAATATAATGCGTCTATAGAAATGACAGACTATGAAAATGATACATTGACCTATAGCTGGGAGATTTTGCCCGAAAGTACAGATCTGCAAGACGGGGGTGATGAAGAGGAAAGACCGGAAGCCATAGATGGACTGATCGTCTCGCAGCAAGAGGGATCCGTGACATTTGCAGCTCCGGGAAAAGGGCCTTACCGCTTATTTGTCTACGTAAATGATGGCCAAAACCATTCAGCAACCGCCAATATTCCTTTTATGGTAAACTAAGATAAAATAATTGATGGCTTGACAGAAAATATATCAGATAGTTATGTAACGCTTGAACTTCCTGTGCAATGGGGTGATATGGATGCCGCACAACACGTGAACAATACGGTTTACCTGCGTTGGATGGAGTCTGCACGAATTGAGATGTTTAAAAAAATGTATGGAGGCGAATTCAAGTTTAAGAAAATAGTTCCAATTCTGGCCTGGCAGGATTGTAAATATATCTTTCCTGTGACCTATCCGGATCAGGTGCTGATTACTTTGGATATAATTGAATTGATGGAAGACCGGGTGCTATGTGAAGGGAAAATCTATAGCAATAAACACGATCGACTCGTGGCTATATCCAAGAACATGTTAATGGCTTATGACATGAAGGAATTAAAAAAGCACCCCTTTCCTGAAGCCTGGCGAAAATGGTTCATCGATTATTACGGAGAATCCATTTTAAAGTAACTTATGCTATAGTATTAATTTTCTAAAAGTTTAAAAAACAATAAATACAAGATATAAAAACCTCTTTAAGACCTATTCTTCTAAGGAGGTTTGTATTTTTTAATGAAACCAACATCTATGAATCCAGAGCAACAATACCTTGGGGAAGCCTTAGCTCATTTAGAAACCCACGAAGTAAAAGGGGAGTATGTGAATTTTGAAAATGAGGAGTATTACAAAATCTCTAACAGTAATAATTTAAGGCCATTTTTTATGAGCATTGTAAGTGATTCCAATCACTGGATGTTTATTTCAAGCAATGGTGCCTTGACCGCAGGTAGAAAGGATAGTGAATCTTCCCTTTTCCCGTATTACACAGATGATAAAATAACTGAATCTTTGGAGGTAACAGGCAGTAAGACTTTATTGCGGGTGCATCTGGAGAACAAATCCTATTTATGGGAACCTTTTTCTGACAGGTATGAAGGCCTTTATGCCATCACCAGAAATTTATACAAAAACAGCTATGGGAATAAGATCATCTTTGAAGAAATTAACGAGGAGCTTGGTCTTACTTTCCGATACCAATGGAACTCGAGCAATATTTTCGGGTTTGTAAGAAAAGCCAGCCTAATTAACAATAGCACAGAAGATATTAAGGTTACCCTGATGGATGGTTTGCAGAATATACTGCCGTATGGGGTAAATACCGATTTGCAAAATGGCCGGAGTAACCTCGTGGATGCCTATAAAAAGAGTGAATTGGAGGCGGATACCGGCCTGGGCATCTTTACCCTGAGTGCCATAATTGTGGACAAGGCCGAGCCAAGCGAAGCCCTTAAGGCTACCATTGCCTGGTGTGTGGGATTTGACAAGCCAACGCATTTGGTCTCCTCCCTGCAGCTCAATGATTTTAGACGGGGTAAGACCCTTAAGAACGAAACAGATATCAAGGCCGAAAAAGGCGCTTATTTCATTAACACCGTTTTAAATTTGGCGGCAGCATCGCAAAAAGACTGGATGCTGGTTGCCAATGTAAACCAGGGTCCTGCCCAGGTGATCGATATCAGGGAAAAATTAAAAAGCCCTCAAAACCTCGCTAAACTAGTCAACCTGGATATAGCCCTGGGTACCCAAAACCTGATTGATTTGGCTGCCGCGGCAGACGGTTTACAGGTAACAGCAGATAAGCTGCGTACCGCCAGGCACTATTCCAACGTGCTGTACAACATCATGCGTGGGGGTATTTTTGATAAGAATTATGAGATTCAAAAGAAAGATTTCACCACCTATTTGCAGAAGGCCAATAAAAAAGTATGGAAAGACAATGAAGCGGAGGTTAACGCTTTACCGCCTTCTTTCTCATTAAAAACCTTACACCAACTGGCCTTAAAGAACACCAACCGGGATTTTAAAAGGCTGTGTTTTGAGTACATGCCTTTAAAATTTAGTCGCCGGCATGGAGACCCCAGCAGGCCCTGGAATAAGTTTTCCATAAATACCCAAAGTGAGGTAGATGGCTCAAATATTCTGGATTACCAGGGGAATTGGCGGGATATTTTCCAAAACTGGGAAGCGCTGGCACATTCGTACCCCGAATTTATTGACAGTATGATCCATAAGTTCTTAAATGCAACAACTTTTGAAGGATATAACCCCTACCGGGTGACCAAAGATGGGTTTGACTGGGAGATCATAGAACCGGACGATCCCTGGTCTTATATTGGCTACTGGGGGGATCACCAGATCATTTACCTTCTAAAATTTCTAGAGTTCATACAAGACTATTACCCGAATAGGCTGGAAGGCTACTTTAATCAGGACCTGTTTGTGTATGCCAATGTTCCGTATAAGATAAAAAGTTATCAGGACACCCTGAAAAACCCAAAGGACACTATTGATTTTGATCATGAGCTAAGCGAAGAAATCATCAATAGAAAAGAAGAGATGGGCGCAGACGGAGCCCTTTTAACAGATAGGAGCGGGGAGATCTACAGGGTAAACCTGCTGGAAAAATTACTGGTAACCCTGATGGCAAAATGTTCCAATTTTATTCCTGAAGCAGGGATATGGCTGAATACACAAAGGCCGGAATGGAATGATGCCAACAATGCTTTGGTAGGGAATGGGGTTTCTATGGTGACCCTCTATTATATAAGACGGTTTTTAAACTTCTTTCAAAATACGCTTATCAATGCCTCTTTTACACAGGTGTCCTTATCTGAGGAATTGATCACCTTTTTTGAGGGGCTAAGCGCCACTTTGGAAACCTATAAAGACACCTTAAAAGGAAAAATATCGGATAGCGACAGAAAATTAATTCTTGACGGACTTGGGCAGGCCGGCAGCGACTATAGAATGAACATCTATTCGAACGGGTTTAGCGGGTCCAGGAAAAACGTTACCAAAACAGATTTACTCCATTTTGTAGCAATGGCCTTAAAATTTGTGGACCATTCTATAGACGCCAATAAAAGGGAGGATAATATGTACCACGCATATAACCTGATGTCTTTGGATAATGACAAGGAGATCTCTGTTTCTTATTTAAGTGAAATGCTGGAAGGACAGGTGGCGGTGCTGAGTTCTGGTTACCTCTCCTCAGAAGCCTGCCTGGAACTGCTCGATGCTTTAAAGGCCAGTAGCCTGTTCCGGGAAGATCAATACAGCTATATCTTATATCCGGACAAGGATTTGCTACGCTTTGTAGATAAGAACAAGATCCCTGCAGAAAAAGTAGCAAAATCAAGGCTTTTGCAACAATTGCTGAAGGAAGGGGATACCACGGTGTTGGAACAGGATGTGGCAGGGGACTACCATTTTAACGGGGCTTTTAATAATGCAAATAGTCTTAAAAAAGCACTTTCAGAACTACCGGAGGGGCAATATAATAAGCTCATTGAGGAGGAGGAGCAATTGCTCTTGGACACTTTTGAAGAGGTGTTTGATCACAAATCCTTCACAGGAAGGTCTGGCACGTTTTTTGGCTACGAGGGGCTTGGGTCTATCTACTGGCATATGGTTTCCAAATTACTGCTGGCGGTCATGGAATACTGTTTAAAAGCAATAGAAGAAGGGGAGGACGAGGCCATAATTGGAAGATTAATTGATCATTATTATGAAATAAATGCAGGCATAGGGGTCCATAAATCCCCTGAGTTGTATGGGGCCTTCCCTACAGATCCTTATTCACATACCCCGGCCGGGAAGGGCGCCCAGCAACCCGGGATGACCGGCCAGGTAAAAGAAGATATTTTAAGCAGGATGGGAGAATTGGGCGTAGCGGTTAAGGAGGGTAAAATTACCTTTAGCCCCGGGTTTTTTAACAAAGCTGAGTTTTTAAAGGCCCCTGCTACTTTTACTTATGTTGATGTTGATTTTACCCCTCAGCAAATAGAACTGGAAAAAGACAGGCTTTGCTTTACCTATTGTCAGGTACCTATAATCTATAAAATGGCTTCAAATAATGGGGTTGAAGTTCTGTTTAATAATAAATCTTCAAAGAGTTTCAAAACCCTGGAGCTAGACAGAGAGACAAGTAATCAAGTTTTTGAAAGGACAGGAGATGTAGTGCAGATCACTGTTTCCTTGAGGAAATAATAGCGGAAGTACGTAGTAAGTGCTATGAAGGCTGGCATATAAGAAGTTGACAGCATTGATTTCTGAGCAAATTCTAGTCCAGGGTTTTACCTGTTTTCTCGCCATAGCGACTCAAAGATCTGAAAGAAGTGTAATATTTGTAAATGTTGCTGACATACTGCACCGGCTCCCGGCCAATCTCCCGCGCTACAAGCAGTTCCACCTCCCCAAACCACTTATTGGGATTCACTCCCTGCTCCTCGGCTTTCCTGCGAATCTGGTTAATCCGTG